>ERZ1669250.173-NODE-173-length-34313-cov-5.017222_pt1 | contig 34313 bp, 30 predicted proteins | sample MGYA00579295_ERZ1669250 | MGnify/ENA primary metagenome ERZ1669250 (study PRJEB41166, sample SAMN08046056) | hot springs metagenome | biome: hot spring; feature: acid hot spring; material: thermophilic sediment; isolation source: thermophilic sediment from acid...
GAAAATTTAACAGATCAGAGTGTTTACTGGGGGTTTAAAATATCTGGTCCATATATTAATCAAACAATTAAAGGATATAATTCCACATTAATTGCCTATCTGCCAAATGGTACTTTTAATTTATATATAATATCTCCTGAGGGGTATCATGTTTCATCGGAAAAATTGACTGTAAATATATCTGGAGAACCTGTAAAAATATCTGTTTACTTTATAATTAATAAATATTTATTAAATATAACAATTTTTGGTATAAAAAATACAACTAAATGGCAATTATATATTTCTGGTAAAACATTCAATGGACAAAATGTAAACATCTTTTATAATTTCACTGGTTCAACCGCCCAAATTTTAATACCCAACGGTACATACAATATAAAAATAATTTCAAATACATTTTCATTGAATGAATCTAATCTAAATATCAATATTTCAGGAAAAAATTTATCAATAAAAGTAAGTACAAATCAACCTTATTCCATATTTTACATTATTATACCTGTAATTTTAATTTTAATTCTATTATTTATATTATATAGAAAGAGGAAAAAACCTGAAGAAACAAATGAGGAAGAAATTGAAATATATAGAAATGATAATCTTCTCTGAAAACTATGTGCAATTTATGCATATTGATGAGGCATGGAGAATCCCTTGCTAACAAAAATAAAATTGTATGGAGTCTAAAACATGGATTTCCATTAACCGATTTAGGAAGAGAAATGGTTTTAAAAAGAATTCATGAATTGAAGAAATTGAAAATAGATCTCATCGTAACCAGTGAAATAGAGAGGGCGGTTGAAACGGCAAAAATCATATCTTCGAAGATTAATGTTCCTTATAAAATAGATTCAAGGATAAATGAGATAAACTTCACAATATTTTCTGGAAATAGTGAAGATATTGTTCCAAGATATACTTATGAATCTGTGTATATTGAGAACTGGGATGAAATAATGAAAAGATCATTAGATGCAATCAATTCATATGATGGATCCATTCTTTATATTACACATGCATTTATCATAAGAGTTATTCTTTCCTATTTTTTGGATTTAACAGAAAACAATAGTTTTGGGATAAATGTGGGATATGCAACCTTAAGCATAATAAATAATAACAGGATAATTTCCATAGGTGCTGAAAACATCGATTTGAAAAAAATACAATATCATACAATGGTATGACATTTGTAAAATTTTATTAAAATATTGTAAAACATTAGTTTTTCATTAATTTTTTATTTTTTTGTATTTAAATATAACGGAAAAAAATTTCGAAAAGAATATATATAGTTTTTATAATATGGTAACTTGGAGGATTTATTATGAAAAACGCAATATATAAAAAGGGGGTCTTTGCAATATTCGTAGTGTCTTTGATGATACTTTCAGCATTCTTTGTAACATCCCCTGCAATGGCAATAAAACCACAAACAGTAGGAACAGTGACTTTCAATCCATCAAGCGGAGCATTTCCAGGTCAACTAGTCACATATACATGGTCGGGATTACCAAGCAATCTGATTGCACCGGTTTATGTTACTGTATTCATAAATGGAGCACCCTATACAACAACACAGGCATCATATTCAGCAGGAACGATCACAGGTGAATTCACAATGCCGAATGGCCAGCCGGGAACAACATATTCAGTATATTTAGAATATAAGGACAGTGCAGGAAACTATGGGATATCCTCTACTAACAAGGGAAAAATAACTGTAAATCTTTATGCTGCACCTACAGGAGTAGCTGGAACTACATACTATACAGATAATATAATGATGCCAACAACAATAAACGCTATGGTCAATTATACAGGTCAAAAAAATGTTACAGCAATATTCAATACTGGCTCAAACAATCTGAATGTAATAACCAATTCTACATTTAATGCAAGCAAATCAAAAACAACATTATCTTCATTAAACCTGTCTACAATGAATGTGGGCATTCAAACCATTTATGGTGGATTGCAAACATTCAATCAGGTATATAAATATCAGAACATATCAATGAATTCGACTGCATACAATGGAGGGATTTATGGACTTTCACTGCCCGCCTCAAGTATATTCACGACCACTTTTTCTGTAAGTAATGGCAAGATAACATCTATAGTTCTTTTGGCATACATAAATCAAACAGTAAATGGCCAACTGGTGTCATTTGAATTAAATGGTAAATATACGAATACCATTTCCAGCCCTGGGAATTATACAATGCTTGGAACAATCAATGCAATTGAACCAGCAATGTTAAAAAATAACTTCACAGGACAGATGTCTGCAGCATATGACATCGTGTCATTTTACCAGGGCACAAGCTATACATATGTTAATTATACTTTGTCAGTCAATCTAAACGGTAATACATATGATAATATTGTAATTCTAAAAGCACAGTATGTCAATACAACAACGGTATATGGAAAATCAACCACAACAACTGTAACATCACAGGATAAATTAAATGTGTCGTCTGGATATACATTCCAGAGCATATCTGTAAATTTAAGAGATCCCGGAATATTTGGAACATTCATACAGAATTATGTTAATTCAAAATTGATGACTGGTAATCTGTCATTCTCATTCAAAAATTATTCAAAATCAGTACTTTCAGGATCATTTGTATGGGAAGACAACATGACTGGAATAACAATCACATTAAACAATGTAACATTAGCAGGATATCTATATCTGAATATAACAACAAACAATTATTCACCGGGAGTAGATTACATCAGCCCCGCAGTATGGAATTACACTAGTTTAACCACCGTTTATTTGATTAACAAAACAACAGGAATCAACATATCAGGTAAAAATTCATTCACGACACAGTTCAGTACACCTGTTCTGACAGGCGGACAGACCAAGAATGTTTATCAGAACAATACTGAGGTTACAATCAATACGAACTTCTATGATAAGATTGGATATCCATATTTAGTATCTGCAACTGTTCCATATACACAGATTGAATTAATATATAATAATGAAATTGCATATGTGAGCCAGAATTTCTCCCTAGTTACAAATCCATACAATCTTACAGTTTCAAACCATAATAATAATACCCTGTATACAAACATTAAAGGATTCAACATAACACTAAATAATAATGCAGGTAATTTGTGGATCAATGTAACGAATGAGAATGATACGCTGTACGGATTCAGCAGTAATGGGGACATCAGTTATTATCTGACAATCAAGGGATCAGTATCCTCAACTTATGTTAGTGAAATATATAATGCAAATTATACACCATCAAAAGTAACACAAAATATAATTAACAAATATGCGGGAAGTTCTACATTATCGTTATCACAGAATTTAACAGTAACCTTTACAATAACTGATATTTATGGATCCATATCTTACGGGTTTATAAAATCTGGATCATTAAGTGTAGCTTATCCTGCATACAGTGGATCAATCACAATAAACGGTATGGGAACCTCCAGCATTTCTTCATTGGCATTTTCTGCAGCAAGCAGCAAATCTTCAATAGGTGTAATAACATCTACCTCAGGGTTTAAGAATTCAACAGTTTTAGGATATTACAATACCACATTCAAGGTTGTTAAAGTGATTCCTGCATTGTTTGGATTATCAACAATGAATGGTATGGCGGTTTTGTGGGCGAATACAACAATCAAAAATGCAACACATTCAATAGAACTGGATCCATTATTCAAGGGTATGCAGAATGATACGATAATACTGACAATATATTCGTTGAAACCATATTACAATCTAACAAGTTCCGTAAACTCTAATTCGCAGTACCTGAATATCACAGGTATTGGATATTCTGGATATATTCAGAACGTTATGATTTCAGGGACAGTTACGATAACTGATATGTATTATGCAATATCAAATAACTATACATATACGGGATATGTAAAGGAAATACCATTCTTAAATACAAAAACGCTGACTGTTAATACGTATTTCAATTATACATCAGGGGCGATTCCAACTACAACAAATGTATCAAGTTCGAATATTACAGCTATTATAGCTTCGCCCATGGTTAATCTGACACTTACACCTGAATATAACATTTATCTGCAGATAAACATAACAGATCTGTATAATAATAACTACTACAATTCCTTCGGGATATATGATGGGATGATGGTGTCAACATATAAAGGTCTGTTTAACTATGGTAATCTTTCAAAGATGACATTAACAGGAACATCGGCAGGACAAGTAATAATTGAAGCGTCTGTAATGGAATCACAGTTGTTCATTTCTGGAACTTATGGTAATATAACATTTACCACAAATGGAGTAGACGTATATAATGCAGGTCCTATCCCGATTTCAGGTATAACAACAGTAACAAACGGATTCGGCAGCGGTACAGTTTCCGGAGAATTAATGATTACCGATTTCATGCCATATATTTATTCAAATGGTGAGTATCTAAGCTCATTTAACGTTACAGGAATGTTATATGTACAGGGATTCTACGCAAATAACACGGCATTTGGCATGACAATTATGTTGAATCAGACAGTGGTTATGCAAAACTATTATATGTCAACGACGACACAATCAACTGTGAATTATGTATATAATGGGACATATGCTATGGATAATATGGGAATATCACCAAGCTATTCATATGCATTATTGCAGGGTTCTGGAGCATTGGTAATATCAATATCTAACAACACAATTGCCGAAATTGCAACACAGACAGGTCAGATAGTTAATATCAGCCTTAAACAGCTCAATGCCAAGATTGAAGGAGTCTGGACAACTGAGAATAATACATATGCAGAAATTAATACAGATTATGGAAACATGATAGCTGCTCTGAATTCACTTAATGCAACAATACAGAATGTAAATAAAAATGGAATCGCAACCATTGAAACCAGCCTTGGAACAATACAGACAAGCATTAACAATCTTAATTCAAAGATCATTGCATTGAATGGAACTGTAGCCACGATTTCAACATCTATCGGAACAATACAGACAAACATTAACAACCTTGGAACAACAATAAATACGATAAATGGCAACGTTAACAATTTAGTTGGCGCATCTGTAACAATTGAAACCATGCTTGGAAATATCACCGGGCATGTAATTGCAATACAGAACGGAACAGCAAAAATCGCAACAAACATGGGAGAGGTTACAGTAGCAATGCAGAATGTATCTTCAAATATGAAACAGGTTGCAACAGGCGTCAATGACGTGATGATATGGAACATCATAGTAATGATTCTGGTACTGGTAACACTTGTGTTTGTACTGATTGTGATCCTTCAGGTAAACAGAATAGCAAAGAAACAGTCCCAGCATACAACAGAAGAAGGCAACCAGTAAAACTCTTTTAAATTTTTATCCTTTTTATTTTTATTGTTTCTATGAATAATATATTCTAAATAAAAATATGGCATTGAAAAAATTTAAGATATGTAATTTCATAATATTAGTTAGGAGGGTATAAAATGGCAAAACCTCAAATAAAAAAGTATTTAGCGATATTGGTAGTATCTCTTTTTCTGGTCTCGGCATTTGCAGTGATATCGTCTGCCGCAACTAACAATAAGTATTATACGGTGGAAAATCAGGCAGTTAAGGGATATCACTTTGTTTCAGAAATGCAATCTAGCAGCTATGTTACAGGTGAAATATACATACCTTTAAAGAATGCTGATTTATTAAGTTTCTATGTACAGCAGGTATCCGATCCAAATTCCCCAATGTATGAGCATTATCTAAAAGCTTCACAAATAGAAAATCTCTTTGAAAATAAAGCATTGTTTGATTCAACTCTCAATTATCTAAAAAGTAACAATATACAAATAGTAGGAACAGCAATGAATTCAATCATTATTTTCAGGGCAACAACTGCTCAGGTAAAAAATGATCTTGGTATGAATATCGGGATTTATTCAAATGGATCGAGTAAATATTATTATTCATATGGAACACCTAAAATCCCGAATGTAATGATATTTGCATCCAATATATCATCTCTTCTTTTCAATAAGCCATCAACATTCGTTTCTTCACAGGATGTAAAGGAAATGAAAAACAGGTTTATGCAGGTAAATCCAGTATTTTCCATAGAACCATATTACACAACCTGGTTGCAGAATGTATATAATGCCACAGGATTATATTCCAAAGGATATATGGGTCAGGGACAGACAATAGGAATTCTTGATTTTGCCGGAGATCCGTATGTTCAGCAGGCTCTTGAAGAATATGACATGATGTATGGATTACCAAATCCACCGAATTTTAACATAGTTCCAATAGGCCCATACAACCCTATGGTTGGCGTCATAACAGGATGGCAGGGAGAAATTGAGATGGATGTAGAGGCATCACATACAATGGCACCAATGGCCAACATAACGTTATTCATTGCAAATTATGATTTAAATCTTGGGCCAGTAATAGCATTCATTGATCAATATGCCATGAACCATACTGTTGATTCATTATCCCAGAGTTTTGGAATTTCAGAATCATATTTTGCCAATTTTCCAGGCCCAGCTGTAGTATATAATTTACAGATGCCTGATATATATTATGAAATCGGATCAATTATGGGAATTACATTTTCTGCTTCAACCGGTGATACTGGAGGATCCGGAGACGGAGCGGGACCTCTGGGTGCAACTGAATATCCCTCTATATCTCCGTATGTCACGGCAATTGGTGGATCAACCGTATTTGTAACCGTAAATTCATCATTTGGAGTTACAGGTTATGAGAATACTGCCTGGTCAGGTTATGGATTTGTTGCTCCTCATGTGAATTATGGAGGAGGTACCGGAGGAATATCATCTTTAGAGGCAAGACCCTGGTATCAGAAGAATATGAATACAAATACAATAAGTCCTTTACCGGTGGGATATACAAATGGTAGAATGGTTCCTGATATTTCATTAGAAGCAAATGTATTCCCAGGAATGGTCTTTGTGTTCTGGTATAATGGTGCATTTATACCATCGATTTCTGGAGGTACCAGTGAGGCCAGTCCACTGTTTGCTGGGTTGATTGTACTGGCATCCCAATATACAGAGTCAATGCATATGGGAAGAGGCATGGGTCTGGTTAACCCACTGATATACAAATTTGGATTGAACAGCACGATATTTAAGAAAGTATTCGAGCCCATGCAATTTGGATATACAATACCATGGTTTGTTACAGGTGGATATAACCTGGCAACCGGTTTTGGTTCAATCAACATTGGAATGTTTGCTCATTATGCTTCTAAAGTTTATTCAAGTATGGCAAACCCATTGACAATAAATGCAAAGATATTAAATCCAACAAATACCACAGGAATGAACGAATTTATAGGAGGGTATAATATCAAAATTGCTGCAGATATAACCTTCAACAACATAAATGTAACAAATGGATCATTCTATGCATATATAGAGGACATATACAGTAATTATAATCCAGTAAAACTCATTTACAATTCAACTTTAAAAGAATGGCTTGGGGAAATTACCGTACCTAAAAATGCAGGTGGAATGGGTTATCTCATAATCAATGGTACATACATGAATTATTCTACATCAGAATTCATGCAGGAATTCTTTGGTTACATCATATATTTCCTCTATCCAGCAGATTCACCTTACATGATGTCAGTATCACAGATTCCAGCACTGGTATATTATCTGAATGGAACGTTAGTTAACAATGAAACAATCTATTACTCAGTATTGATGTATTCGATATTCAACAATACTTACTTTAATGTTTACAATGGCTATTCAGTAATAACTGATGGTTCAGTATATTATGACATTTATGATCCAAGTCTATCCAGTATTAATGGAGTAGGAATTCTGGAGACGATGGGTGGCATGGGAATGTTTCCATTCTTCAATGGTGATGATCTCCAGGGTTCTCTCATACTTTCACCTGAAGTTATAGAACCTTCTACGGTAACACCTGGTTCCGACATATTTGTGGAGGGTACAGTATTACCTCCTATGAATCTATATTATATGGATCCTATGGCTTATGCAGATTCTTATTATTTCTCTTCAATAGAATTTTCACTTGTTTCATTTACAGGTAAAGTATACAGCAGCATAGTTCTTCCAGCAAATACATTAGGACAGCTTTCAGTTCCAGTAAATGTAGCACCGGGTTACTATGTGGTTGAAATAAACAGCTCTTATAATTCTTATTCTCTTGGTACGTGGATAAATGGATCGTTCTTTGGTGAAATTTATGTGGCTCCGGAAAACCTCACACCTCAGCTTTCAATTTCACCAAGTGTAGTTTACGAAGGTCAGAGTCCATTGATCACCGCAAACATATATGCAGGAAAAACGCCAGTCGAATTTGGAATGTTCTCCCTGACGATCTATCCGGAATCTCTAAACTATACCTATTATACAATAACAAACGTTGAAAACATCCCACTCTATTTCGACACTGATTACAACATATGGATTGCACCCCCACTGTATACCACGATGCCATCTGAATCTTCATCAAACGTTCTTTCAGCAATATTGAATGGTCCGTATTACTGGCCTGGCAAATATTTTGTACTTCCACAGGGGATATCAGTGAATGGTATACCCACACCACCCACACAGCAGTTTGCATCATCTCTCATATTGCTGCAGGGTCCTGAACTGATGATCACCTCACCATCGAATTCAAATGCTCCTATTTACAATTCTTCAACGGTGACAATATCCGGATTAACCACAGGAAGTTTAGTGCAGGTTAACTATCCGGGTGGGGTCATGAATGCTACTCCTGTAAATGGAACATTTACAGTATCCATACCGCTTCAGAATGGTGAAAATCTCATTGAAGTAACTGCATATGATACAAATGGATATTCAAATACGCAGTATGTATCAGTACTTTATTTACCGCAGATAATGAAAATTGAAACGCAGATGCAAAAGATAAATGAAAGCCTGAATTACATAAATCAGGAGATGCATGTAGCCGGAGCAAATATGAATGCACTGAAACAGAATTTAACGAATCTTGCAAATAATCTCACAACCCTGGCAAATGATGTTAGCATACTCAACCAGACATATGCGGGAAAACTGACACAGTTGGCGCAGGGATTGCAGACACTCGCAGGCAAATTAAATGAAACAAAGAGCGCAATTGAAACCGTAGCCTCAAAGGCAAATGGAGGAGTAAATACATCCGTTGATATTGGAATAGTAGCATTGATATTTGCACTGATAGCTATTGCCATATCTGCACTGAATATGTTCAGAAAGAAGGGTGGAAATAACAAACAAAATTCTTAAATTTTTTATAATTTTTATTTTTATTATTTTTAAATTGAATAGGATTAAATAACCGAATTTCAATCTTAATTTTGGTGAGATCTATGCCCAACAAGAAGAAAGGAAAGAAAAAGGATATTGAAGAAGAGATTGAAGAGTATAATGATTATGATGATCTGGATCTGGATGATTTCCAGGATATTGATGAAGATTTAGATTTAGAAGAGGAGGAAGACGAAGAAGAGGAAGAGGAAAACGAAAAAGATGAAGAAAAATAATAAAACCTTTAAAGTTTATTAATTATTTATCAAATTTAAGGCTCAATTCTTTTTCTGTCTCTTGGGAACAGTGTTACCTCCCTTATATTTTTTGAATCTGTCAATATCATGGTTAACCTTTCAAGCCCTATAGCCCATCCGGCATGTGGAGGCATACCGTATCTGAATGCATCAAGATAAAATCTAAAATTTTCCGGATTCAGCCCCTTTTTTACCATATTTTCCTTGAGGGAAGAATATATATGATTTCTCTGTGCTCCGGATGTTATTTCTCTTTCTCCAAACATTAAATCGAAAGCCTTCCCGTATTTTGGATCATCATCATAAGGCATGACATAAAAGGCTCTTGTTTCCATAGGCCATCTGGTAATGAAATAAAATCCTGTATATTTTTTCCCGATAACATTGAGTGCTTCGGATGAAAAATCTTCACCGAATTTCATATTGATTCCCTGTGAGTTGACATAATTCAGAAGATCATCATATTTTAACCTGGGAAAGGGTAATTCGGGAATTTCAATATCTAGATTAAGTGTTTTAAGATCATTGATATTGTTTTCTTTAACATATTTTAGAGAATAAAACACAACATTTTCAAGAAGATTCATTACATCCTCTTCATCCGCAAAGCTCATTTCAATATCAACACTTACAAATTCATTGAGGTGTCTGGAGGTATTGTGTTCCTCTGCCCTGAAGGCTGGGGCAATTTCATAAACCCTTTCAAAACCTGCCGACATCATTATCTGTTTGTATAATTGTGGGCTCTGAACAAGATATGCATCCTTTTCAAAATATTTTAACCTGAACAGTTCAGTTCCGCCTTCAGTTGCCGTAGCTATTATTTTTGGGGTATGTATTTCTATAAAACCTTCATCCTCAAGTTTTCTCCTTATGCTTTTTCCAATGTTAGATTCTATTTTGAATACGGACAGTATTTCCGGTCTTCTGAGATCCATGAATCGTACATCAAGCCTTGTTTCAAGGTCCACTGAAACTCTGTCAATGACTCCCATTGGAAGGGGTGTTTCAGCAACTGAAAGTATTTCCACGTTATCGGGTATGACTTCAGCACCCAATTTACTTTGTGTATTTTTATTGATTTTTCCTTTGACGCATATAACACTCTCCCTGTTAAGGCCGGTAATTTCCCTGAATTTTTCATTTCCAATGGAATTTTTCATAACTGTTATCTGTGCAACACCTTCCCTGTCCCTCAGAATTAAGAATGCTATATTTCCCAGTTTTCTGATTTCTTGCACCCAGCCACACAGAATCACATCAGAAGCATCAGGTAAATTATATATTTCAGAGGTATAATTTTTCCTTCCCATGTATGAATAAAAAGAATATTTAATAAAATACTTTCCGATTACATATCATGAGGGTTCTGATACCCGGAAGATTCCAGCCATTTCATCTGGGACATCTCCATCTTGTTGAACACGCATTCAGGGAGAATGATGATATAATAATACTGATAGAAAATGCCGATGAATCATTTACATTCAACAATCCCATGACTTCGGGTGAAAGAATTGAGATGGTGCGTGAAGTTCTTCTGAAGAATTTTAAAAATGAATTTCACAGGTTGATGATCTTTCCCATGGTAAATATAAAAAACAATGCTGAATGGGTATACCATTTAAAAACGATGATTCCCTCATTTGACTTATGTTATTCCAACAATCCCTTAGTAAAAATTCTGATGGAAAATGCAGGAATCAATGTTATGGGTGTAAATTTAAAGGAAAGGGAAAAATTTTCCGGAAGAGAAATAAGGAGAAGGATATCTTTGAAAATGGACTGGGAGAGCCTTGTTCCCGGAGAAGTATACAGATATATTATTTCAAGAAAAATAGATGAAAGGATCAGAAGACTGGTGACTGAAAATGATAATATCGTTCATGGGTAAGGGGGGTACGGGAAAAACTTCAATATCCGTTGCATATTCTTTATATTTAAAAGAACAGGGCAAAGACGTAGCCCTGCTGAGCATTGATGATCAGCCTACCATATCATATTTTGGGAAAAATTTTCCTTTCAGTATATATGAATATTCATATGAAAAATGTGCCATGGAATGGAAAGAAAAATATGGAAAGGATGTATATAATATCATATCATCAATATTCGATGTTGATGAAAGCATAATAGACCATATTTCATATGCTCCCGGTATAGCAGATGAATTCATTTTCTCAAAAATTCTGGACATAGAAAAATATCATGATATTATTGTAATGGATACGGCCGCGATGTCATCCACATTTCATCTCCTCAGACTCCAGAGTGAATTTTATGATCATCTGAATAGGGACGTTAAGTACATTATTTCAATAATGGATAAATTAAAGATAAAGGACAGGAAAATTCTGGATATTATAGAGGAATGGAAAAAATTGTCCCGGGATGTATGGAAAAAGATAAGGGAATCAAGCATATATCTGGTGACAACGGATGAGGATATACCATATCAATATACAAAAAACCTTGAAAAACAGATATCAAGATTCGAAATATATATTAGGGGAACAATCATAAATAGGTACAGGGGTAATTACAATGGCATTCTCCAGATACCTGAATTCAGAGAAAATGTTTTAGAGAACATTTATGAATATTTTTTATCATTGAATTTAAAAAAAGGAGAAATGGGGAAAAATATTTTATTATTATAAATATAATAAGAATGGAGGTTTCAGGTCATGAGAATCGATCTTGAAAATTACGGTAAAGATGAATCATATGAAATTAGGTTGCAGATATCCCTGATAAAGAATGCTGAAGGAATGCTTCCATATTATGAAGAAAAAAGGGATAAATTTGAAGAATATATACACGAAAGAATAAAAAAGATAAAGGAAATTTTAAATGTAGAACATGCTGAGGTTTTTGAAAATGGAAGGATAATATTCAAATTTTGATTTTTTGAGAAAATTGGGAAATATTTATTTTTTTTAATTCCATTACCAATGCAATGGATGATATAGCCTCGAAATACTTTAATTGCAGTGACAGGGAAAGGGCGGTATTTGAAGCGGGAATCAAACTTGGCACGATATATCATCAGTTTATTGGAACACCATTGAACGTATCGAGTCTGGACACGTTAGAAAAAGCAATAGAGGAAAGCATAAAAGTACAGCCATTTGTTTATGATGTTAAAGTAAGAATAAAAAGGGAAATGATTAAAAAGAAGAAGGGAATATATAAATATCAGACTTTGACAGGGGAAATGCTTGATATAGAATTGAAAATAAAATATAACAATATAATTGCAGCATGCAGGATGGAATATATAAAAGAAATGAAATATCCATTAATGTATGTTGAAGAAATAAAAGAGGAATGAAAATGTATATAAAGATTGGGATTTCAGGAGTTCCAGGTTCGGGGAAGACAACCGTTGTAAAAAAGGTAATTGAATTATTGAAGGAAGAATATACACTTGGTGGTATCATAACGGATGAGATAAGGGGGGATGAAAGGGAAGGTTTCATGCTCATTGATGTATCGACATTGGAAACTGCAGTACTGGCATCAAAGAACATACAGTCCAGATACAGGGTGGGGAAATATGGTGTTGACATAAGGGTTCTTGATGATCTTGGAGTGAAGGCCCTGGATGAGGCAATGAACAAGGATATAATCGTAATAGATGAGATTGGCAAAATGGAGATGGAATCAAAAAAATTTGTTGAGAGGGTCAGGGAAATACTTCACATGGAAAAAAATCTCATCATGACACTGAACAAAAAGAGCAGGAATCCTCTTCTTCAGGAGATCAGGAGAATGGACGACATAAGGTTTCTTGAGGTCACGGTTGTAAACAGGAATGTAATGCCATACAAAATTGTGGATATGATAAAGAATGAACTGAACAGGAAATGATTGTAAGGGAAGGTCTTGTGGAGATTGAAATCGAAAGGATATCCACATACAGGGGTCCGGGGCAGTCTGAAGCTGGATACTATTCTCTTCCCATGGCGTTAACAAGGGATTTCACAATTCTTGTTTTAAAGCAAAATTTCAGGGAAAATTTTACAGCACTTGACATGCTTGGAGGCACGGGTATCAGGGGATTCAGAATAGAGAAAGAAGCCAATGGAAAAGTATTCATAAATGACGTAAATAAAAAAAATATTGAAATAATTAAAAAAAACAGGGACATGGTCGGATCAGATGCCACAATCCTGAATTATGATGCATCCAAATGTATGCCTGGATTTTATGATTACATAGACATAGATCCATATGGTAGCCCTATCCCGTTCATAGATGTATCACTGAAATCAATAAAGAACAATGGGATCATAGGAATAACATCGACAGATAATGCAAACCTTGCAGGTACAAATCCCGGTACATGTTTAAGAAAATATCATTCTATTCCCATAAGAAATGTTTACAAGCATGAAATAGGTACGAGGATACTGATAAAATATTTCATAGAAAGGGCAGCGGAATACGATTTTTATTCTTATCCTATTCTCTCCATTTTTGGAGGATATTATTACAGGATATTTTTTAGATTAAAGAAATCCAGAACCATGGCGAGGAAAAATCTTGACTACATAATGAAAATGGATCTCCTGAATTCATTCAATTCGTACGGACCTGTATGGTACGGAAACCTGCATGATCCTGATACGGTAAAATCCATAAATATTCCGTATTATTTTCAGAACAAGGAAAAGATTGAAAATCTCCTTAAAATAATGCAGAATGAAAACATATTTCTTTTCTATGATATGGAAGAAATTTCAAAAAAGTTGAAAATAGACATGTTGGGGATAGAAAAGACAATAAATTTAATTGAAAGATACAATGGGAAAGCTTCAAGGACACAGTTCAGTTTTACAGGTATAAAAACAAAGATTACTTTTAAAAAATTAAAGGAAATAATAATGAAAAATTTATAAAGAATAAGTTTTTTATGTAACCATAAGAGGTGATATATGTTATGCAGCCTTCACAGATGGCTTATGATAGGGCAATTACAGTATTTTCTCCTGAGGGAAGACTTTATCAGGTTGAGTATGCAAGGGAAGCAGTTAAAATGGGTTCAACTACAATAGGTATCAAGTTCAAGGATGGTGTGATTCTTGTTATAGATAAAAAGGTAAGGAGCAGGTTAATTGAACCGAAATCGATTGAGAAGATTTACGTTATTGATGATCACATAGGTGCGGCCTCTTCGGGCCTTATGGCCGATGCAAGGACTCTTGTTGACTTTGCAAGGATAAATGCACAGATTGAAAAGATAACTTACGGTGAAAAAACAAGTCTTGAATCACTCGTTAAAAAGATAAGCGATTACATTCAGCAGTATACACAGTATGGGGGAGTAAGGCCCTTTGGTACATCACTGCTCATAGGCGGTATAGATGACAATGAGATTGGACTTTATGAAACTGAGCCAAGCGGTGCATATACTGGATACAAGGCAACATGCATTGGAAGGGGCAGGGAAACGGTAATATCATTATTTGAAAAGGAATATCAGGACAATCTTGACATGGAAGGTGCAATAATGCTTGCCCTGAAAGGCATAAAATCTGTACTTGAAGAACCCAACCAGCCCCTAGTTGTTGAAATTGGAATGATCAAGCGTGGTGAAAGTTTCAGGATTTTATCACAAGAAGAGATTGATGAATACATAAAAAAGTTCAATTCCGTGAATAAATGAGGGTCTTATATGGTAAGGCTGGAGGATGCTGTAGTAGCCAGGTATGAATATAAGGGGCATCATTTTGAAATACTCATAGATCCGAATATCATAGATGCAGTTAAGGATGGTAAAATAAAGAACATTGTTGATTACATGGTAATAGATCAGGTTTTTAAAGATGCAAGGAAAGGAGACAAGATTGGTGAAGAGGTTCTCAAGGATGTTTTTGGCACAACTGATATAAATGAGATTGCGAGGACCATAATTTCTAAGGGACAGGTACAGCTTACCACGGAACAGAGAAGAAAGATGCTTGAGGATAAAAAGAAGCAGATAGTTTCGGAAATAGCCAAGAATGCAATAAATCCACAGACCAATACTCCGCATCCTCCTCAAAGGATTGAAAAGGCGATTGAAGAAGCAAAGGTGCATATAGATCCTTTTAAAAGTGTCCAGGAACAGATCCCGGGTGTAATCAAAGCTATAAGCAGATTAATACCCATCAAGATTGAAAAATTGAAGATAGAGATAAAGGTAAGCGGTGAAGCATACGGAAAAATATATCAGGACATAATTCGAATGGGAAATCTTGTAAGGGAGGAATGGCTGGACAACGGAAGCTGGGTTGGAGTTGTTGAAATCCCGGCAGGCATGCAGACTGAATTTTTTGACATGCTGAATAAAAAACTCCATGGAAATCTGGAAAGCAGGATTCTAAAAGGGTGAAAAATATGGAAAACAGCAATATTCGAGAGATAGTATTGCCTGGTGATATGGTTGACCTTCAGGGCAACAAACCGGGCACTGGAATTTATATGGAAGATGGAAAGGCGTATTCTGAAATACTTGGTGTAAAGACGGTAAGGTCAGGTTATGTGAATATAATTCCCCTAACGGGGAGGTATCATCCACAGAAAGGAGACAAGGTCATAGGAAAGGTAATTGATGTTCTTCCATCGAACTGGGTTCTGGACATCAATGCGCCCTATCTGGCACCCCTTCATGTTAATGAGACGTCATGGAAGATTGACTTCGGTGATACGGGAAAGTTCCTTAACATAGGGGATACTGTTCTGGCCAAGATAATGAGCGTAAATGAAGTCAAGCAGGTATGGCTGACCATGAAGGAGCAGGGTCTGAGGAAACTTGAGGGTGGACACATCATATCAGTATCCCCGACCAAGGTTCCAAGGATCATAGGAAAGGAGGGGTCCATGATAAAAATGTTGAAGGAGACAACAAACACAAAGATATACATCGGACAGAACGGAGTTATATGGATTGACGGTGAAACAGATAACATTCTTAAGGTTGTTGGCGCAATAAGGATGATCGAAAGGGAAGCCCATACAATTGGGTTAACCGACAGGATAAAGGAATATCTCAATAAAAGTTAAAGGTGGTATAAAATGTCTGGTATGAAGAGTGATGTGAAACTTATTGATGAATCTGGAAAGAGGATTGACGGAAGACTTTTTAATGAAATGAGGCCAATAAAGATTGAAGCAGGAATACTCGAAAGAGCGGATGGGTCGGCGTACATAGAATGGGGTAATAATAAAATAATTGCTGCTGTATTTGGGCCAAGGGAAATATATCCCAAGCACATTCAGGATCCGAGCAAGGCCGTCCTGAGAGCGAGGTATAACATGGCAGCATTCAGTGTAGATGAAAGGAAAAAGCCCGGACCGGACAGGAGGTCTGTGGAACTATCTCTGGTCATTTCAAATGCGCTGAGTTCAGTTGTATTTCTTGAGCAGTATCCAAGGACTGCCATAGATGTGTTCATTGAAGTTCTTCAGGCGGATGCCGGGACAAGGATAGCTGGTTTGACCGCTGCGTCAGTTGCACTGGCCGATGCCGGAATACCCATGAAGGACCTCATTGCCGGTTGTGCAGTAGGAAAAGTTGAAAACACGATCGTTCTTGATCTTAACAAGGATGAGGATAATTATGGTCAGGCCGATATGCCCGTGGCAATAATACCAAGGACAAAGGAGATAGTTCTTTTCCAGATGGATGGGGACATGGATTATCAGGAAATAAAAAATGGACTTAACATGGCACTTGATGCATCAATGAAGGTATATGAGATTGAAAAGGAAGCACTGAAGAATAAATACATAAAGCTTGCGGGAGGCGATTCAGATGAGTAAGTTTACCGAGAATGTGGTTTCTGAAATCACAAAGGATTATATTAAAAAGCTTTTAGAAAAGGGCACAAGGCTCGATGGCAGGACGGCGGATGAATACAGAAAAATTGAAGTTCAGAGAAATTTCATACCAAGAGCTGATGGTTCAGCACTCGTAAAAATTGGAAAAACTCAGGTTCTTGTAGGTGTAAAGGTTGAAAAGGGGCCACCGTTTCCAGACACACCGAATCTTGGAATACTGGCAACCAATGCCGAACTTGTTCCACTGGCCAGTCCAACATTTGAACCGGGTCCACCGGGAGAGGAGGCCATAGAACTGGCAAGGGTTGTTGACAGGGGGATAAGGGAAGGAAAGGTAATAGATCTGGAAAAACTCGTAATAAAGGAAAACGAACTCGTATGGGTTGTATTTGCGGATATTCATGTATTGGATTATGATGGAAACCTGTTTGACGCATCATCTCTTGCAACCATGATAGCATTGCTTAATACAAAGGTTCCTGCCAAAAGGAATGATCTGGGTGAAGATTTCAACCTGCCCATAAATCACATAGCCGTAGCAAATACATTCGTAAAGATTGGAGACAATATTGTTGTTGATCCAAATCTTGATGAGGAGAACATTGCAACGGCAAGGATAACAGTATCAACGACCGAAGATGGCAAAGTGCACGCAATACAGAAAGGCCTTGAAGGATCATTTACATATGAGGAAATACTGAATACAATAGATTCAGCAAAGAGGATAGGAAAAGATATAAGGGAGAACATCATATCTGGGGTGGATTGATATGTCTAGGAGGACAAAGAAGGTTGGCATTGCCGGGAGATTCGGGCCCAGGTATGGAGTTGCCCCCAAAAAGCAGTGGAAGGACATCATGGAACTGAGAATTCAGTATTATGAATGTCCCAGCTGTGGGCACAGGACATTGAGAAGGGTCAGCACATCCATCTGGGAATGCAGGAGATGCGGGTATACCTTTGCCGGAGGAGCTTACATTCCTTTTGTAAAGAAAGAAATATCAAAGGAGGGGGAAAATGTCAAACTTTAGATGTGCCATATGTGGCAGAATACATGAAGGAGAACTCACTCCACAGAACCTTGTCTGTGAGTGTGGTTCAACAATATTTTACAAGGAGAGACCGAATACAAAGGTAACATTTTCATCTGATTAAATATTTTATTCTTTATAGAAAGCAAATACCAAAAAAATTTTTATTAACCGTGCAATCTCAGGTTACATTATAAATGGGGAATGGTGAAAGTCTGTATGCGCATACAAATGGATGAAAGTGCAAGAAAGGCCTTGTTATTATCGGTGGTACTGGCAGTTATAGTTATCCTGGGATTTTTCCTCAGGACGTATTATGTGCTTGGTGTTTCCGTACAGAGTAATTTTGGTGTGTCAGGCGGTTCAGACAGTTTTTACCATGAAAGGGTAATACAATATATTGTATCCACAGGCCATCAGCTCATAAGGGATCCTTTATTAAACTATCCGGTTGGGGCCAACGATCCCAGACCTCCATTTTTTGAATGGTCTGTGGTTTCAATGGCATACATGTATTTACCATTCGTAAAGGGTATGGGGGATGCTCTTGGATATTCCCTGATTTTAATTTCCGCAATATTTGGTGGTCTCATAGCAATACCGACATACCTTATGGGTGCAGAGGCGTTTAATAAGAGAGTTGGCATGATATCTGCATTGCTCATAGCAACAAGCGCATCCAACATGATGAGGAGTATGGCATCATGGGGAGGATATGATGTTACAATCCTGTTTTTTGCAATGTGGGCATGGTATTTCTTCCTCAAGGCAGTAAAAACGGTTAAATATGACGTCTGGGTGGAAAATTATTTTGACCGGAAATCGTTGTTGAGGGGAATAAGGGCTTACTTTTCAAACAACGAAAGGTCACTTCTATATTCTGCTCTTGCTGGCATAAGTTTTGGGACAATCGTTCTTATGTGGCAGGGTTTTGCATATGTTGAGGTAATCATACTGCTCTATGTTGTTTTTCAGGTTCTGTATAACAGAATAAGAAACACGTCATCATTCCATCTTTTCTGGATAACAGTCTTTCTTGGTTTATTTGCATATCCCCTGGCCATACCATTCTATTATGTTGATGTTACCAATATATTCACAAATACATATTTCAGCACACCTCTGTATATCTGGCTTTTCGTTCTGATTTTTATTTCAATTGTTGAAATAACTGACAGGATACCATGGACATTGACATTCACAATAATAATATTATTCATAGCAGGAGTTCTTCTTGCCGGAATATTATTTTTCCCGAGTATAATGAGGTATGTTTATACAGGAGAAGGTTATTTTGTCAAAACACCAATATATGCAACCATTGCAGAAGCCCAATCACCCACCATGGGAGAAGTTGTCATGAGTGTTGGAGTTGGGGTATTCTTCCTGTGGGTAGCCGGCCTGATTTTCATGATATGGGAGATGAGAAAGAAAAGGGCAGAATATTACATATATTTCATAATATTCTCACTGATTTCCGTTTACATGGCATTTGCAGCGGCCAGGTTCATATATGAAGCCTCACCTGCATTTATAATTCCGGCGGCATACATGCTTGATAAGATAGTTGAAAGGTTGAAAATATATGAAATGGCTTCAAGCATTAAGGAACTCTCATTTTCATGGAGAACACTTTTAAGGAGAGGCATAAAATGGGGAAAGGTTTCAGCCATAATACTGATTGCATTTCTTGTCATTCTGCCCAACATGTGGGCTGCTGTGGATTCGGCAATACCGTTCAATACCAAGGCTCAATATGATCAACAGGTATACAATATGATGCCATCATTCTTGAGGCCACAGAATTACACTCCACCATATTATTTGGGGGCATATGGCGTGGAAATAGATAACAATCAGACTGATCCCTGGGTAATGGCACTGCAATGGTTTTCACAGCAGGACACTAACTATCCTCCAGCACAGAGGCCAGGTTTCATATCATGGTGGGATTACGGTTTTCAGGAAATAGAGCAGGGTCAACATCCTACCGTGGCAGACAACTTCCAGTATGGTTATCAGATAGCAGGTCAGGCACTGATGGCACAGAATGAATCCCAGGAAATATCGTTTTACATTGCAAGATTGCTGGATGCAACGCTATTCAACAGTACTTACGGATCTGGTGTACAGCATATACTAAATGAATATCTCGGTGAAAATGAAACCGGAAAAATAATCCAGTATTATACGGTTTTGATGAAAAATCCAGAGCCTTATATAAAAGAAATAATATCAAATCCGAAATATTACGGTAATTTTTCAGCAAATCTATCCAATGTAAATGCAAAATATGTAATGATAATGGGAGACCTTTCTAACAAATATAATGAAAACACATTAATCAATCTATATGTATCTTTGGAGAGGTATACCGGTCTGGGAATAGATTATTTTGCAACGGATTACAGGCTGTTTCCATTATCCGGTATGGATACCGGTATATTTTATGCTCCTGCATATCTCTCTGGCAGGGTGACGGAAAACATCAATGGAGAATTCATACCGGTTGACTTTTACAATATTGTAGCCGTCGATGTGAACGGGAATATGTATCCCCTTAACCAGATTCCCGCCAATGCTCAGATAGTAAATTATGAAATTCAATACAAGCCAATGTTCTTCAATACAATGCTATACAGGGCATATGTAGGATATTCAGGAATCAATCTGGGGATGGGCCCACAGATACCAGGACTGTCATCAAATATGTCATATTATCCTGTAATGCCGGCATGGAATTTAACGCACTTTGAAGTCGTTTATTCAATGGCTTTCTGGAACCCTTATAAGGATTATCAGAATCATACAGGTGCATGGAGGCCGATTCCACTCCAGGAAGCATACTATCTGCAGAAGCAGGGAAATGGAACAGTGGTATTGTTTCCATCAGCAAGGGATCTGCTGCAGCAGAATGTTATAATTTTGAAATTTTATCCTGGAGCAATAATAGAGGGAAGAATATCACTGCCAAATGGTCAACCTTTATCGCATGTCCTTGTTACACTGGATGACCAGTACGGAATACCGCATACGTATGTATATACAAATTCTCAGGGTTATTATAAATTATATGGAGTAGCAGGAAACGATACGATTATTGTATCAACCGATGGAGGGTTTAACAGTCTTTACCTTACAGAAAAAACCATACTGACATCCAGGCACATTTACATATCAAATGATCAGGCTCTGAGGATTGAGACAGGTCTAAATGAATATGGCATGCCAAATTATTATGTTCCTGAAAATTTCATTGTAAATGAATCAAATATAAATGGCATGGTGTTTTATCAGTTCAATAAAAATGCAACATTTTCATATGGAGATATTCCACTTGGAAATTCAACAATATATCTCGTTAACAGTACATATGGGTTAAACTACTCATCAACTGTAAAAAATACAGGTTATTATTCCATAAATAATATAATACCTCATTATTATAACATATACATAAAAGTAAACAATACATTCAGTTACATAGGAAATGTAACCATGACACCGGGAGAAAATCTCACAAAGGATATTCCGATAAAACCGGGTGTCATCCAGGGACTGGTTCTCTATCCTAACGGCACGGCTGTAAAAAATCCAGTACTCAAATTATCAAATGGTATCGTTGTCAGGGGTACCGTTTTTGGTGAATATACCATATATACACCTCCGGGCACGTTTGTCCTTTCAGTGATAAAGAATGGATATTATGCAAAGCCCATAAAGGTATCAATACTCAACTGGGGAATGAACACAACGGAAGATATAACACTGAGTGCTTCATACAATGTTACTTTAAAGGTATTTTTGAACAATCAGGCCGTTGAGGGTGCCATGGTCAGATTGATAGATGAATTCAATTTCCAGAATGAATTCATATTTTATTCGAATTCCAATGGCATAATATATGGCCAGCTACCTTATGGATATTATTCCATTTATGCTCTATACAGCGAAAATGGGAATACCTATTCATACATTGGAAACCTGACCGCAAATAATACTGGCATGATTAATATCAATTTGAGGATTTCCTATCCCGTATACGGATATGTTTATGCAGGCAAATTAAGGGAAGGAAATGTTGAAGTGATGTTTTTAAACGGCTATAATTTTATAAGACTATATACCAACAGTTCAGGATATTACTACGTTTACCTTCCACAGGGTATATACAATGTGGGAACATATTATACAAACAGTTCAGAATATTATTCATATTATGGCCAGGTTACGGTGACTGCACCAATTCAAACCGATCTATATATGTCAAAGGCATTTTCAGTAAACGGTTCCCTGATATCCGGAATGCTCAGGATGAAAATGGGTGTAGTATTCCTCAAAGGGCCTGAAGGTGTAATGTATGAAACATACGTTTCACCGGATGGGGATTTCTATTTCTATCCCAATTTTAATAATTACGAAATATATGCATTTATACCGGGTTATTATGTTAATAACATATCACAGATGAAGAATTTCATACAGGTCAATCTCAACCCCCAGCCTGTAAGATTATACGGCCACCTAAATTATTCAGAATATTACAATGGAACTGTAAAAATAATATTCGAGAGCGGAAAGAATATGTATTACATTGAAACGGACAACAGATCATATTCAATTTATCTGCCTCCGGGATCATACAATGTATCTGTGGAAGCCAGTGGCCTCATGGCAACGCCAGATGTGACATTCATAGGTATAAATAACGGTGAAGGATTCTTAAACCAGAATATATACATCGATCTCAGGGCAAGGGTAACAATCCTCCCCTATTCAGATAACATATTCTGGTTCTATCCTAACGGTTCCATAGCAAGTTATGGAAACAACGTATCATTATCCCCAGGATATTACACATACTATATTTACAGTGGAAGTCTCGGTTACATTGGATCAATATTCGTGAATTCATCCATCATATTCCAGACTGAAATGGTTAAATCTTATATTGCCAATATAAATATTCAGAATTATACCGGAACAGTTAAACTGTTTATACAGTACAATGGCCATATCATATCAAAGCCAGTCATGAACAGGGTATCCCTTGTATTACCTGAAGGATTTTACCATTTCTACATAAACGAAATAATAAACGGTATGATTCCAGTATCCATTTCAGCATCTTCATATGCATTTGTATACATGAATACAAATGTTTATCTTCATATACAGTCATCACCGTACTTTGTGAGACTTTCAGGTAAAATAAATTCGGGTGGTTATTACACGAATATCATGCTTTACGGAAAATACAATTATTCATTTGGAGGTTATTTAAATTATAATATTTCTGTATATCCAGGCAATTATGTGATATATGCATATACGTTATCCGGAATCCCTGAATCCTATATTGGATCCCTATCCGTTTTAAATTCGGAAGTCTTCAATATCAATCTTACAAAATCAAAAATTTATTATTTAAATCCCGTCGTACCCGGACATTCTTTCATGGGAACATTTAACATTTACAACGGTACATTCAATTTAACCCTGAATTATATCGGTTTGCCGGTTGAAATGGTATTAAAACCAGGTAATTACAGTTTATATGGAATATACAACACAACAGAATACGGTGTAGATGTAAAATATATAATTAATACCTCATATTCATTTGGCAATGAGGAATACATCAATCTTATATTCACAAGGGAAAATGTCAATTCCATAGAGATGAACGTTCTGACACCCAGGATCAATGCAGCAGTTGGTCAGAAACTTGTATATTATGTGGAAATTGTCAACAACGGAAATCTTCCTGAGAATGTTACCCTTGAAAGCGTTCAGATGTGGAATGTGACATTCAATCAGACCAGGCTATTCATCATGCCATCTGAATCGAGGATTGTAAAGGCCTATTATACGGTTCAGAATACAGATACGCTCGGTCTAAATTACGTACAGATCAGGGCCTTATATGCAAACGACCTTGTTGCAGGAGCTTCTCTTCTCGTCAACGTTTCTCCATACCATTATGTATTCGTAAAATTCAGCAATCCATACGTAAATGGAAATGAAATAATCTTAAACTTCACGGTATACAATCATGGCAATGTCAACGAAAATGTTTCATTCAGCATTCTCAATTCCATTGAATTGGATTCACTCGGATGGCATTCAAGGATCTTCAGACCTTCAAGCAACAATACATATGCGGAGGTCTACACATATTCAGACACGAATATTACAGTGATATTAATTCCATACAGGTCCACATTTGCACCCATGATAAATATAGGAATATCCCTGAATTATTCTAACATTCAGTATACAGCATATACAAACCTGACGGTACCTTCACTGGGCAATGTGTACGAGAAAATAGAAACCGGTAATATCACATACAATATACCGAACTATAATATGGAAATAGAATATATTCTTATTGCATCCGCCGTGCTATTTTTCATATCTTTAACATACATTATGTTCAGGAGGGTTAGAAAATGAAGAAATTCATTTTCCTTTTATTTGTAATTATGCTATTATTCTCATCATCATTTTCCCTCTCATCACCCGTGACTGTCAATGTTTCTGGTCCAAGTATGGTGGGAGCTAATACAACACATGAATATTCGATTTCGGTTAACGGTTATTTCTATAAATTTGGATATCACCTTTTACTCACAGGGGAGAATCTCAGCGGACTGAAACAGGTTGAATACACCGGAATATCATATAATGGTCACTTCAAAATAAATATTACATTTCCCTCCATGCCACAGACCGTGATTCTTGTAATCATGGGCTTTGGGTACTATGAAAATTCCACGATCGCATATTCACAGATAGTTAAATATACCATAAATGTTGTTAAATCAATACCTTTCATTGTAAAAATAACAAACCCATCATCCATGTGGATATATAAGGTCAATATTTCATATTATCTAAACGGTCAATTCATAGGTAACCAGACTTTAAATTCAATAGGGCCAAACCAGCAGGAAAACATAACGTACTATTATGTTGGTACTATAAATTCTGGCACGAATTATCTGACAGTAAAACTTAATTCAAGTGTTCTTAAATTTTCAAATTATTCAAGTGTTTATACAATTGGATTCTATTATGGACAGCCCCCTGATTATTCATGGGCATGGTACATTTTTGCGGTTGTTGTCATAGTTATAATATTTTTCATTTACATGGCAGAGTTTTCAAGAAAAAGAAGGCCAAGACCAAAATGGAAAAAATAAACCTATTTTTTTCTTTTTTCTAATTCAATTGCCTCATCCATTGTTATGTTTCCCCTTATAACCAGTATGGCTAGTTCTCTGGATATTGTAATTTCATTATTGCTCTGTATCCTGCTTATTCTCTGAACATCCCTTATCTGGCCCGACCTTATTCTGTTTTTCATTTTTCTTTTTATGAATTCACCATTTTTCGCGGCTATCTTTTTTGCAGCTTCAATATTTCTGTTTTTAGCAGGTGTAGTTTTATCTTCATCCACAATTTCCACATCGTAATCCCTGTATAATGAATTGACAATTATGTTTCTTCTGTGGATATCCCCCCTGCCTATTTTTATTGAAAATTTTTCAGGTCTATAATCTGCGTATATTTTATCAATAATGTCCCGGACCTTAAATGGAGAAGTGATCTCTAATCCTTCCAGCATATATCCGTCTCCAAGTACAACTATCCCTGTCCTGACACCTGGATCTATACCTATTATGATTTCATCAAACCTTTTTTTTCCATAGAGATAGCTGAGAGATTCCCTTACAGCCCTCTCAGGATCACTGTCTCTCACAGCATTCATGAATGATATATCTGTATCGGTTATTACAGCAGCCACATTTTTATATTCTCCCTCATGGAGGTCCACAAATTCTATTTCCCTCAATTTCAATTCTTTCAGGAGCATGTAATAATACTTGGGATTTTCAACAAAAATGCCAAGTTTCATTCATTCTCTCCCCTGTAATATCTGCAGTATTCATTCAAAGGACATTCATTACATACCGGTATCTTTTTACAGTAATTTTTACCCAGTTCCACAAGAAGGGCATGGAATTCTTTCAGATCATTCACATCTTTAAATATGTTCATAACGTTTTTCTTTATATCCTCCCTCTTTTCAGGCAATCCCATTCTTCCAAATATCCTTATAGTATATGAATCAACCACAAAAACCGGTTTATCCAGTGCGTATAATAATATGCTTTCAGCTGTTTCACAGCCAACACCATTCAGGGAAAGAAGATATTCCATCACCTTTTCCGTATCCATATTTCTCATATTTTCGATATTGCCAAAATCCTTTAAAATAACAAGAGATATGTTTTTCAGTCTGATGGCCTTCTGCCTATAAAATCCGGATGGTTTAATTAATTCTGCAAGAAAATCGATATCTGTTTCGGCAATTTTTTTTAAATCCAGAAGGTTATTTTCCTTTAAATTTTTAATAGCCTTTTTAACATTTCTCCATGAAGTATTTTGGGTTAAAATAGCCCCAACTACAACCTCATAGGAAGTTTCTGCTGGCCACCATCCCTGATGACCAAAAAATTCTAAAAGTATGTGATAAATTTTTTCTATTTCTTCATTTATTGTTGAGAAAATCATCTCTAATTTTTAACGGATCCTTATCAGGTGGTACTATCAGTGCCCAGAAATCTCGTGGTCCATTTGGAAACATTACCACATTTCCTTCCTGTCCGTTTATGGTGATTAGATGAGGATCCTTAAACCTGAGTTCATCATATGCTGTGGCTGCACCACCATAAACAGTTGCACACATTATTGAGAAGGTCTCCTTATCCACGTAATCCGGTAATAGACTTTCCTCCAATGTACCGTCCCTTTTGATTAAGCTTGCACCAATGATCCCTAAATTTTTCAATACATCCATATTAATCATATACATCCCACTCGGATTTCAAATTGACATTATCGATATTAATAATAGATTTAATAAAGTTTATGCTTATAGAGAAGTTAGTATTTTGAATGAATCAGTAAAACTCCGGCCTTAAAGGAGGATACATGAACTTCACCAATGGAAATATTTGCATATAGATAATTCTAATAATCATTTTTTTCCGAACATGAAATGATAAGGCATTTTCTCGAAACGCAATACGGTTAAGTAAATTATGTTAAACATTTCTTCAGAAAATTTCCCGCAGGGAGAAAGGATATATTCAATAAGCCTCTACTAAAATGTTGTGGAGTGTTGCCCGAAAGGGATAATGTATATCCCCTTTTTCATGGGGGAAGTCAAAAAGACATTCGTTGCATTTTAATGAAACTTCATTTATAAGTGGATCAAAAGGCCAGCAACTGGCTACGAAGCTTTAGGGAATAATAGCAGACTATTTTAACAATGTTGTAATATAAATTCTGTCATTGAAAATCACAAAAGTATGTTCATGTTGTGAAACATTTCCATGTTTTTTTTCAACCAGTATTCCAAACTTTTTAACCTTTCTTGAATTCATCAGTTTTTCCATGATCTTTTCAGGTTGTGAGAAATCCCTATATACCCATCTCACAGAAAATGGCAGTGAATGATATTTTTCATATACTTCGGGAAATTCTTTTTCATCCATGAGCATGAGGATGTTTCCAAACTTTCCCTCCTTAATTAATCCCATACCATCAGTTGCAAAGGGTTCGATTGCAAATGCCATGCCATTTTTAACAATATCCTTTTCCCCGCTAGGATAATTGGGAAAGCTCATTCCGGTATGCAGTATATATCTATCCAGCTGATGTCCGGTTAAATTATAAATTGGTTTATAATTAAAGAAATTGATTGAATTTTCAATAATTTCACCAATATCGTTAAGTGTAATCCCGGGTCTCAGATTCCTTGCCACATTTTCAAGTGCGTGCCTGGAGGCATTCAACAATTTCTCATTTTTACCGCTCATATCAATGCTTATTGCGGTATCCGCAATGTATCCATCAATGTGGACACCCAGATCTAGTTTTATTATATCGTTATTTGAAATTCTTCTGTCATCATTGAACCCTGGTGAATAATGCGCGGCCTCATCATTTCTGCTCAGGTTTACCGGAAATGCTGGTTTTCCACCCTTTGAAATTATGAAACTGTCTATTTCATCAGCAATCTTTTCGGTTCTTTCCCCAACTTTTATAATAGATTTTCCATATTCAATTGCAGATGATGCTATTTTCCCTGCCCTGAGGTATTTTTCAAGTATTTCTGCATCCATTTTCAGGTTTACCCCTTTAACAAATATATGGGGCTGCCCGGATTTGAACCGGGGTCTCAGGCTCCCAAGGCCTGTAGGATAACCAAGCTACCCCACAGCCCCTATATCCTTTCAATGATTATGTAAGTTGATGTTCTTTCAATACCTTTTATGTTAATTAATTTTTTCAATTCATCCTTCAGATGTTCCTCATTTTTTGAAATTATGTGTATCATAAGATCGTTTTCACCCAGCAAAGATTCAATACTGGTTATCTGATCCAGCTTTTTGATTTCCTCTATGATTTCATTATATTTCATCTCTGAAAAATTAACTCTCGCACATATTACTGCATTTATTGTATATCCAAGTTTTTTATAGTTCAGATTAACTGTATATCCCTCAATTATTCCCTCTTCTTCTAGCTTTTTTATTCTATAATGTATGGTTGATTTTGAAGCATTCAATTCCCTGCTCATTTCTTCCAGAGGCATCCTCCCGTTCTTTTTCAACAATTCAATAATTTTCATATCTATTTCATCGAGATCCATCTACAGTCCCCATTTAGTAAAAAGTTTATAAATATTTAATTTTTTTGAAAATTTTTTAATGATCTGAGATGACATATCAAACGATCATGTTTAATAATTATTATTCAATTACCTGTAATATGATTGAATTAAGATTGCCCGAACTTGCGGAGGAAACAATTGTTGATTTCATTAAAAATTTTTCCAATGGAAAGAAGGTTGTCATAGGTTTGAGTGGAGGCATTGATTCAACATTGGCATTATATCTTCTGGTCAGGGCAATAGGAAGGGAAAATGTGATTGGTGTTCATCTGCCGGAAAAAACATCCAATCCCATGGATACAGAGGATGTTAAAAAAATATCTTCATTGACAGGAATAGATCTCATGATTGACAATCTTGATCCTTTTCTTGAACCATTCAGATCAAAATTCTCAGATAAAAGAATTCTGGGGAATATAAAAGCAAGAATGAGGATGGTATATCTTTATTCAATTTCAAATAAAGTCAATGGCCTGGTGATCGGCACCAGCAATAAAAGCGAGTTTCTGACAGGATATTTCACCAAATATGGCGACGGTGCAGCGGATTTTTATCCACTGGGAGATCTTTACAAAACCCAGGTAAGGATTCTTTCCAGAAAAATTGGAATCCCTGAAAATATCATTACAAAAGTTCCAACAGCCGGGCTATGGGATAACCAGACCGATGAAATTGAGCTCGGCATTTCGTATGATGACCTTGATAAAATCCTTTATGGAATTGAGCAGTTCATGGATGACAGAAAAATTCATGATGAAACCGGAATATCAATGGAAAAGATATCTTATGTCAGATCACTGGTTAAAAAAAGCACACACAAAAGAAATATCTACATACCTAAAATAAATACAAGGACGATAGGTCTGGACTGGAGGGAATGATCATTTCAATATCAATTTTGCATCAACAACCCAGTATCCGTTCTCATTGAAAATTATGGGATTCAGATCAAGCTGATCCACATTCTTTAAATCATCCACAAGCCTCGAAACCTTGAGCAATAATTCAACAACGTCTTCTTTATTTATCCTGTAATTCCTGAAACCATCAAACAGTTTCTTTCCCTTAAGGTCATCAATCATTGAGACTGCATCACTTTCATTTATTGGGATTAAGCGAAATGAAACATCCCTGTAAAGTTCTACAAATATGCCTCCTATGCCAAGCATGATTGTCTGGCCAAAGGTTTTATCATTACTGGAACCTATTATTATCTCAACTCCCGGTTTCACCATACTCTCTATCAAAAATTTGGATTCCGGGAACCTTTTTTTCATAAGAATGAATTTTTCTTTAAGTTCATCCATATTTTTTATGTTTATAATAACCCCTCCCACATCGCTCTTATGCAGTATTTTTTTATCTGATACCTTCAGGACAACAGGGAACGGAAAATTCAATTTTTCAGGTATATCCGTTACAATGATGCTATCTGGTATCCTTATATCATATCTTTTAAGCATCTGTTTCACATCATACTCTTCCAATACTTCCATATCAATCACCAATATATTTTCCCCTGATATAAAGGGCATGCATCGCCTTTACGGTTCTTTCAATATCGGGATATGCTGGAATTTTCCTCTTTTCTGCTTCAATAAGCATTTTCTTTCCTATCTTTGAGCCCATTATACCTGCAACCATTGGCTTTTCTTTCATGTATTTTTCAAGAACATCTATCAAATCTATATCAATTTTTGCTGTCTGATACAGGGCATAAACAATTATTCCATCTACATTTTCATCTTTATTGAGTAATCCCAGAACAGTATCATACTGGTCTGTTGATCCATCCGCAGTTAAATCCACTGGATTTTCAGCCGAACCGAAAGGAACTATGTTTTTCTTTATGTTCATTTTAGTTTCATCTTTCAGTCTGGCCAGCTTCAGTCCAACACCATTGACCTGAGATGTGATATAATCCGATGTTACAACCCCAACGCCTCCTGCGGTTGTAACTATTGCAATTCTGTCTCCTTTAAGGGGTTTCTGGTATGCAAGAACCTTGGCATAGTCAAAGAGTTCAAGCTCCGTATAGGCCCTTACTATTCCGGCCTGTTTTGCCATCCCTTCAACAATACTGTCATTGGAAGCTATTGCACCGGTGTGTAGGGATGCGGCTCTGGCACCCGCATCAGTTCTGCCTCCCTTTAAAAGTATTATGGGCTTTTTTCTGGATATTTCCTTGACAGTTTCATAAAATTTCCTTCCCTCCTTGAACGTCTCAAGATAAAGTGCTATGGATCTGGTTTTATCATCTTTCATGAAATAATCAATCAATTCTATTTCACTCATGTCAATTCTGTTACCAATATTTATGAAACCCGACACACCCAGCCCATATTCCGATATCATGTCCATGGTAAGCAATCCCAGTGCACCGCTCTGAGAAATGAATCCTATGTGTCCATCTCCGGGCAACGAGGTTCTTTCAGGCAAAGTTAATGCAGTGCTTACATTGGCCCTTGGAATGTAAATTCCAACAGTGTTGGGGCCAATGATCCTTGTATTTGAATCCTTTATTGATTCCAGCAATTCATTTTCAAGCCTTTTACCTTCTTCGCCCGTTTCTGAAAATCCACCTGCAATAACAATAACAAATGGCACCTCTTTTTTTACACACTCCTTCACGGCCGGAATAGACTGGGACGAGGAAAGTGTTATTACAGCAATATCAACATTATTATCTATATCCAGAATCGATCTGTAAACTTTGAAACCGAGTATTTCATCCTCTTTTGGATTTATCGGAAATATTTTACCTCCGTAGCCCATGGCTTTTAAATTTTTAAGAACAACGTTTCCTATCTTTTTTTCATCCCTAGAAGCTCCAATAACCGCTATTGATGACGGATTAAAAAGTTTATGAAACATCATAACCAGAATTGCATAATAAAAATTAAACTTTTTTATTCTATGTATTCTGTCAATCTTTTCAGAGCTTCAAGCTCCATGAAGTGAAGATTGCCTGAGATAACAATTAAATGTGGCGTTTTTCCAAAATTTTTATCTATCAGGTCCTTTATTTTTCCAGCATAGACTTTTTGATCTGCAGATCCTGCACGGGAAATTACAGCCACCACTGCATTTTCATCGATTACATTTTCTGAATACATCTTTTCCATGAACAGGAGTATATCCATGCCCATGTTTGCAGACATTTCTCTCTCATCCTTTAAATCAAGAAAAGAGATGGTGTGTAATCCCCCATTCCTGTTGTATTTGAGAAAATCATAGACGCTTTTCGGGTAATAGTTGTATTCAGGGAAAGGAATTGAAATAGACCTCCCGAATTTATAGCTCTGAAGGCCTGTCAGTGATGGTACAGTGCAGAGTATTGAAATACCATTTATAATCCTGTATTCTATGTTTTCATTGATGAGATCAAGGATCAATGATACATGCGTTGTTGCAATCATTGGATCACCTGGCATAACCAGAGAAACATTTTTTTTTCTTGCCCTTTCTATCAAAAATTTACTTTCCACATCATTCCTACTGAGGATTGAAATTTTTTTATTTATCAAATTTTCAATGTCAACAATTCCCGAATCCATGAACCTTGATGTATATTCCTCAAGATATATTTCATCCGAACATTTCAGGGCGTCAATGGCCTCCAGAGTCATATGTTTCATGGGATTCAATCCCAAACCTATAAGTGAAAGCATAGCATGAATATAATATATATGTATTAAAAATTTAAATAAACAATAGAAATTACATTCCTATGGTATCTTCTGTCGTAAAATCAGTTTCACCATCTGCTACAATTTCTCTTATCAACAAAGAAAATGCACTGAAGGCAGCGGGGAAAAAAGTCATTTCATTTTCTCTCGGTGAGCCGGATTTCACCACTCCTATTCAAATACTTGATTATGCATCAGAAAAAATGAGGGAAGGATATACCCATTATACCCAGAGCCCTGGAATTCCAGAACTAAGAAAAAAGATAGCCGAAAAATTTTCAATTGAAAAAAATGTTAAAATTGATGATAAATCCGTACTTGTAACCCCCACAAAGTTTGCCCTTTATGCATCTTATCTGGCATTGCTCGACCCTGGGGATGAAATATTGATTCCGGATCCTGGATGGGTCTCATACATTGAAATGGCCCATCTGGTCGGTGCAAAACCGGTGTATTACAAATTAGATGAAAAAAGAAATTTCTCACTCGATCAGGAAGATATAAAAAATAGGATAGGTGAAAAGACCAAAGCGATTGTAATAAATTCTCCCAACAATCCTACGGGAAGTGTTCTTTCAAATGAAGATTTAAAATTCCTAAGGGATATTGTCAGGGACAGAAAAATAACCGTTATAAGCGATGAGATTTACGAGAAACTTGTATTTGAAGGAAAACATGAATCTTTTCTGAACGATTTTACACTTCTTGAAAATTCTATAATTGTATCGGGTTTTTCCAAATCTCATGCCATGACGGGTCTGAGAATAGGATACATGATTTCAAGTGAGGAAATGATCAAATATGTTGACAGGATACAGCAGCATACCATGACATGTGCCGCAACATATTCTCAGTATGCTGCTCTGAAGGCCCTTGACGATGATTCCAGCCCTGAAAAAATGAAGATGGAATATAGAAAGAGAAGGGATGTTCTGGTTGAGGGTCTGAAGGAGATACCCATATTCAAGATAAATCCACCACAGGCAACATTTTACATGTATCCTGAAATAGATTATAAGGGAATGGATTCCATGGAATTTTCAAATTATCTGCTTGAAAAACTCTACATAAGTGTTGTTCCGGGAATAGCTTTTGGTCCATCTGGAAAATACAGGATAAGGATTTCATTTTCTACGGGCATAGAAAACATAAAAGAGGGGATAGAAAGATTGAAAAACCTTAAATAAAGTTTTAAAATAATATTATGGGGGCCTGTGGTCTAGCTGGTTATGACGTCGCTCTCACACAGCGAAGGTCACCGGTTCGAATCCGGTCAGGCCCATTAACAATCATAAGTGAATACTTTAAATAAAAGCAAGTGGTACTATCAATCATGACATTTGAACCTAAATACAAAATACTTTTAGAAAGTCAGCTACTCCTCGCTAAAGCTTCGGAGCCTGTTGCTGGCCTCCTGCTCCAC
>ERZ1669250.174-NODE-174-length-34261-cov-7.110039_pt1 | contig 34261 bp, 34 predicted proteins | sample MGYA00579295_ERZ1669250 | MGnify/ENA primary metagenome ERZ1669250 (study PRJEB41166, sample SAMN08046056) | hot springs metagenome | biome: hot spring; feature: acid hot spring; material: thermophilic sediment; isolation source: thermophilic sediment from acid...
CACCCTCCTGATCAACCAAATCAACAAGCCTAACAGGCCTAAAACGCTCCACCCAAAGCAATTCCTTAAGCTCAGACATTTCACTAATTTCAGTTCCCCTGTATTTAAAACCTTAATCCTTGCACTTTTGATTGTTGTGAATTAAACAAGCCAAGAACCCAACCTCAAGTTAAGGAATATGGGTTTAATAATGCACCCTATGGCTTTCCTTAAGTTAAAATCATCCACTAGCCCCAGTTACTATAATCGTAATTTATTATCTTGTATCCGGTACTTAAGACACGAATTGCCTGTTTAGGACCTTAACTGAAATAAAGCATGAACATTCGTTAACTTACGTAACGCTAATTGATTAAACTGAGCGAGAATGATAATGTGGGAAACGCTACATGAGTATTGTGAGTGATTCATGGAGCTTAATGGTAATAAAGGTTTAAACCTTAACATAAATGCACTAGTGATGGTTAAGTTCCTGGTTATTTCAGATGACTTAACGGGTGCCAATGGAGTTGCCGGTATGATGACTGGTCACTGTAACACCGTAGTGATTAGCTACAAGTCAATTGAGTTAATTCCAAGTGATGCGGATTGCGTCGTTGTTAATACTGAGAGTAGGCTTATTGAGGCAAGTGCTGCTGAGAGCAGGGTTAAGTTAGTTGCTGATTACGCTGAGGCTAAGGGTTTCATTATTGGGAAGAGGATTGATAGTGCATTGAGGGGTAATATTGAAGCTGAGTTAAGGCCATTACTTAAGCGAACTATTGTTGTTACGGATACAATACCTGAGTACGGTAGGTTCACTGAGGGGGGTTACACGATCTTAGGTGATTCCCGGGTAAGCATTATTGAGAAACTTGGCGGCATTAAGGCTAGGGTGATGAGTATTAATGAATTTAGAGTGAGTGCCGGTAACTTAAACGGTGCAGTCATTGTTGATTCAAGAACAGTAGGTGACATTATTGAAATAGCGCAGGTAATACATAATAATGGCTTTACTTCAGTGGATCCAGGGCCATTAAACGCCCAGGTTTCTAGACTCTACGTTAAGGGGAAATTAAGGAAACCTAGTATTAATGAGGTTAAGAGAATATGCTTCATAGTAGGTAGCACGCATGAAAACACTATTAGGCAGATTGAGAAAGCCAGGAGAAGCGGCATTAAGGTCATTAATATTAAGGATTCCAACAGTCTACAAAGCTATGATGAGGTAATTGTAAGCTTCGATTTGATGAAAGATAGGGACTACTTAAATGAGGATTTCGTAAGACAAGTAGCCCAATTTGACGCATTAGTTGTTAGTGGCGGTGAGACCGCGAATTCACTAATTAACACGTCTAAGGCTAATTACCTAGAGTCGATAGGTGAAGTAATGCCTCTTGTTGGCGTAAGCCTGATTAAGGGAGGCTTACTTGATGGTAAGGTTATTATAACTAAGGGAGGCATAATTGGAGGGGAGGACGCTTACTTAAGGATAAGGGACTACTTAAGAACCCTGACTTAAGCATCATTAATATTAATGAACCCTTAACTAGAGTATAATGAACTAACTTAAATCATTAATGAGAATCCCTATAGGTGCTGAATACTACTGAATTACTCACTGGCTATGGTGTAATGCTTTTAAATTTCATTAATAATAGTTAGTATGCCTGATTTTATGCGTGCAATGAGGCTTGTGGAGTTTGGTAAACCTCTTCAACTTCAGGAGGTTCCAATACCTAAGCCTAAGGGTACTGAGGTTTTAATTAAGGTTGAGGGTGCGGGGGTTTGTCATAGTGTTGTCCACTTCGTTGATGGTAGGTTCGGTAAGATTGATGTTAAGGCCCTTGGCTTAAGAATACCAGTAACCCCTGGCCATGAGATTGCTGGTACTGTAACGGCTATTGGGGATAAGGTAGAGGGGGTGAGAGAGGGGGATAAGGTTACTGTTGATCCATGGATAGGGGACGGAACCTGCTACTACTGTAAACTAGGTGAGGAGCAATTATGTGAGCATCCTATTAAAATTGGTGAAAACGTTGATGGTGGCTTCGCTGAGTATGTTTTAATTCCACACTACAAGTACCTTTATAGGTTAAGGAACCTTGATACTGTTAACGCGTCTCCATTACCCTGTGCAGGCTTAACCCCCTACAGGGCCTTAGTTAAGAAGGCTCAGGTTAAGCCGTCTGAGTACGTTGCTGTAATAGGTGCTGGGGGTGGTTTAGGAACTATGGCTGTTCAAATCGCTAAGGCCATGGGCGCCATCGTTATTGGTATTGATGTTAGGGAGGAGGCGCTTAAGGAGATTGAGAAAGCCGGGGCTGATTTCATAATTAACGGTAGAGGCGGCGTCATTGATGATATTAAGAAAATTACAGACGGCAGGGGGGTTAATGTCATAGTTGATACTGTGGGTTCAGGTGAAACCTTAGGTACGTATATTGATGCATTAGATAAGTTAGGTAGGTACATCATCCTTGGTCTATATGGTGGTGACTTAATTTACCATGCACCTTACATTACTCAAAGGGAAATACAAATAATGGGTAGCTTAACAGGTAACCTAAGTGACTTCATGAGTGTTATGAGGCTTGCTGATAGTGGTAAAATTAAGCCTCTTGTTACCAAAGTAATGAAGCTTGAGGAGGCTAATGACGCTCTTGATAATCTTAGGTACGCGAGGGTAACTGCCCGGCAGGTTCTAGTGCCTTAAATCATTACCTTAAGTCCACGTAACATTAAAGATAATCCTATTAATAATAGTACAATGCCTACTATTGGTATTATCCCAAGGGCAATACTGATTGCTATAATTATTGAAGCGTTCCTCACTGTTTTAGCACTGCCAATTAACTTACCCACCTTAATTAATGAGAACGAACACATTAGTATTCCTACGACACCAGCCACCATGGCCATAGCCATTATTATAGACACGTAGACTGGCATAATGATAATGAATGAACCTGTTGGTATACGGTTAATAAGTGATGAAATCGACACTATAGGTTGAAAGATAGGCTGCGTTGCCGTAACCAGAATTGAGTTCAGTACCCATAGTATGTAGGCGGCCACAAGAATGAGAGACCCAATCCTCCCCCACTTCAGATTAATTGCAGCATCCAGTTCACTAAATCCCCTGTAAATAAGAAGTATTACAGGAGTGTACGTTAAGGCTATTATTAATGAAGGCCACATACTTGTGGCAAGTAGAAAAGCAGCATATATCACCATTGTTATGAAGTCTACTGAACCAGCCTTAGCGTATATGCCGGTTAATAATCCTAGCACCACTGAGGCTGATATTATGGCAAGCAAGTCAGGTATAGTTAACGTTATAGCAACTCTAATTGAGTAAAGCATCTTATCTAATTCTGAGTATTGCATTGGGCTTTAGTTTAAAGACTTTTAAAACACTTACGTTAACTAGCTAACTTTACGATTCCAGCAACATGAAGCCAGCACCACTATTTGGCCCCACTGGCTGTATTGAGGAGACTAGAACCCATAATCCATTAAGCTTACTCTACATTGATGGCCTAAGGCATCCAAGATATGAAGCTCAGATCCACTTTAAGGCATTAATCCTCCTTATCAATAGCTTATTGATTAACCCTGCGTTACCCTTACAACGTACCTAAGTAATACGACGTAAATTATAAGAAATATTACAAGGGCCGTCACCGGGTCAATAACGGTAACTGCTACTGAACTAACCAGTAGGTAGACTAGTATTGAGATTGCTAATACAATTAACGACATGCCCATTACGTTCTTAGTGAATTCACTTAACTCACTTTTAACCTCATCCTCACTATAGCCCTTGCCTGTTAATTCACCATACATTCTATTATACATCCTAAGCATCATGGATGCTACTATTGCTAATTCAACAAGTCCAATGGAGTAACCAAGCATTGTTAATCCAATTGGGTTAATGTAAAGTATGTATGTACTGGTTGAGTAAACTAGGTAACCTGATGATAATACTGAAGCCAGTGAAATGAATATCACTGCTATTAATGACTCAGCAAGGGGATTACCCCTCATTACACCCACTACACCAATGACTAGTGATAAGCCCATGAAGATTAGTGAAATAACCCTAGCTACTGAGTCACCGTAAAGGAACACTATCAAATAGGGGATTAGGGGTAGTATTATTGACATGAGGCTTAGTTGAGTCCTCACACGCTCCACCCTATGTTGGATAATACCTTCACTGTAATTGGGCCAATTCCATCGCAAACAGGGTCCCAGGCAAGTATCCTGAATCTACTTGGCATTAACCCATACAGCCTCACCCTATCTAGTGCTAATGCCTTAGCACACTTAATATCAGGTAAGCTCATCTTCATGATTATGCTATGGGGTATTATATCAAGAAGAATACCGTACGTAGGTAATGACCTTAGGAAACCGCTTAACCAGTTCACATTATCATTATTGACGCTGGTCACCATTATTAATAGGGGCCTTGTCTCATTAACCATAACCCTTAAGGCTGGGTCATTTATGTATGCGGCTGGCTTAGCCTCAATACCCATTAATGCCCTTTGAATCTTATAATAATGCCCCATGCCTGAACTTGGGTAAACCCTACCCATGGTAGTCCATAATCCCACATTATAATTATACCTAAGCAGTAGCCTGGATAAAGATAATATGAGCAGTATACCATACTCAAGTGGATTCTCCTCCCAAGTACCGTAACGCATCCATCTTCCTGAATCGAGAATGAACAGTATTGTCCTTAAACCTTCCCTTTCATACTCATTAACCATTAAGTTACCGTTAGGGGACCTGGCTGTTGCCTTCCAATTAATGAACCTATAGGGGTCGCCTAATACGTATTCCCTAACCGACCTGAATTCAGTGGAGTATGGTCCAAGTCTCGACAATGGGGTCCTGGGGAAGGCCTCCCGTGGCTTAATTATCCCAGTTGCCTTTGTTATTAACTTAACCCTGGGCATTACCTCTACGGATGCTGAGACATCAACATGACCCTCAATGGGTGTTGTTAAACCAAGTAAATCATGGTAAGTGTAATCAAGCACACTTAACTCGTAACGACCCCTCCTAACTGCCCTAAGCCTATACTTAAAGGTCTTCTCCACGTCTCTAAATCCCTTAAAAACTATGTGAACGTTCTTGCCGTCAACTAGCTCGAAGCCCTCAGCCTCAGTACTACCTGGCCTAGGGGGAGCCCTGATCGTAATTATACCGTAGCCTCCAGTTACCTTAACCCTCACGCTTACTTCAACATCCTCATTAACGTAGATTCTCCCTGGACTAACCTCAATTACCGCATTGACCCGTGGCTTATTCTCAATCATTAATGCTAATGCCGCTAACATTAGGGGGAAAGCCACCCCAATTACCATTGGTTTAACTGTTGATAGTAATGCCACTGCGGCAGTGGCCATTGATAAGGTGCTTAGTATTATTATTGTCTTTGAGGATTCCTTAACCATCCCTAGCTCACTTCGGTACAGGTAACTTACTTAAGTACTCCACTACTATGGATTCTCCCCTCACTCCCTCAAGAGTTACTTCAGGCTTAAGCACAATCCTATGTCCAAGAACATCAACCGCAACCCTCTTGACGTCGTCCGGTATTACGTAATCCCTACCCTCAAGCAACGCCATTGCCTTACTCATCCTCATTAACGATATGATACCCCTTGGACTTGGACCCGCTAAAACCCTTGGATCCTTCCTAATAGTCCTGAAGCTTGAAATGTAGCCTAAAACCTCGTCACTAACCGTCACTGAGGACTCTAAGTACTGCCTAATCTCAAGTAACTCACCTGCATTAGTGATGGGTTTAACATACACTGTTGGGTCATCAGTGCGCCAACTAATCCTCCTCTTAAGTAGTTCAATCTCATCACTAGGATACCCTAGGCTTATCCTAATCATGAACCTGTCCAGTTGAGCCTCAGGAAGTGGATAGGTTCCCTCAAGTTCAATCGGGTTCTGGGTTGCTATAACTATGAAGGGTTGAGGAAGCTTAATGGTATCACCCTCAATGGTAACCTGCCCCTCCTCCATGGCCTCAAGTAAACCGGCCTGAGTCTTAGGTGGAGCCCTATTAATCTCATCAGCAAGTATTAGATTAGCGAAGATAGGGCCCCTTATGGTTTCAAAATAACCCTTATCCTGCCTCCAAACCTTAGTACCAACTATATCACTTGGGAGTAGGTCGGGGGTGAATTGAATCCTATTGAAGTCAATACCAAGTAACCTAGCCACTAACTTAGCTAGGAACGTCTTACCTATGCCTGGGTAATCCTCAATAAGTATGTGACCACCAGCTAAGGCTGCGGCTATTATTTTAGATATTACCTCACTATCACCAACATAAAACTTCAACACCTCATCAATTATGCTCCCCGCCTTCTCAAACGCGGTCTTTAAATCCACGCGCCTAGGACTTAAAACGTCCTAATAAAGGTATTCTCACGCAGCCATCATTAATACTTTAATGGTGTGCAATTAACTATGGTTAATGCATGATTAATCCAGCGCTTAGTCTCTGTAAATCCAGGGTACTGTAACTAGGTTAACTAGAGATTGCTAGGTTATTGCCCGTAATGATAAATAAGGGGCTGCATTAAGGGTTAATGCGATACACGTAAAGATAGCCATAAATTGGGAACATGATGCATGATTCACTAGATAGTAAGCTTACTGCGCTGATGCTTGGCCGTAAATTTGGTAAGTACTCTTGGTTTGCTCATACTGAGTCATACTGCTTAATACTTCGTTTAAGGTATTAATCCTCCTAGTAACCTCCTCCTCAACACTGAACCTATCGTAGAGTTTATCCGGTGAGTATTGGTAATTGAATAAGCTTGATAATACATCAATAACCTCATTGTACTCAAAGCCACCGCTAGCCATCATGTATGATAGGTACACGAGCAACTTATCCTTACGGCCATACTTCACAAAATCCTCAACAGCATCATTAAAGTACTTAAGCTCAGGTACTTGAATAACCTTAACCTCACGTTTATGAGCCTCATAAACCTCCTCAACTATCTTCTCAATATCTCTTGAAGCGGCCACATACGCCCTGTAGCTTATGTACGCCACAAGAGCTAGTGTTAATAATATTGATACGGCGAACACGTAAACATTAAGCATTGGGGACTTAGGAATGGCTAACACCATGTAGAATATGCCTAAGCCGAAGAAGGCAGCTACGATACTACCGTAGGAATTCCTGAGGTAAAGTACTGCATTACCAACGCCTCTACCTGGTTGAGCATTAATCAATGCCGTTGATGATAATACTAAGGCGGCTAGTGATGAGGTTAAGAATGGGTACATGAGGGGCCTGTAGCCTAACCCCACTAGCGCTGATAGTGAGAATAAGGCCACTGAAGTTGAAAGTTTCTTCAGGAAGTCACCAGCATTAACGCTTGTAAGTGAGATGCTGGTACCAAGCCTATTAATCATGACTGCTGCAGCCAATAGTACTAATGAACTTAACGCAACCTTAGCCTCATAACTAGGTATTACTAGGAAGGATCCTAGGGACATTAGTAATGTTAATGTAACGTAAGCGGCATCATTAGCCTGTCTCCCCTTGAACCAGGGCTTACCCCTCATGGTCTTTAAGTCATTAACCAGCATTAACGCTAATGAACCAGCTATCGGTATTAAGAAAATGAATAATAAATATACGCCTACTGGCGTAAACAATACTAACATTACCGTGACCACAATTAATATTACGTAATAAACCACGTATTTGGTTAATGACTGTGCTGAACTATTAGCCACAGGTAATCACCTTGGGGTCACTATGTGACCTATATAAGAGCCTTAGGTAATTCTCATATTCCCCTCTACTAATGATTCTTTTACCATAATACACACTCTCAAATATCCTAGTCATTTTTAATGCCTCCGCCTTATTCCTAATTACACCATCCTCACTTAACTTAGCCACAGCCTCCCTGGGGGTTAGGTTACTGGGATTCTTTAGGTTAGCTAGAACGTTAAGCTTGAATAAATTCTCAACATCCCTAGAGTAATCAGTAAACCTAACCATTAAGCGCTCAGTCTCCCCACCTGACTCACCAATAATCTCATAGCATCCCTCAGAGGATGCGGTGATCTGGGAACCATTGATTACTAATCCTGAACCAGGCTTCACATTAATATTACCCACTGGTTCATAAGTAAGGGGTTCATTAATACCCCAGATTAAGGGTAAGTCAGGTGGTATATTAAACTTAAGTAAACGACCACCACCCCAGCCTTTAAATGGCTCTACCTTCTCATTAGGTAGAAGTCTCACCTCAGTTGCCGCGTATACTTCATTACTTGCCTTAACTACAGTAGACTGGGGGGCAGTAAGCTTAACAGATTCCTCACCCTCACCCTCCTCAACGTTAACCCTGGTGCCCTTGCCCCTTATTGATAATGCTGCGAAAACTGAGGACGCAACCATCACCACTATCAATATGGCTAGTATTACTGCAGTGGGTATTTGAGGCATACTAACCCTCTGCGACTGCTGAGTAGACTCACCACTACCTGACCCTGATCCTTTCCCTGTACCTGTACCATTAAAGTGGTTTAACGGGGTTTGAGGATGCAGTGAAATGTTGATGTAGGGCGCTTTACTAGTCATGTTAGGTAGAGGCAATTCAATTATAATCATAGGTATGGGTACTGATGGTAAAGCTAGGCTAGGTAATTTAATGCTTGGCGACTTACCATGAGGAACCGTAATATTGATTACCGGTATACTTATACCAGGAGCCTTTAACCCACCTCCACCACCCTGGGAACTTGAAGACACTGGTAGGGTCATAACCCTTATTGATGATGTAAGAAGCCATAGGGCAATTAATCCAATTATAAGAGTTGCAACTGCGTCTCTTCTCATGTGTTTAGAGAACCGAAATCGGTATATTAATCTTTCCCAGATCGTTGACTTAACTTGAATCAAAAAGCAACCGAAGATGAACACATTGTTAACTTAACTTAAGCCACATCTTACCACTAATACGAAGAAGGATTCACCCCACTACTACGCTAGGTGTGGGAATGAACTGTTAATTCACAAAGTTTAAAAAAGCTTAGTTACTTATGGGGGTAATGGCCACTGCTCAGCAAAGGAGGCTACCGATGTATAAGAGGATTATTGATGATAATAAGAAGAAATGGATGATTAAGGAGTACCTTAACATAGCCTTAACCAGGAATAGGTACGTTGATTCAATAATCCAGAGAACCACACTGGGTACTAGGATTGTGATTATTGCTGAGAAGAAGAATAGGATAATAGGTAGGAAGGGGCAGCAGGTTAAGGCGCTTGCAGACATACTTAAGTCTAAGTTCAACCTAGATAACGTTGTGATAGATGTAATACAGGAACCACACCCTGAGTATAATGCTAGATTAGTCGCCCTCAGGATAGCTGACGCAATGGCCAAGGGGATTAGGTTCAGGAGGGCTGCCATAATAGCCTTAAGGCAACTTCAGGAGGCTAATGTGCAGGGTGCTGAAGTAATAATAAGCGGTAAATTAACAACCGAGCGCTCAAGGTTTGAGAAGTACAGTACAGGCATAATGATTAAGGCGGGCCAGGATTCACTTGAGAAGGTTCAGGAGGCCGTAATACCAGTACTACTTAAGCCTGGAATCTACTCAGTGAGGGTTAGGGTACTGCCCCCTGAGGCGAAGCTTAGCGATAGGTTTGAGATTAAGTCGCCTGAGGAGGTTCAGGTTAAGCAAATTGAGAGTAAGACTGAGGAGGGTAATGAGGGTAAGGGGGATAATGAGCCGGCTGGTCAAGCCCAGTGATAATGCTTAATAATTACTCATAGTTAATCCCTCAACGGTGCTGTTAAGTGGGTGTTAAGACTGCATTAATTGGAATGGGTAGGATGGGTTCAATTCACCTTAAGGAGTTAGTTAGATTAAGAAGTGAGGGACTTATTGACAATATCATGGTTGTTGATATTGATGATTCAAGGCTCAATACCGCTAAATCAATGGGGGCTGATGAGACTTTTAAAAACATTGACGAAGCACTAATTAAGCACCCTGAGGCAATAATAATAGCAACACCAACAACCACCCACTATGATTTATCGATTAAACTAGTGAACAAGGCCCACTTAATGGTTGAGAAGCCAGTCACCGTGAAGTTAAGTGAAGCCCTTAACCTACTTAGTGAATCAAGGAAAACCGGCAACATGGTGGTTCCAGCAATGGTTGAGAGGTTTAATAAAACCGCTGAAGAGGCTTTTAGCATTGTAAGGGAGCCTATTGCATTATCAATGGTTAGGGTTGGTGTTATACCGCAGAACCCTGACTCCTACATTGGGGTCATATATGATTTAACAATCCATGACTTAGACTTAGCATTATTTAGGTTAAGGCCCATGAGGGCAATAATAGCTAAGTCAATGCTTAATAGGGATAACGTAAGCCTACTACTTAACCTAGATGGAGTCTCAGTGAACATTGAGTCTAAGTGGGTTAATTCAGGTAAACTACGTATACACACGTACGTTGGGTTAAGTACCTTTACTGTAGCTGATTTAATTCATGGATTAATCTACAGTAATGGCGCGGTTAAGAACGTAAACCAAGGTGAGGAACCAGTTTACTTAGAGGATAAGAACTTCCTTGAGGCGATTATGGGAAAAACTAAACCCTTCGCTACCTTAACTGATTACATATCATGCTTAAGGATAATTGAGGCTGTTCAACAGAACTATAATGTAGTCCCGCTATAGAAGCAATTCATGGACATTAAAGAAGCATTAGATTCACTTGACTTAGATTAATCAAATTCATTAATGTTGCTTGCACTTACATCAGCCTGATTAACCTTAATATACTGCTTAGTGTATGGATCATAGTAACCCATTACCCTATGCATAGTATTCATCCTGCATCTGGGGCAGTAAAGATACACATTATACCTTAACCCAGATAAGTCAAAACCAACATCCAACTCCCTCTCCATACCACATTGAGCACACTTAATAACCCACCTAGTCACCCTAACTCACCAACTAAGCATCTACTGAGGGGCTAGTTTAATAAACCAATTGCCTCATGTATAATTCCTACACCTTAAAGTCTACTGAAAAGTTTTCACCCTATTCGAAAAATATTAAAGTAACCCTAGTCACATTCAACTATGGTTGATGCTGTTGTTTTTGTTGGATTGTCTGTTACTGTGATTGGTATGCTTGGTGGTGTCTTGTATTGGCTTGGTGGTAAGTTTAGGGGGATTGACTTAAGATTCCAACAAATGAGTTGAGGGACTTAGCTAGGAAGATAATTAAGGAGTACGGTGAATACCCTGAGACTTGGAAACTACACATATACGCATCAATAATGGTTGGTTTAGCATTAAGGAAGATGAGCGAGGAGGGTAGTAAAGGTAATAAGTGAATTTTACTTTAGGAATAATTCCTCATGCTGCTTAACGTACTCAACACTCTCCCTTAGGCTTAGGAAGAGTTTCCTAACGTACTCGATATCATCCTTAGTTACATTATCCCTATTCTGCTCCTTAGCCCTAATCTGGGCTGGGGTTAGTAATTGTATCGCATATCTCAGGCTATTCTCAACACCTATTTTAGTTAAGTAATCCAACGCATCATTACTCAACTTAACCCCCTCCTCCCTAGCTCTAATTGAAACTATTTCCTTAACCTCATCCTCATTATACGGCCTAGTCCTTATTATAATTAACCTATCCAGTAAATCCAGTGGTATACCGTGGGGTGCCTCAATGTCAGTTCCCCTTATCTTTGTTATACCTCTGTTAGTGGCAAATATCATTATTGGACTCATCTCCATCTCCATGGCCTTTGTGAAGAAGGCCCAAGTTTCAATATCAAGCATGTGCGCATCATCCACGAAGAGTACGCCTGGAATTAACTCTCCATTACCCTTATCCACCGTTTCCTTAACGAAATTATCCACTGCATTCCTAACTTCACTGGGTATCTCCTTCTCCTCTGTGAATACTCCAAAGAGCATTGCGGATACTAAACCCTGTTGCCTAGCCTGATACAGGTCTAGGTCATGAAGCGTGAAGAACCTTGTTATCTCCTTCTCCTTATGAACAGGCCCCTTAGGTACCTCAAGCTTATGTTTAACGTATATGTCATACTGCTCCTCGCCTTCACCCTGAGCCTGCCCTTCAACCACTACTCTACCCGTTTCCTCATCAATCATTATAACATCACCAGTGCTGATTCCTAGTTCAATCAACTGTGCGGCAATCTCCTGAGGCACCTTCAGTATCTTTTCCTCATCAGTGGTCTTCAACTTAACCGTAGCCCCAATTGGTACTTGAATGTAGGGATTATAGGGATGCTTACCATACTTGAATTCAATGGACTTAACCACGCCTTCATAAACCCTCCTCCATTCCCTTATCCTAAGCCCAATGGCCTTTCTAAGGGCCCTCATTAGGAACTCCGTCTTCTTAATCTCCACGCTGTATATTTCAGCAGCATTAAGGTGAACGAAAGGTGTATCAGCCCCAAGCTCCCTGGCAATCCCAATAGCCAACGCAGTCTTCCCAGTGCCAGGTGGACCAACTATTAGTACGCCTTTACCGCTGAACTTACCTGCCTTGATGATTTTAACAACCATTGCAGCGGCCTCTCTGGCTTCAACCTGACCCACGAAACCCCCCGCAATCTTCTCCACCTTACCGTTAACTACGCCAAGTCCCCTAATGTGACTATGTACACTTATTCTCCTTCTTTCTTCCTCACCACCCTTTACTTCCTCAATTCTTATGGACGACATAGGTCGTTCTTAACACGCACTGATTTAAACCTAACCTCATGGGTAATTATAAGGTAAGACTACTGGTTAACATTCACTTAACACTACGCCTTACCGGAATTCATAACCACAGTTAACATTATAAGTGCCGTGGTTGGTTTAAGCGGGGTGAAGTGAATGATTAACCTGGGTGGCGCGGTGGATGTTCATACGCACTGTTACCCAGACATGAACATTAATGAGGAGATGATTAGGCTCTCAAGGATGCTTGGTATTGAGCAATTATGGGTTAGTTATCATCCATATGCCATGTCTGGTTTTAAACCATCCTCTGAAGAGGTCTGGAGGGTAAATGAGTTCGTTTATGGATTATCAAGAAGGTTTAAGGAAGTCAGAGGCTTTGTTCACGTTAACCCACTTAACCAAGACGCTGTTAAGATGACTGAATTCTTCATTAGGGAGAGGGGGTTTATAGGTGTTAAACTGTATAGGGCTGTTAGGGTTAGTAAGCGTATTGTTGACCCTGTAATTGAGGTTGCGGTTGAGAACAACATACCCATACTGGTTCACACTGCCCACAGGCTTTACCCAACCTCTAGACCTAATGAGAGTGAACCAGATGACATAAGGTCACTTGCCTTAAGATTCCCTAGAGCTAAAATAATTATGGCGCACATAACCGGTGGTGGTGATTGGGAATACGCCATAAGTAGAATTAGGGATTTACCCAATGTTTACGTTGATATAGGTGGAAGCGTTACTGATTATGGTTCAGTGGAGGAGGCGGTTAAAGTTCTTAGTGACGATAGGGTGCTCTTCGCCACTGATACATTAATATCAGCTGCCGTGGCTAGGATAATGAACGCGGAGATTAGTGAGGAGTCTAGGGTTAAGATACTTAGGTTGAACGCCATGAGACTTCTAGGTGAGCAAGCATGATTGATGCATTATGCATGAGTGGGGCATACCCGTTTAGGCACCTTTCAATGAGTACCAATACTGTTGCCTCAAAGCTGGCTTCAGAGGGCTTTAGGCATTGCGTAATGTTCAATTTAACAGCCCTATTCCACAGGGACCCATGGTGGGCTAACGTGGAGTTCGCTGAAGAGGACCCTAATGTTAGTTGCAGTATACATAAGTTAGCGGTCTTTAATCCTGATTATGAAGATAAGTTGAGGATTAGGGAATACAGTAGAATGGGGTACATAGGCTTCGTCACTAGCCCAATATACCATGGTTATAGGTTAATGAAGAGGAACGTAATCAGCAACCTAACCGAAGCCCTAAACCATGGGACAGTCGTAATCCTTAACCTACTGGAGGACCTGAGGCAAATGCATAGGGCCTACGCCTTCAGGTATAGGATTATGCTGGGTGAATTAAGTGACGCCCTTAGAGACCTTGCCAATAAAGGAAATGGGGAATTTAGGGTACTTTTATCGCACTTCTCATACAATGACCTGGTTAGCCTCAGGTCACTGTATAATGGTGATGTTTACGTAGACTTTGCATCCTCCCAAGTATTAGGTGCACCTTATAATCATATTGAGGAGTTAGTTAAACTGTATGGTGCATCAAGACTTGTTTTATCCACGGGATTTATGATGAAGTATCCTAAGTCCTCAATACTAAAGCTCCAGTTATCTAAGGTGCAGGATAAGGATAAGGAGGCAATATCATTAATTAACGCAAGTAGGCTTTATGGAGTAAAACCCTAAGAAGATGAATCACACGTCATTTTTAATTCCACCAGGAGATGAATAATGCACTGTAGATAAACTTTATTAAATTAAGCTAAGTTAGGTTAAGTAATGGTTAAGTGGCCTCCAGTTAATCCAGATGATGAGAAGTCTTTATTAGAAGCATTTAAGAGTGGCCGATGGGGTAGGGTTCCTGGCGGTGTTGTAGAGGAGTTTGAGAGAGAGTTCTCAAGGTACCATGAAGCTAAGTACGCGGTGGCGGTTACAAGTGGTACAGTAGGCTTATTCCTAAGTTACCTTGCTGTTGGATTAAATGAGGGAGATTACTTCGCATTACCTGCATACACCTTCATAGCCACTGCAACTGCCGGTGTATTACTTAGGGCTGTACCCGTTTTTGTCGATATTGATGCTGAAACCCTAAACATTAGTGTAGAGTCCCTTAAGGCAGTTCTTGAGCAGGATAAGGATGGTAAAATTAAGCTGGTGGTTCCAGTCCACTTCTCCGGCATACCCGCTGAACTTGATGAAGTTATTAATGAGGCTAGGAAGCATGGAGCTAAGGTAATTGAAGACGCGGCGCAGGCCCATGGAGCCGCGTATAAGGGCCGTAAGGTTGGGGCTATAGGTGAAGCAGGTGTCTTCAGCTTCCAGAGCAGTAAGAACATGACCGCTGGGGAGGGTGGGGTGATTGTAACTAATGACTACGAGATCTACATTAAGGCTTGGTCTTACCATAATGCCGGTAGGGAGATAAACGGTGAATGGTATATGCATGCGCTTATTGGGTGGAACTTCAGGATGACTGAACTTCAGGCAGCAATACTATTATCGCAGCTTAAACGCTATGATGATGAGTTTAAGGTCAGGGAGAGAAACGCTAGGCTACTTTATGAATTACTTGAAGGTAATGAGGACTTTAAGCCTGTTAAGCCGCCTACGTATGTTTCAAGTTCAAACCACCTCCTCCCAATATGGATTAGCAGTAGGTTAATTAAGCAGTACGGTAAGGCCAGGATAGTTAGCGAGGTTAATAATAGGGGAGGAGTTGTTGTCGAGGGTTACCCAATGCCGCTTTACAGGCAACCAGCCTTTAGGGAATCCTACTGGAAATTACCAGACTACTCTAGGTTAAACCTACCTGTCACTGAGGACGCATGTAGGAGGGTTATATGGGTACCTCAACACGTGTTGCTTAGCGAGGATGAGACACGTAGGACCGCTGAAGCGTTAGTTAGGGTGTCAAGGGAATTGAGGTGAATGCGGTAATACTTTAATATTGTTTTTTGCTGGTTTAGTATGCTTCTGTGTGGTGAAGTACATTACTTCAGGGTCCCTAGGGGTCTTTGGGAAGATAGGTTGCTTAAGCTTAGGCGGGCTGGGTTGAATTGCTTAAACACTTACTTTGCCTGGAATTATCATGAGGTTGAGCCTGGTTTATTCGACTTCTCCGGTGAGAAGAATGTGGATGAGTATTTAAGTAAGGCTGAGGAACTTGGCCTTAAAATAGTGGCTAGGGTTGGACCGTACATATGCTCCGAGTGGGATAATGGTGGGCACCCTGACTGGTTACTGAGTAGGGATTTAGTGCCGAGGAGCCTTGACTCATCATACTGGCCTTACGCTGAGAGGTGGCTTAGGGTTATATTACCGATTATTGTTAAGCATCAGGAGCCTAATGGTGGAGTCACCATAGTGCAGTTGGAGAATGAGTACTTTTGGGGTGATGCACCACTCCACATGAGGCTTGCCGAGTTGGCTAGGCAGATTGGAGTAACAGCTAAACTGTACACGAATGTTAATAGGTACGTTAGGAACACTATATACACTGACGCCCTAGACCTATACCCAAGCCCATGGGATCTAAACTCGGTTTTATGGAGTATTAAGGACCTTTTAGAGACCCAGGGTGGTAGACCTAAGATACTTGAGTATGAGGGTGGATGGTTCTCAACGATAAACAGACCATTACCAACATCTAGGGGTAGTTTCCCATCTGACTGGACTAGGATCCTCCTAGCAACTGCATTAGCCTATGGGTCAGATGTAGTGAGCTTCTACATGTTTCACGGAGGCACAAACTTCGGTTACTGGACTGGTAGGTGGATAACCACAACTTACGATTACGAAGCATCAATTAGGGAGTGGGGTGAGTTAAGTGATAGGTATTATAAGGTTAAATTGCTTACACCTCTAGCTGAACTCATTGATGGTAGTGAAACAGAGGGTGAATCGTATGATAATGGTAGGTTACTGGTTATTAGGCGTAAGGGTGATTTAAGGCTAAAATTCTACATTAACAATACTGAGGCTGAGTGGGTTGATGGCAATGTAAGGATTAAGGCTAGGGGAGTTAAGGTTATTCCAAGTAATTTAAGCATCAAAGGTATTACGGTCAGTGAAACTAACCTAAGCCTACTAACCGTTAGGGATAGCGATGTGTTACTTTACGGTGATGCCGGTGAGGAATTTACCATTAGGCTTAAGGGTGGTTTAATTAAGTCATGCTTAAGTGTTGAACATCATACTGAAGGTGACTCAGTGGTACTAAGTGGTAGGGTACCTGATGAATTAGGCGGCTGCTTAATTGAGGGTAAGGGTAATGTTAGGGTATTGATTTTAAGCGAATTATTCGCATCAAGAACCTGGATAATGAACGACTACTACGTTCCATCAAACATATACTTAATTAGGGGTGGTGATTACAATTCATTGTTAATTGAGGGTAAGGAGGGAGTTAACACGCTTTACCTACCGTTTAAGTCAAGTAGGGGTAGGTATGTGCCTGAATTGGATATGACTAGGATTGAGCTTAACGTTAATGTAAGTCAGCCTAATGTAACCATTACTCAAGTGACCAAGGGCTCAGTGGGCCTTAGGCGTATTCTTAAAATAAATGGCGTTAAGCCGCTTGAGGAGTTAGGATTATTTAAGCATGGGCTATACGTCTATGATTCTAGGCTTAACGTGAATGGTTTAATAGGCGTGGTGGCCCACGATTACGTTACGGTTATTAACAATGGTAGAGTTACCGCAAGCGGCTTCATATACGTTAAGGCTAATGCAAATGCCGGTGACTTAAGAATAATCGTTGAGTCAACGGGGCATCCTAACGATGGCGCCATACCCTTCTTCACCGGTTTACAGTCACCAGTGTTGGTTAATCAAGTTGGCAGTATTAAGGTTGATTCATGGGAATACGGTGCACTTGACTTATCCAGTAGGCTTAAGCCGGGTATTGCAACCAATTACAGTCATACCACCGTAATTAATAGGGAGATTAGGGAGTACTTACCTAGGGTTAAGTGGGTTAAGGATACTGGTGATTTAGGTAAGCCTAATAATGCAGTCATATACTATAGGGGTAGGGTTCACTTGAATGAGGCGAGGCATATTGTTCTCAGGATTAGTAAGAATGACCAGTGGGCAGCAATGGTTGTTTTCATTAATGGTGAGGAGGTCTATAGGGGACATGGTGATGACCCCTTCGAAACCACGGTATACGGTGGATTAAGGGTAGGTGATGTTGAGATTGTGATAGCGTTACTAAGGTATGGTATTAGGGAGGTTAACCCAACCCCAGGAAGCGTTGAAATTGACCTGTGGAGTAGCATCATTAGTGATTATGATTTAGGCCTAATGGAGTTAGGTGAAGTGAGAGAAGGGGCTCAATTACCATTAACTGTGAGTGAACCATCAACAATTAAACTCAGGTTCACTGTTGATAAGCCAAGTGATACTAATGCCCCATTATACACCGGGTTAAGTGGGAAAGTTCACGCATTAATATTCCTCAACGGTAAGTTAATTGGCCGGTATTACCCAGGTGGTTCACAGAGCATGTTCTACCTACCTGAACCATACTTAAGTAGGGAGAATGAATTAACCATACTAGCCACACCAGCCGAAGAAAACGCAACAGTAAACATAACGTTTAAGCCATACGCAGTAACGAAGATCATAAACCTAACACTATAAACCCCACTCAACAATACTAAAACCATACCTACAATCAAGACAACCATGTTTAGCTAGTAGTTTAAACCCAAAGGACTTAGTTATTACCCACATTTCACGCAAGATGATGCAGGTACGTGGTAAAGTTAATAAACCGACGCGTAATGAATCAAGGAAAGGGGCCGTAGTCTAGCCTGGTTAGGACGCACGGCTTGGACGCCACCACTGGGTACAGTTATTGCAAGCCCAGTGGGGTTGGAGTATGCCCGTGTGATCCCGGGTTCAAATCCCGGCGGCCCCACCATTATAAAGGTAAAGATCCCTCACTCTTCACGTTAACCAACCGCAACATAGTAAGGTCTCATTATTCATTGCTAGGATTATTTAAGAACTAATGAATTAATACGCATTAAAGAAGCGTAATGAGTTTCAAATGAGTGGGGCTTATTCAAGCTTATCATTACCCTTAGACGCTTGAGGCTCGATACATAGCATTACCAGTACTCTAAGCGCTTCCGCCCTTCCAAGTGGATCATCATTTAGCCTTCTCTCAGCCACTGTAACAACATCATTATCGTTTAGGCATTGAAGTGCAATTAGAAGTAGGTGACCACTTAATCTCTTCCTAGCTATTACCCTGGCTTCCTTAACTATGTCACTAATATCCACTTAATCAAGCTTAAGCATGTGGTTAATTAATCTTACACTCACTAACAATACAATATACTCAACTTAACCCTACTTAGTGAACCCTTATGAATTAACAGTAGGTGCATAATCTAATGACCCTCCACCTTAGATAGCAATGTTTCCGGCTGCACCGAAGGTTCTCTCACGGTTAGGTATCCTTAATAGGATTACTATTACTATTCATCATATGTAGCTCACTGCCCATTAGACCTATTGATATGAATAATGTAAAAATAAGCTAGTGCAAAGTTAAAATTTACCCGCATTCAAGTTGGTACCTCGTTTTCTCCTTAAAGAGCAAGAAAGTACTAGGATATCATTTAGATTGAGTGTCTCATAATTTGCCTTTAGCGTTTAATACCTTTATGACGTAACTGCCAACTACATCTAATGTATCATTTATGTTTATTAACGATGTATCAACCACTAGGTCGAATATTGATAAGTCGTTCACGTTTATTGAGTATATGGCCATGTACCTCCTCCTATTTGATTCCTCCCTTGTCTTAATTTCATTAATCGCATCATTAATGCTAATGCCCTCCCTACGTGCTAATCTACCTGCCCTGGACATCATGTCGGCCTTTAAATAAACCCTAACATCCGCATAATCCTTTATTATCCATGCGGCTAAATGCCCCTCAATAACTACTCTACCCTTCTTGGCTTCCTCAATTGATACTTGATCCACATGGAGGTCAATACTATGGTCCCTTTCAGCAAGCTCATGAAGCTGCATTAACGTTAACCCCCTCTCGGCCGCTGCCTTCCTAAATAATTCACCTATGGATATGAACCTGTAGCTTAACTTATCGGCAAGGAGTCTTGCTACTGTAGTCTTACCACTAGCCACTTGTCCACTTATTGCAATAACACCCATCTTCAAGCACCCATTAGCCTAACGGATAACTTCAAACCCATTGATAAACACTTGTGGCAAACGTAACCACCATATGGCCTACTAACTCTCCCACTAATAACCGAACCGCACACTGAACACCTAACGACTGATTTCTTAGCCATACTTAACGCAATCCTGGTTAAGCCGGTTTTTAAGCTTTAAATAACCAATACATCAAGTAACTTTCCTCATTCACAAACACATTTAGAGATTAACACTAGCGTATTCAATTCGATGGGTTTTTCACGAGGGCTACATTGATATAGCACCCTCCATACGGTACCTTTGCCTAGCCATGGCAAATAGGCTTCTCCATAGGAATACGCTTAGTAGTATAACGTTGATTGCAAGTATTAGGCTCATCGCCTCTAGCCCAATTATGTTACCTGTGGCTGTGTAGTAATCCATTAAGGCTGTGTATCCATTAACCATGTAAACCTTACCGTTAATGCCTTGAAAGTACTCGGCTATCTCAAGGCCACCCCAAGTTGAACCCACTGTGCTGGCTAACCCTGTTATTGTAGCTGGCATTGCGCCTGGTATCGCTAGCTTAGTTAACTTATACCATGTTGATAAGTTTAAGTTATTAGCCACATCCCATAGACTCCTCGGTATAGTCTTCATCCCTACATACATGTTGTATATTACGTACCAGGCAGTACTAAGGAAAGCAACTATGAAAACCAGGATCTCCAGTGAAATCCTTAAACCAAGCCTAATTGCTAGGTAAGTTACGAAGGGTATCGCCACTAGGGGTAAGTACGCTGAGACTGGGATTGAGGCTAAGACTTCCAGTATCGGCAGTATCATAGCCTCTAATTTAGGCCTAGTCACCATTAGGTAGTTTACTGGGATTGCAACAAGCATTGCAGTTACTGTTACCAGTAATATTCTAAACCAGTCTAATCCAAGGTAATATAGGTACGTTACCCAATTATCATATATATTAATCATTATTGGCAGCCACGTGGTACTCCATGATGAGTAAATGCCATATACTATAAAGGCAAACAGTAATGAACCAATGCCTACTGCAATGTACTTATCAAACCTGGTTAAAACATTCACTGGCCTTGGCCTCACAGTTAACCTATGGTATATTGAATAACTTGTAGCCCTAACGAAAGTTGGTATTAATGCTCTCTCTGCAGCCGTTATCCTCCTAATATACCTCATGTTCCTAGCCAATGAAGCCCTAATTCTACTGGGTGTTTGCCTCCTTACCCCAGTCCTCATAGCCTCAGCGTAAGGGTCGTAACTGTATTTAACAGCCCAATTAACGAAGGGCCTAAGTACCCCGAAGACAGCGACAATAACCATAATCACTAGTACCATTAATGCCACTATGGCGTCAAACCACATACCCATGTTAACCCAACTGAATATTAATGAGCCTATACCAAACACGTGGTAGCTCTTGGTGCCTAGCGCAATGACCTCACTGACCGTTATGTAGAATAATCCATCAGCGAAGCTTACCAGGACATTCCCAGCCACTCGAGGTATTGTGGCTGGTATGTATAGTTTACTGAATTTAGCTATGAACGATAACTTATACATGTTGGCCACATCCTCAAGGGACTGGGAGATCGTCTTAATTGACTCATATTCCCCAACCCAAATGTTCCAAACTACGGCAGTGAAGACGAGGAAGTCCACGGCTAATTCAACACCAAAATAACCCCTTATACTACTTATGAAGAAAACCAGGACTATTGGGAAGAATGTTATTACCGGAACAGCCTCCAGTGTCTGGGTTACTGATAGGAACACCCTCTCCACTAAGCCATTCTTAGCTGCGGCGTATCCAAGGAACCAGCCAGTGATTATGGAGGCGATGATTGTCACGGCAACCCTAGTGAACGTTGCAAGGGTTGCTAATAACGAAATGGCGACTACGCCTAAGGAGCTCATTTACTGTTCACCTTAACCACACTGGTAAGCTCCATGGATTTAGATATCTCACTGTAAAGCATGTCTAAGTATTCTTGGAACTCCTTATCCCTAGGTGACCTAGGTCTAGGTAAGTCAATACTTATATCGGCGATGACTGTTGCGGGTCTACCACCAAGCACAATGACCCTGTCACTGAGCTCAACCACCTCCCCGAGGTTATGGCTAACCATCAATATTGCCTTAACTGTTGATTCCTCATTAAAAACCATATTATATATTTCACTTTTAAGACCCTCGGCGGTTATCGCATCAAGGTTAGCGAAGGGCTCATCCATGAGCAGTAAAATAGGTTGAGCAGCTAGGGCCCTCGCAATCGCGACCCTCTGCTTCATTCCCCCACTCAACTCCCTTGGGTAATAATTCTCAAATCCACCTAACCCAACTAACTCTAGGTATCTCCTAGCCAACTTAACTCTATCATCCTTACTAAGCTTCTTATGAAGTAGGGCTATTTCCACGTTCTCCAATGCCGTTAACCATGGAAATAGGGCGAAGTCTTGAAATATCATTGAGATTTTAGGAGTTGGACCCTTAACTTCATCACCCATTAGTATTACCTTACCTGTATCTGGTTTCCTTAATCCAGCTATAATCCTTAATAGGGTTGTCTTCCCAGTCCCCGTGGGCGCTACTATGGATACGTACTGCTTCTCGTAGACTGTGAAGGACACGCCCCTAAGAACCTGAAGAGGACCCCTCTCAGTCCTATAGCTGAATGAAATATCCACAAGCTCCAAGACGGGGGATACTGGGATGATCCCACCATGCCAAGGTAACTATAGAGTTTATAAATCTAACCTCATGTTTTCATCACAGTAGACCATTAATAACACTAATGATGATTTCAAGCAACTGCATCTGGTGTTTACGTTATTAACTATGAGAAGGCGCATTAAAGGAAAACCTTAATAGAAAACACAATGCGACTTACCTTTAAGACAAGTGTTTACCTAGTCCTCATTATTTTCCTATACCCTGCCACATCCCAAACCTCAACCTGAACACCCGGCTCAAGCTTCCCCTTGGCCTCATCCTCAATGTAACTACTCGGTATTTCAAAGGTTTGATAATTCCTAAGATCCATTAACTGAACACTATCACCAGTAATGGATATGACCTGCGCAGTGAACTTCTCAATTACAGGAACCTCCACGGCAGCATCAGTTGGGACAACTATGGTTCTCTTAACACCATCAATAACGCCAATACCTACTATTCTAGCCTTAGCGCTACCATGCTTCCCTGTCTTACTCTTCTCAACCTCAACAACCCTGCAAGGCATGTTATCTATCATAATGTATGAACCCTCCTTAATGTCTCCTGCAGAAGCAGTTCTAGTAGACACTTGGCTTCACCAACATACCCCCTTTTCCAAGTATTTAAATAGTTAGCTTTAATGAACCATTATTACGCTAGTTAAAAACCATAACCTAGTACCTTAGAGTTAGGCGGCTTGAATTTTAATTAAAAGAAAGCGTAAATTACCATGAGGACAAATGCATAATGGGGAATAGTGCTAAGAAGTGGCTTTTACTGTAACTGCCTTAAGGGAATTAGGGTTGGCGTTATGCTTACGACTAAAATCCTTATTAAGCTTAGGTTGGTTAGTTTGCGATGGATGTTGAGGACAGGGTTAACTTAGCCTTAAAGTACCCAACTGAGGAGTTACTAACAGTGGAGGAATTACGAAATTACTTTGAGACTGGGGAAACCCTTAGGCATTACATAGGCTTTGAGATATCCGGTTACATTCACATAGGCACTGGGGTAGTAAGCATGTATAAGTTAGTTGATTTGCAGAAGGCTGGAGTCAAGGTATCCATACTACTGGCTGATTTACACTCCTGGCTGAATCATAAACTAGGCGGTGACCTAGAGGTGATAAGGAAGGTGGCTGTAACCTACTTTAAGGAGACTTTAAGGAAATCCATAGGTATACTTGGTGGTGACCCAGACTCTGTGGACTTCATACTGGCCTCTAACCTTGTTGAGGAGAGGCGAGAATACTGGGTTCAGGTCCTTGACTTAGCTAGGCAAGTATCGTTATCTGACGTTAGGCATAGCTTAACCATAATGGGCAGAACATTCACCAATACTGCCAAGATGTCTTGGTTAATATACCCGTTAATGCAGGTTATTGACGTGTATGCCTTGGGAACGCACATTGCGCATGGTGGTGTTGATCAAAGGAAGGTCTATGTTTTAGCTAGGGATGTTTACGACAAGATCAGGCTAATGCCATTAACCCTTGGGGGAAGGGCTGTGAAGCCGATAATTCTACTACACCACCTCTTACCATCATTAACCATGACTGGTAAGGAAAGTAGACTTGACTTATCTGAGACTAAAATGAGTAAGTCAAGGCCTGAAACCGCAATATTCCTGCATGATTCGCCTGATGATGTTGCAAAGAAGATTAGGAACGCCTATTGTCCACCTAAGGTAACCGAAAATAACCCAGTAATTGAGCTAGCTAAGTTATTCTCATTTAGGGAATCCAGGAGGAATCCCTTTATTGTCAAGAGGCCTAGTGAGCATGGTGGTATGGTGGAGTATTGGACATTCGATGAGTTAACTAGGGATTACTCTGAGGGGAAAATTCACCCACTGGATCTTAAGAATGCCGTAATTGAGGAGGCTGTTAAATTCATGGAGCCTTACTGGAAATGGTTCAGTAATGGTGATGGAGCCAGGTTATTAAATGAAATGAGCAGTATGGTTAAAATAACGCGTTGACTACATTACGTAGATTAACATTACCCATATTAATTAATGGCGTGTACTTAATAACCTTTAATCCGATTTTCGGATTAGTTATGAGGAGCCTAATTAACGCATCAATGTGATTGTCGTAGTCAGGTACCTTAACCTCCACGTGGCTTTCACTAATCTCCCTTAATGCTCTTTCAATCAACTCAACATTATTGTAGAGTATGCTGGATAATGTTGAGTACACCTTAGCTAGTTTACCCAATGTACCACTAAGCATACTACTGTAACGTTCAGCAGCACCATAACCGGATTCATGAATAATCCTAGCTAAGATTAGGGAAGTCAACATACCTGTTACAATCCCCCCACCGGTTAGCGCCTTAGTCACACCGGTTGAATCCCCCACTGTTGCTATTCGCCCATAACCGTAGTTAACATTAGATGAACCTAACACAATCTTCCCTCCGAAAACCCTCCTGGGTGTTACGTTAAACTGATTAATTACCTTCCTAAACCTTAAACCAACGATACTAGTATCGTCAACAACACCTACTCTGAATTCCCCATTACCCTTTGGGACTATCCATGTGAAGAACCTGCTACTATACTTACCATTAAAGAACACAATAATGTGATGGTCATCATTAACCATATTCCTTAAGTAGGGTGAGTAACCATCAACCTGTATCCCACTAACCGTGATTAGCCTAGTGCCAAGTACCCGTCTACTCAATACGTTTCTAGCCCCCTCACCAATAACCACTAGGTCGAATGAATCCTCAAATCCACCATTACCCTTAACCACGCCTCTACTGCTAACATCAATTACCCTTACCCCCATGTGCTCCATCCTTAATGATGCCTCACCATGCAAATACTCCTCAAGCCCCGGCCTATTCAGCATGGTAACCCTACTGTTAGTGAACCTTAGTAAAACCCCGGTTGAATGCAAGTCAGTGGTTACTGTTAACTTATCGTAGTAATTATCAAACACCCTTCTACTTATCCCCAGCGTAATGGCCATTTTCTCACTGACCAACCCAGTGCAGTGAAGCGGTAGTCCAAGCTTACTATCCTCCTCAATCAAGTGAACATCCGCCTCACTCCTAAGTAGCCAAGCTAGGAAAAGGTTACTTGGACCAGCGCCAATTAAACCAATCTTCACGGTACACCCATGCGTTACACTCATTTAAAGGTTACATACACCCTCAGGAAACTTCACTGGGTTAGGATTATGAAGTAGAGACTCAAAGTTAAGCATCATGGAATTAAAAATAACTTTAAGTACGGTTTATAAATTTGAATATTGAGCATTAAACCAGTGTCCTGGAAGGAGCTTAGGGATCCAATACATGGCTGGATTAGGCTAAGCACTGATGAGGCTAGGTTACTTGATGATGATGTGTTTGTGCAGAGGCTTAGGAGAGTGACTCAAGATGGTATGGCTCATTATGTTTACCCATCAGCCAGGGGAAGTAGGTTTGAGCATAGTTTAGGCACAATGCACTTGGCTACATTAATAGCGGAAAGAGTACTGAATGAGACTGATGGGCACAACATTAGGTCCTTAATGGATGCTATTGGGCTTCATGATGAAGGAACCAATGCGATAAAGCAGTACGTTAGGTTAAGTGGGCTGCATCACGATATTGGCCACCCACCATTATCGCATGTCCTTGATGGCTATGTAGCACCATTAGTTAAACCTGAGCAGCCGCTTTACACTGCGGGATTAGGAAAGGAGCATGAGGTGGCTGGCTTAGTGATAATGGGTTCAAGTAGGTTCAGAAGCATAATCAGTGGCCTGGGTATTGATGCAAGCGTGCTCAGGTTAATAACATTCTATAAGTTGATTAAGCGTGCAAGGCTAGCTACTCAATATGGCCTAGTTAAACTAGAGGTAAGTATCCCTGAAGTTAAGCTACTGGGTAATATGGGGGATGAGGAGGTGATGCTTCTAGAATCTCTGGCATCAATAATCTCAGGAGGTATTGATGCTGATAGGCTTGATTACACGCTCAGGGATCTTTACTTCACTGGTGTTGGATCTGGAAGTGGGGCTATTGATATTGCTAGACTTGTTAATTACCTACATTTGGGTAAAGGCATGTTAATATTCGATGATAAGGCTAAGGCATTCCTGGAGGGTTACGCAATAGCCAGGTATAATCTTTATAAGTGGGTTTACATGCATCATAAGGTTCTTCAATATGATGAAATGTTCAGGGAAGCCTTCAGAAACGTAATAATGCTTGAGCAGGCTAAGGACTTTAAGAACGCTGCGCTTAGCTTCCTTAATGGGAACCCCAGCGAATACGACTTGGATACATACACTGATGAATACTTAGGTGCAATATTGAGTGAAACTTACCATAAAGGATTACTCAGTGGTTACGTTAGGGATTACGTGAACTCCATATTGCATAGAAAAACCAGCATGAGGGCCTTATGGAAGAGGGATGAAGATTACATTATGGCTTTTGGACTAGGCAATGCAGTAATGCTTAATAAGTATATTGATGAGCACTTAGAGTTAAATGGATTAAACTGGGTTAATGAGTTTAAGACCCAGGTAGCCAGTGAAATGAGAAGAGCCCTTAACTGTAACTGCAGGGTACTGGTTTCCACGGCATCCTTTAGTAATGACATAAACACCTTTGTTAAGAACAATGATGGATCATTAATAACCATTACTGAGGCATCTCCCTTAATAAAGGCCATTGATAATGCATGGGAGCAGACCCCACATGTATTCCTATTCATGGATCCAAGTGAACTAAGCAGTAACAGTGTAGAGTTAAGTAAGGCAAGGAGTACTGCCGTAAGGATTTTAATGAATATGGTGACTACTGGCTCCTAAGATAATTACTACCTAGACGAGTTATTTGAATAATGGTTAAAAACACAGCCTACAATGGCTCAAGTGATCACTGAGAGTTACATAAACGTGGGTAACTTCAGGGTAAGGTACTTGGAGAGCGGGGATGGTGAAACAACACTCATAATAGTACCCCCACCTAACACGTCAGCTAATAGGTTCATGAACACTATTAGGGAGACGACCGCCGCTGGATTCAAGGTGATCCATGTTGACCTCTCCTCAGCACCAGCAAACATGAGTAAGGTAAACAAGGTTGCGGCATTATCGTTAATTGCAAGCACTATTAATAGCAAGAGAACCATATTAGCTGGGATTGGGCAAGGTGGTGGAATTGCCCTTGATTACGTTATTCAAAGTAGGCATAATGCGCTTTCCGGTATAGTACTTATTTCAACACCTAGGGTGATTAACTACATTGATAAGTTACCTAAACTCAACATGCCTATGTTACTGATTTACAGTATTAATGATCCTAATGCACCTGTTGAGGAAGCTAATGCGGTTAAGTCGGTTATTAAGAACGCTAGGTTAACGTTAATTAATGGTGATTGGTTAAGTGAAATAAATAAGGTTACTCAACTAATGGTCTCCTGGGCGCTTGAAATAACTAAGCCTAAAACTACTTAAAAAGGCTTCTGATGGCGAAGTAGGATACTGAAGCTACTGCAATACCCACTAGTAAGGCTAATATTAAGCCGTAATTCATTAACGAGTCCTCATTAATGAGTGAACAGTAAGCTGTAATAGAACCCCCTCCTGACGTTAACTTAATTGAATTACCCCTGATTACTGCTGGGTTAAGGGTAAGGCACATTAGCGTGTGCTTACCTATGCTTGAGTTAAAGGCAACGTAGTCGCTACTGTTAGATGACGCATGAACATATATTAGTGAGGACATGCCTGGCAGCGAGTACTTAAATACTATGTAGTGGAAGATGCAGACAGTATGGTTAGTAACACCCATGACCCCCCATGCACGTATATCTACTGATTGGGCATTAGTGGTTATGTTAACGTATCCTAGAGTCGTATTTAAGGTTAATGAACACTGCTGGGCATGGGCCATAACTGCTAATCCAAGTACCATCAACAGTATTAGCGGGATGACTGTAATTAGTCTCATGGCTTAGGGATCTCCACACTTGGGTCTATTAAATTTTCCTGCTTAAGCCTATTGAGAAACTTATACATGTGCAGCCTAATGACCTTTGAACCGCATTTACTGCAGTATAGCTTACCCTCAATTATTAACCCAACATCCCTACTACCACAGACTGCGCAAGCCCACTTACCCTCACTACTCATAAATTATGTTAATGCTAATTATGAGTTTAAATACTTTACAGATCTATTAAAGTTAATAAGGACGCATTCACTAGTACGCTTTAGAACCTAAATAATCAAGTACCTGAAACATGAATGATCTTAGCTCCAATGAGGACTCTTCAGCAAAACACTTAATTACCTTGATTTAACTGGGCTTTTATGAGGAGGTCTTTAGACCTTGCAGTGTGGGTAATAGCATTCATAATGCTGCTGGTGGTATTTGGATTCACTTACCTGGGTTATAAGGGTGGTTACCCGCATAGGTATGCGTATGAAGCCTTTGGTGTTGATTTAATACTTTTATTTGCGCTAATATATGGTCTTTACGTAACTATAAAGCCCAGTAAAGTTAAGTGAGCATTAATTAACCAGGGCTTCCTAAGGCTGGATACACTAGGTACCTTGTTCCATTAATCATAACTATCATGCAGTGTTCACTTAGGCTAACCTCAATATTGCTTACGTTAACCTTAATTGCACCTGTATCATTAAGGCAATTAAGCGCGCTTAAACCAGTACTTAATATTTCTGATGAGGAGTAGTTATATGACTTGAAAAGACCCATTAGGATCACTGTAATTGAAACTACTATGGTGAATGTAGTCAATAGCACCAGTGCCGCGACTATACTTGAGAGACCACGCATAATCCATAATGCGTAAACTGAGCCTTAAGGCCAGTGAATATAGGGTAATGGTTAATTCTTCATGCCCCTACTTAAACTATACGCTAATACTAGCTAAGTTTATTTGGCACCAATAATGCATGTGTCACTAGCTAAACCCACCGGCAATATACTGGCCAGTAAGGTAATGGTAAACTTAGGCATTAAGACTCTTATTGAGTATAGGGGCATTGGCGGCATCATTCAAGTTTTCCTAATTGATCAAGTCCCAGAGTACTTGGCGTTAATTGACCCATCATACTTTGAGGAGTGGATTAAGCTCGGTAAGAACCCTGCTAAGTTGACTAAGGTTTACCGTAGGGTTTTAGGTAAATTAGGGCATAAGCCTGATGATGAACACTTCAGTGGTCTTGTAAAAGCCATTATTGATAGGTGGCTTAATGCCTACGGTTCAGTGACTCCATTACTCATGGATGATGATATAACGGACATCTACATTGATACCAATGGTGTTAGGGTTAACCATAGGGATTATGGGCTATGCTTTGTTAGGTTAAGTGAAGTTAAGGTAATTAGGCCCATTAGGCTAATCCCAATGAGGCTTACTGAATCAACATTAACAGTAAGGGATTTGGTTAATCGAGTGGCTGTTAATGCGGCTAAAAGAACCAGGACACCTATAACAGCCTATATGCCGTTAGTATCAGTAACCGACCCTGAATACAAGGTTAGGTTCACGGTGTCTACAATGCCCGTGTCTCAAACAAGCGTGCATGTTAGGATACTGCCGAGTAAACCCTGGACATTACCTATACTTGTTAAACTGGGTATGCTTACTGTTAATCAAGCTGCATTACTGTGGAAACTGGCTGACGAGAAAGTACCCATACTTATTGGTGGATCCATGGGTTCAGGTAAAACTAGCCTTGCTAATGCAATAGCCATAATGCTTAAGCCTAATATGCTGAAAGTGCTGGTAATGGATGTTGATGAAATGAACTTACCAGGTCATTTATCCGTTAAATTATTTGAAAGAAAATCCTTCGGCTTGGGTGTTAAACCTATAACTAAAGATGAGTTAATAGCCCACGCATTAAGAATGGGTGCTGACTATGTCATTGTTAATGAGGTTAGGGAACCAGAAGAGGTTAAGGCATGGTTAAACGCAGTGACTACTGGGCATGGAGGGATTACAACATTCCACGCTGATAATTATCAACAGATGGCTAGGAGACTTTCAGTTCTAGCTCCTGGCTCTGAGGAGGTGTTGAAGAACATGGTAGTAGTGATAGTGGGTTCTGAGCTCATACCGACGAGCATTGAGGGTAATTTAAAGGTTATGAGGAGGCTTAGGTACGTTAAGGACATTATAGTACCCAGTGAGGTTAATGAGGAGTACTTAGGCTTTAAGGATGACTTACACCTGAGGAGGAACGTTATAGGGAACTTAATGGATGCGTCAATTGACCAACTCCTATCAACGATAGGTAAACTCTACTCTTAGGTATTCCCACTAAGGATAAGCGTTATTAAGGTATACTTGAAGTAGTTAACGTGAGTTGGAGCCTACTCACTGCCCTTAGGGAGAGGCCTGAGGAGGTTAAGAGGATGCTTAAGTGGAGAGGGTATGATGAATCAATGGTTGATCAATTCAATTCCCTTGATAACAAGTGGAAGAGCATTAAAGCTAAGACTGATGAACTTAGGCATAAGAGAAATAGCTTAAGCAGTCAAATATCTAAGGCTCCTCCGGAGGCAAGGGGCCTAATGATAGAGGAGGCTAATAGGGTTCTTAAGGAGCTTGAGGGCCTTAACGCTGAACTTAAGAACATTGAGGATGAAAGGGATAAGCTACTTAGGAGATTCCCAAATTTACTTCATGAGTCAGTCTACTTAACGTGTCCAAATGAATCAGCCGAATCAATAACCCTGAAGTACTTTGGGGAGCCAAAGGCCTGGAGGGGATACTTAGGTGAATTAAGCGGCTTCAGCGGCCTTGAATTTAAGATTATTGACTGGCAACCTGTTGGGCATGCAGATATGCTTGAGCGTGTTCTCGGCCTTGGTGACACAACTAAGGCTGGTGAGGTGGCTGGGAGTAGGTTCTTTTACCTCTTCGATGATGTTGCTTGGCTTAACCTAGCCCTATCCCTATATGCGGTGGATTTCCTAACACAAAGAGGATTTAGGTTAGTTATGCCGCCTCACATGCTTAATTACGATGTTATAAGCTCAGTAATAGACTTCGAGGCCTTTAAGGATGCAATATATAGTGTGGATAATGAGCAACTTTACCTAATAGGTACGGCTGAGCATCCATTAGCCGCACTATACCGTGGTAGTGAACTACTTGAGAAGGACTTACCAATACTCCTAGCTGGCTTCTCACCATCGTACAGGAAGGAGGCTGGGGCGGGTAATAGGGACTTGAAGGGCATATTCAGGGTTCATCAATTCTACAAGGTTGAGCAATTTGTCTTCACATTACCTGAGGAGAGCTGGAATTGGCATGAGAAGCTTCTGAATAACCTAGTGGACATATGGAGTAGCCTCGAATTACCCTTCAGGATTGTCTTAGTGTGCCCAAGGGAAATGTCTAGGACAGCCGCTAAGCAGTATGACTTAGAGGCTTGGATGCCTGCTCAAGGCATGTTTAGGGAAATGGCATCATGCAGTAATGTAACTGACTGGCAGTCATATAGGCTTGGGATTAGGGTAATTAGGAAGGGTATGAGGAGGGAGTATGTTCATACCCTAAACAGTACAGCCATAGCCGTGGAGAGAACCATAACCGCAATACTTGAGAATAACCAGGAGGAGGATGGTACAGTAAGAATACCTAAGGTACTCAACAAGTACCTAGAAGCCTTCCCCAAGGCTCCAAGAGACTACATACACCCTAAGGCTAAGATAGTGAGAGATAGTAGCGGTAAAATAGTGGATATTGTTAAAACTTAGCCTATAAGCAAATTAAGTTAACTAATAGTTGCCGCAGGGGCATTTTCATTGCTTAAAATTAAGCCTACGCTATCCTCTCGATATTAGGAAAACAACATACCCATTACCCTCTTAGCCATACCCAAGGTATCCCAACATAATCATACCATCGTTGCTTCCCAAGTCGATAGCACCGTAGCCTACTTATCCTTACCTAAATTGATGCGAGCTACCCTGCCTTTCAAGGCGGGTCTTTACCTTACCCTTAGCCCATGCTAGGGGTGATGACTTACAGGTAGTCGAGTCGGCTCCTAGACCCGTAAACCAGTTAAAGCTCTATAGCTCCATGTTTAAATACCCCCACCATGAACGGTGAAGTTTCAAGAACGGTTATAATTATTCATAATTAATTGCGCGCATTTCCCCTTATGCTTAGTAATGGCCTTAGTTAATAAGTCTTCAGCAACCTCAATGATGCCTTGGTCAATATTCCCCATGTTCTTTAATGATTCAAGTGAATCCATGAGCATGCTAATACCCTCACATTCCCTCCTTTCATATGGCTTCTCCTTAACTAAAGCCCTATACTTAGCCATAGCTACTTGTCCCTCTTCACGTTTACCAATCTTAAACGCTGCCACGGCTAGGCTATGCCAACTGTAGGCGTAGTTAGGTTCCTTTTCAATTGACTCCTTAAATAACCTATAGGCCAACTCATACTTACCCAGCTTAAAGGCGCACCACCCACCCCAGAGTAGGCTTGATGCATCGCCTTGTCTTAGGTTTAATTCAAGAGCCCTCTCGTAAGCCTTCAATGCCTCACTCTTGTTGCCAGTTGCCTCAAGGCATATGGCTAAACCATGCCATGCCCCTGGTATTTCAGGGCACCTAGATAAATACCCCCTGTAGAGCTCTAACCCATGAGAATACTCCATTAGGCATATTGAAGCTTCAGCAGCTTTATAGAGCGCCTTACAGAAGTCTACACTCATAGGCTAGGAGAAGTATCCTACTTATAAATATTACCCCGAAAAGCAAACCACCACACAAAATAACACATATAATCAATACCATGGCTTAGAGATTAGTGCAGAGGCTTGAATCATTTATTTGGATTAAGTACTAAGGTTTAGGATGAACATGGCGTCTCCACGGGTAGTGGATATACGCCTATTGGCCCCTGCGTATAGTAATTTATGCTTTGTTCACTTACCTGAGGGTTACCTGTTGGGTTGAATTGAAGTATGAAGTAGATTGAACTTTGGAAGGCTTCCCATAAACCACCATTACTAGTACTGTAGCACACTAGGCCACTTGACCAATACACTGGTGAAGCAGCGGTATTAACAGTACTTGGATTAATCTGCCAACTACCCTGGAAATCAGTAACACCAAAACCAACAGGGTAGTAGGCGTTTGCCTCCGTGGATGCGGAGGTGCAGAACCAGTTAGGATTCTCAACACCAATAAACCATGCTAAGTTAGCCGTCATTTCAGGTCCTCCAACGATGGTTAACGTTGAGGTTAATGAAGCAATTGGATCACCAGCCACCTCAGCTTCATATAGGAACTCAAGAGATTCACTAGCGAGATCCAGAATTAACTCAAGCTCAGAGTAGCTAAACCATGAGCAACCAGTATTACTGGGTTGGGCAGCGCTGGTAGCGCCAGTCCACGTCATGTATGAATTGTAGCCGTTTAAAACATCAATGGTGTAACCCGTAGTCATATTGATGCCGACATTGTAGTACTGAAATGATCCACTATTAGCATAAGGATTACTACCACTAACATAATAGTTACTG
>ERZ1669250.175-NODE-175-length-34171-cov-6.803875_pt1 | contig 34171 bp, 32 predicted proteins | sample MGYA00579295_ERZ1669250 | MGnify/ENA primary metagenome ERZ1669250 (study PRJEB41166, sample SAMN08046056) | hot springs metagenome | biome: hot spring; feature: acid hot spring; material: thermophilic sediment; isolation source: thermophilic sediment from acid...
TCGGGTTAAAATTGGACTATAGTAGGATTGAAATTTTTGTGTTGCCTCGTTATAAGGGCAAATAATATTTGTATTAGGTTAAAATTGGACTATAGTAGGATTGAAATGCTTTTCTAATTTTAATTCACCTATTTTATCACTTTCGTGTTAAAATTGGACTATAGTAGGATTGAAACTAAATACTAACTATTACAACAAATGAACAAGTTAAACAATTAATGCATGTAATAAGTAAAAAAAGATTTGGCTTTATTATAATGAGTCTCTTTGTAAACAGTACATTAGATAATTAAATAATCTGATCCCAAAAAATGAAAATTATTGATAAAAAATCAAAACATTGATAAATTTAAATAAAAATTCGAGATTTTTTGATACTCTAACTTTTATTAAGGAGATAAATAAAAAATAAACAGTATTGTTTTTCCTTTTCTATGTAAAATTTTACTGAACATAGTTTGATAATATCCAAAAAGGGCTTGAATTTGCCTTATATTCATGGTTTGGTGAGAGAAACAGCATGAATTTTAGATTTTTTTACTTTATTCCAAATTATTTTAAAAAATTTTTAGATGAAAAAGTTTTTAATTCGATTCAATTAATAACTATTGTTTATGGACACTCCCTTGATGAAACAATACAATGAAATTAAAAAGAAATACAAAGATGCAATTCTATTATATAGAATTGGAGATTTTTATGAAACTTTTGGCGATGACGCTATAACAGTTTCAAAAGAACTTAACCTTGTTTTGACTTCTAGAAATAAGGATAAAAATGAAGTTCCCATGGCTGGAATTCCTTATCATGCACTTTATCCTTATTTATCAAAACTTTTAAACAGAGGTTATAAAGTAGCATTATGTGAACAGATTGAAAATCCAAAATTTGCGAAAGGAATCGTAAAAAGAGAAGTAACAAGAATTTTTACACCTGGTACAGTATTAGAAGATGATTTGATTGTTGGAATTACAAATTATCTATTTTCATTTTACTATGAAAAAGAGTTTGTATCTGTATTTTCTGATATTTCTACAGGGGAAATTAAAATCATAAAATCGAAAAATAAAGATGAAATACTTTCAGAATTGTATAAATTGAATCCCAGGGAAATTTTATTGATAAACGTCAAAGACGATGAAATCGAAAAAATATCAAAGGAAAAGTATATCTATTTGTCAAAAATAGAAATATCTTTTCAAGAAGCAATGGATATTGTAAATAAAAATATAAAGGGAAGTTTGTTGAATGAAATTATAAATGAAAATGAAATTTTAATTTCACTCGGCGGATTTTTAAAATATCTGGAAAGCAGGGATAAAGAGATTTTAAAGAATATTAGAGAAATTAGAATTTCCAATATAAATGATTATATGTTTTTAGATGAATCCACAGTCAAAAATTTAGAGATTTTTTCCGATTACAGGGGTGAAAAGAAAAATTCTCTATATGGAATTATAGACAATTGCAGAACAAAGATGGGATCAAGACGTCTATTATCATTATTATCTTTTCCATTAATTGATAAAAACAAGATAAACGAGAGGTTAGAAGCGGTCAAGGAATTTTATGAATCTCCAATTATAAGGATGGAAATATCATCAATCTTAGAAAAATTGCCGGATATTGAAAGGATATGGGGTAGGATAAAGACTGGGAAGGCCACAAAGGAGGACCTTTTAAGGCTTAAGGCCTTTTTAGAAAATATCCCTCAAATCAAGGAATCATTATCCAATTTTAAATCTGATTTGATAAAAAGATATTACAATTCGATAAATATGTTTGAAGAGGTAAAAAGAGAAATTGAATTTGCCATAGAAGAAGATGATTCAAAAGGATATAAAATAAAAGATGGTTATGACGAAATTTTGGATAATTATAGAAAAATTTTAAGAGATGTAGAAAAAAACATTAGGATCATTGAAAATGAAGAGATTAGAAAGACTGGTATTAGAAACCTAAGGATAGGATATAACGATATAATAGGATATTATATTGAGGTGACAAAATCAAATATTCAGAGAGTCCCACAGCATTTTATAAGAAAACAGACGCTTAAAAATGTTGAAAGGTATACCACGAGGGAATTAGAAGATTTACAGTACAAAGTTTTGGATGCAAAGGAAAACATGTCTTTCAGGGAAAATGAAGTATTTAAAATGCTCTTAGAAAAGATATCTGGCTATGATGGGATTGTAGAAACATCAAAAATAATAGCAGACATTGATGTTTTGTTAACTTTTGCTGAAAATGCAGCAAAGAAAAATTACGTTATGCCAATAATAGATGATTCTAATGTAATAGATATAAAAGATGGAAGGCATCCTGTGGTAGAGGAATTTGTAAATAATTTTGTTCCAAATGATGTTTATTTGGATACTGAAAATAATAGATTCATCATTTTAACCGGACCTAACATGTCTGGGAAGAGCACTTACATGAGGATGATTTCGCATATAGTTATAATGGCACAAATAGGATCTTTTGTTCCAGCATCTTATGCAAGGATTGGCATTGTTGACAGGATTTTTACAAGGATTGGGGCGACGGATGATATTTTAAGGGGGATAAGCACATTCATGATGGAAATGGTTGAACTTTCAAAGATTTTAGTTTATTCAACAGAGAAGAGTCTTATAATATTGGACGAGGTGGGGAGGGGCACAGGAACGTTTGATGGCCTTGCAATTGCATGGGCCGCAGCGGAATACATACATAATAAAATTAAGGCAAGAACAATATTTGCAACACATTACCACCATTTAATAGAATTGGAAAAGCATTTGGAAGGTGTTAAAAATTACCACATGCCTGTTGAAAAGACGGAGGATGGAATAGTTTTTACTAGGAAAATTAAAAAGGGTGGGATGAGCGAAAGTTATGGAATAGAGGTAGCATCCATGGCTGGATTGCCTCAAAGTGTAGTTAATAGGGCAAAAGAAATATTAAAGAAAATTGAAGAGGAAAATGTTCTTGATGTAAAAAGAAGTTTAAAACAAATAAGTTTAAATGACATTTTCATCAAAGAAGAATTGAAAAATATTGATACTAATAAAATCTCTTTTGAAGAATTGAAAAAGAAAATCGAGGAATTGAAAAAATATTTATAAAAATATATTAATTTTTACATTTATGGATATATCCAGGTTCCATTTTTACCATTTAACGCATCTCTCAATGCATCAGGGCTTGTAATAAGTGCTCTTTTTCCACCATTCCTCACAAATCTTATTGCAGCCAAGACTTTAGGCCCCATGCTACCAGGCTTGAAATGGCCTTCCTTATAATATTTTTCAAGTTCGTCTGCGTTTATTTTTTCTATTGGTGTTTGTTCTGGTTTCCCAAAATTTATGTATACTTGAGGCACCGCTGTTAAAATAAAAAGTTCTGATGCATTTATATCCTTAGCCAATGTGGCAGCTCCCAGGTCTTTGTCTATTACACCCTCAATGCCATAATAGAAGCCATTCCTTTTTACAACAGGTATTCCTCCCCCTCCTACTGAAATAACGGCATATCCCTTCTCAATCAAAGATAATATTTCTTCTTTTTCCACTATTCTCTTTGGGTCTGGAGAAGGAACGACTCTTCTCCATCCTCTTCCAGAATCCTCCACCATATTCCAATGTTTTTCTCTTATCAATTCCTCAGCCTGAACCCTCGTATAGAATGGGCCGATGGGTTTTGTTGGATTTTTCATTGCAGGGTCGTTTTCATCAACTTCCACCCTTGTTACAATCGTTACAATTTTTTTATTAATTTTATATTTGTTAAAAGCCCTCTCAAAGCCTTGTGTCAATATATAACCAATCATGCCCTGGCTTTCAGCTCCAAGAACGTCCAAAGGCATTGGGGGCACAATTTCTTTAGAATGTTCGTTTTGTAAAAGAATTGCCCCTACCTGTGGGCCATTACCATGCGTTAATGCAACATCATATTCATTGAAAAGGAAATATATGTTTTCGGCAGTTTCCTCCGCCCTTTTAACCATTTCCTCATATTTACCTGCATCTCCTGGTAATTGGAGAGCATTACCTCCAACCGCTACAACTATCCTATCCATTATTACACCCCGATAGAATAAATGTAATGTACAAAAAATATAAAAAATTTGAGATTATTGTTTTTTAATGTTTGATTCAAGGTCAAGTTGTAATAAAAGCAAAAATACTCCAGTAATAATCAATCCAAATATGAAAGATATAACAATGAATTCTATTGTCAATTTTTTTCTGATATAATCAAGATTATTCGCTTTAAAATTCTCATAAATTTTCATTACATTATTCAAAACTATTATAGAACCGATTAAAAAAATTATTAATATCATTAACCAAATTGTATTATAAATAAAGAAAACTCCCTTCGATGCAAGTAAAATAAAATCATAGAGTGAATTTAAAGTCCATATTAGGTAAGCTAAAAATGAAATTATTGAAAATATAAGCGAAAGAACAACCCAAATGTATATCGGTATTCCAGTAGTGTTTCCAGGTTCATTTATTGTTTCATTTTTGTTTTGAATATTTGGATCTTCGCCAAATTTATAACCACATTTTATGCAATATACCGCATTGTCAGGATTCTCAGTGTTGCACCTAGGACATATTTTTGTCATCATTCATATTATCAAATATATATATATAAACTTTTTTAACAACCTTTAGAAATTTTTTAAATTTATAAACAATTTTTTAAAAATTTTTTATTATAAGATGAAAAATTTTCCATTTATCTTTCAAAAACAAAAAATATATTTTAGTTTATATTTCCTCTTTAAAAGGTGAATTAAGTATGAAGCTGATATATTTTTTTGAAGAAGGCGGAAAGGAGATGGTAAATTTACTAGGAGGCAAGGGTGCAGGTTTGGCAGAAATGACAAAAATAGGTTTGCCTGTACCTCCAGGTTTTACGATCACAACAGAGGCCTGTAAAATTTACATAAATACTGGTAAATTACCAGAAGGCCTCTGGGAAGATGTTGTTGAATCAATGCATAAATTGGAGGAAAAAACAGGCAAAAAGTTTGGAGGAAAAGAAAATCCATTGTTGGTATCAGTTAGGTCTGGGGCGCCAGTATCAATGCCAGGTATGATGGATACTGTTTTAAACGTAGGTTTAAACGATGAGACCGTTCAGGGTCTTTCAAAATTAACGAACAATGAAAGGTTTGCATATGATTCATATAGAAGATTAGTACAAATGTTTGGAAGGATCGTTTTAGGTATTAATGGTAAATATTTTGATGAGGCATTGGAAGAGAAAAAAAAGAAAAAGGGAGTTAAAAATGATGTTGATTTAGATGCTAATGATTTAAAGGAATTGGTAAACGAATTCAAAGAAATAATAAAAAGGAATAACATGGAGTTTCCACAGGACCCTTATAAACAGTTGGAATTGTCAATAAAAGCAGTATTTGAATCATGGAACAATGAAAGGGCCAAGGTATACAGGAAATTAAACAACATCCCTGAAGATTTAGGTACAGCAGTCACAATAGTTCAGATGGTATTTGGAAATATGGGATTTGATTCTGCAACAGGTGTTGCATTTACAAGGAATCCAAGCACAGGTGAAAAGGAGATTTATGGTGAATATTTGCCAAATGCTCAGGGTGAGGATGTAGTTGCTGGAATAAGGACTCCAAAACCAATAAAAGAAATGGAAAAAGAGATTCCATCAGCATATAAAGAATTGTTGAGGAGCGCAGAGATATTGGAAAAGCATTACAGGCATCCACAGGACATAGAGTTTACAATTGAAAGAGGAAAATTTTATCTATTGCAGACGAGAAATGCAAAAATGAACGCAAGGGCAGCAGTAAAAGTAGCAGTTGACATGTACAAAGAGGGAATAATATCTGAAGAAGAGATGATCATGAGGGTCGATCCTTCCCAGCTCGATCATCTATTACATCCCCAAGTTGATGAAAATGCAAAGAAAATAGAGATTGGCAAAGGTTTGGCAGCATCCCCAGGTGCAGGAATTGGAAAGGTGGTGTTTGACCCAGATACCGCTGTTGAAATGGCAAGAAAAGGTGAAAAGGTAATCTTGGTAAGACCTGAGACAATGGCAGATGATGTACACGGTATTGCCGTTTCCCAGGCTGTTTTAACCTCTAGGGGAGGTATGACAAGTCATGCTGCTGTGGTAGCAAGATCTATGGGAAAGCCTGCCGTTGTCGGTGCTGAGGATATAAAAATAGATATGAAATTGAGAAAATTTGAATCCAATGGTTATGTTGTAAAGGAATTTGAAATAATAACTGTAGATGGAACATCTGGAAAAGTGTATCTTGGAGAAGTCCCTCTTGTAAGGCCAGAACTCACACCAGAATTGAAGGAATTGCTCTATCATTGTGACAAAGTTAGGGTTCTTGGTGTTAGGGCTAATGCAAATACTACAGAAGAGGCAACATTGGCAAGGGAAATGGGTGCAGAAGGCATTGGCCTTGCAAGGACAGAGAGGATGTTTCTCGGTGAGGATAGGTTGCCAATAATGGTTGCAATGATCATGTCAAAGACAAAGGAGGAGAGGGTTGAGAATTTAAACAAACTGTTGAATATGCAAATCAATGATTTTGTGGAATTCTTTAGAATAATGGACGGATATCCTGTCATAATCAGGCTTTTAGATCCGCCATTACACGAGTTCTTGCCTAAGGAGGAAGAGCTTTTGAACGAACTTTATGAACTTAAATTTAAACTCAAAGAATCAAAGGATATAAAGGAAATGGATCAATTAATATCTAAGATAAATGAAAAGGAGAATATATTGAAGACCGTAAGAAGTTTAAAGGAATTTAATCCAATGATAGGTTTCAGGGGCTGCAGGGTAGGCATAATATATCCAGAAATATATGAAATGCAGGTGAGAGCAATAATAAGGGCTGCGCTCAAGGTAAAAAGTGAAGGTAAGAATGTTATACCAGAGATTATGATACCTTTGGTAGGAATAGACAATGAATTGAAGACTTTGAGGGAAAAACTTATACCAATAGCAGAGGAAGAATCCAAGGGCCAGGTTAAATATAAATTTGGCACAATGATAGAAGTACCAAGAGGTGCATTGACCGCAGATAAAATAGCAAAATATGCCGATTTCTTCTCCTTTGGAACAAACGATTTAACACAGATGACATTTGGTTTCAGCAGGGATGATGTTGAGGCAACATTTATGAACAGATATCTTGAAATGAACATACTGAAAAACAATCCATTTGAAATACTTGATAGAGATGGTGTTGGTGAATTGATGAAGATTGGTGTAGAAAAAGGAAGAAGCACAAACCCAAATCTAGAGATAGGAATATGCGGGGAACATGGTGGAGAACCATCGGCAGTTGAATTTTCACATATCATAGGATTGAATTATGTTTCAGCATCTCCATACAGAATACCTATTGCAAGGTTGGCGGCAGCACAGGCTGCAATAAAGTATAAAAAGAATTTAAATAAATGAAATAATATGGTGATATCATGAGTATTATAGACGCTGCATTTGCGAGAAAGGTCTTGGATTCTAGGGGCAATCCAACCATTGAGGTTGAAATACATACAGATAACAATGCTGTTGGTATAGCAATCGCACCTTCAGGTGCAAGTAAGGGGAGTAATGAAGTGAAGGACTATCCTCCCAGGGGTATAGATGAATCCCTGAAGATATTCAAAGAAAAGGTTGCTCCTGAGTTGATAGGCCAGGATGTGTTCAACCAAAAATACATAGATCATATTTTACATACCATAGATGGAACAACAAACTTTTCAAACATCGGCGGAAATTTGGCCATTGCAACTTCAATATCTGTTGCAAAGGCTGCCGCCAATGATATTGGAATGCCATTGCATAGGTATTTAGGAGGCCACGTTTCAATTAGAATGCCAATCCCGGTTGCAAACATCATTGGGGGAGGAAAGCATGCAATAAACGGGACCACAATACAAGAATTCCTCGTTATATCACATGGTAAAAAGGTTTCAGAATCAATATTCATCAATGCTGAAATACATAAGGCGGTTGGCAAAAAATTGAGGGATAAATTCCCAAACATTTCCATTGGTGTTGGTGATGAAAGAGCTTGGGTAGCTCCTTTAAATGACGAGGAGGCTTTAAAAATATTAAAATCTGTTATAGATGATTTTAGGAGCAGATATGACATAGAAATATTCCCTGGCCTGGATGTGGCCGCAACATCATTCTTTAGCAATGGAAAATATATTTACAAGGGCAAAGAATTGGAAAAAGATGAGCAGATTGAGTTTATGGAAAATTTAGTGGATGAGTATGAAATTAAATATTTAGAAGATCCTTTGGAGGAAAATGATTTTGAAGGATTTTCAAAATTGACTAGACTTGTAGGCTCTAAAACATTGGTAGTTGGCGATGACCTTTTTGTAACAAATCCAGACAGACTTATGAAGGGCATAGAATCCGATTCTGCAAATGCTATACTATTAAAGCCAAACCAGATAGGAACGTTAACGGATTTCATTAAAACAACAAAGATTGCAAAGGAGGCTGCATATACAACAATAGTATCACACAGGAGTGGCGAAACTGAGGATAATGCGCTTGCTGAGATTGCGGTTGGCGTTGGCGGAGAATATATAAAGACGGGTGCTATTGGAGGGGAGAGAACATCAAAGCTGAACCAGCTAATTAGAATAGAAGAGTATATGGAGGATTAAGCATGGTGGATTTATTAGTTTCAGAGGATGAATATTTGAAGGCCGGAGTTCAGATAGGTACGCAGGTAAAGACAAAGCAGATGACGTCTTTTATATACAAAATTAGGTCCGATGGCCTCTATATTTTGGATATATCAAAGACGGATTCCAGGATAAGGATTGCCGGGAAATTCATATCCAGATATGAACCATCAAAGGTTCTTCTCGTTGCCCAGAGACAGTATGCGCATCAACCAATCAAAAAGTTTTCAGAGGTTGTTGGAACCAAAGCAATAGCAGGTAGGTTTATACCAGGTACCCTGACAAACCCAGAATTGCCGAATTACGTTGAGGCTGATTTGATAATAATTAATGATCCAATCATAGACCAGCAGGCTATGAAAGAGGCCGTGAAGATTGGAATACCTATAATTGCATTGTGCGATGTTAACAATAGAATATCTTATGTGGATTTGGTGATACCTACAAACAACAAGGGTAGGAAGGCTTTGTCTTTAGTTTATTATCTTCTTGCTAGAGAGGCAATGATGAACTACGGAAAGATAAAGAATTACGAGGAATTTGCATATAAACCGGAAGACTTCGAGGCACCTCTATGAGGATGCCGGCAGTTGCTGGACAGTTTTATCCATCAAATCCAAAAGATCTAAAAATGTCTATAGAAGAATCATATTTACATCCATTGGGACCTGGAAAAATACCTTCTTTAAATACAATAAGGATAGGAAAGGTTTTGGGAGGAATCGTACCTCATGCAGGGTATTTTTATTCAGGGCCTGTTGCAGCACATTTTTACAGTGAATTGGCCAAGGATGGATATCCAGAAACATTTATAATCATAGGTCCAAACCACACAGGAATAGGCAGTGCAATATCGGCAACCACGGAGGATTATTATACACCGTTTGGAAGGGTAAAGATAGATGAAGAATTGAACAGAAGAATAATAAGGGATATCGTTGATGTTTCAAAGGAGGCGCATGCATTTGAACATTCCATAGAAGTTCAGCTTCCTTTTCTTCAATATTTAAAAGAGGATATAAAAATAGTTCCTATAGTTATGTTATCACAATATTATGAATTTGCAAAAATTTTATCTGGAATAATAAAGGATGCAATAAACGATTATGATGCAGTCTTAATTGCATCATCAGATTTCTCCCATTATGTTCCGAAGGAGGTTGCATATAGAAACGATTTGGCTGCAATTGAAAAACTTTTAAATAAAGATGTAAAATCATTTTATGAATATGTTGAAAGCGGGGAGGTAACAGCATGTGGATATGGGCCTATTGCAACTGCAATTATGGCCCTTAATGGAAATCCTAGGCTTTTGAAATATGCAACAAGTGGGGATATTGTTAAGATGAAAGATGTAGTAGGTTATGCTTCAATTGTTATAGAGAGGTGAAAAATATGGAAAATAAAAGTGGTTGGTATGAAATAGATGAAAATAAGAAAAATAAGGTATTTGAGTTTGCAGAGAAATATAAAGATTTTTTGAGCAACGTAAAAACTGAAAGAGAATCTGTGGAGTATTTTGAAAACATTGCCAGGGAAAATGGATTTGAAGAATATTATCAAGGATTTAGAGGAAATAAATTTTACATAAAGAAAAATGGTAAAGCCATAGCGTTTGTAAATTTATCTGGCAATTTGGAAAATGGATTCAAAATAATTGCAGCCCATATTGATTCCCCTAGACTTGATTTAAAGCCCTATCCTATAGTTGAAGATAAAGATACTGAGACCGTTTTATTTAAAACGCACTATTACGGTGGTATCAAGAAATATCAATGGGTAAGTAGGCCATTGGCAATTAAAGGAATAGTTGTAAAGAAGGATGGCACAAGGATAAAGATAAACATTGGTGAAAATGAAGAGGATCCTGTTTTTACCATACCAGACCTTTTGCCTCATTTGGCTAAAAAGGTACAGGGTGAGAAAAAACTCCTTGAAGGTTTTGAGGGTGAAGATCTACAGCTTTTGGCATCACACATGCCCGATAAATCGGATGAAAAGAATCCACTCAAATCATTTATATTGAAATTGCTAAAGGAAAAATACAACATTGATGAAACAGATTTATATTCATCCGATATAGAGGTGGTACCTGCAGGACGTGCAAGGGATGTGGGATTTGATAAATCCATGGTAGGTGGATATGGACAGGATGATAGAATTTGTGCGTTCACATCATTTTATGCACTAATGGATTCAAGAAAAAATGGAAATGAAATAGTAATATTATTGGATAGGGAAGAGATTGGAAGTGACGGCAATACAGGTGCACAGAGCAATTTAATTGAATATGTTATAACAAAAGCACTTGATGCAGCAGGAATTGAATATTCATACTCTTTATATTTGGATATATTGCATAAGAGCAAAGTAATAAGTGCAGACGTTAATGCCGTGGTTAATCCATTATTTAAGAGTGTTCATGACATGTTGAACGCAGCAAAGGCTGGTCACGGTGTGATTATAACAAAATATACTGGAGCTGGGGGAAAATATTCAACAAGTGAAGCGAGGGCAGAACTCGTGGCTGAAATAGTTTCAATATTTGAAAAGAATAACATAAAATATCAATTTGGCCTTTTAGGGAAAGTTGATGAAGGTGGCGGTGGAACAGTAGCAAAATACTTTGCAAAGTATGGAATGGAGGTAATTGACATAGGACCAGGCTTGATGAGCATGCATTCCCCGTTTGAAATTGTTAGCAAATTTGATCTTTACAGTACATATGAAGCATACAAAGCATTTTTAGACTCTTGAACATTTAAAATTTTTAAAACAAATATATTTTTATTTATGCATTTTATTTAAATTATTGTATGGTGATAATTTAAGATGTCAATATCATCTATAATTGTAAATTTCATAATGAATTATCTAAAAGAGCATGGATATTTTGGTATATTCATTTTAATGACGTTGGAATCTGCAATGCTTCCATTGCCTAGTGAGGTCATAATTCCATTTTCTGCTTATCTCGCATATCTCAATTATTTGAACATTTATCTCGTTATAATTTTTTCTACATTAGGTGGATTGGCAGGTTCATTGATAACCTATTACATAGGGTATTTTGGAGGCAGGGAATTGATAATAAAATATGGAAAATATTTTTTCATATACAAGGAAGACCTAGAAAGGGCTGAGAGATGGTTTAATAAATATGGCCCTGAATCAGTATTTATAGCAAGACTCTTACCAGTTATAAGGGGAATAATATCTCTACCTGCAGGCATAGGTAAAATGAACATAGTTAAATTTTCAATTTACACATTCTTTGGAACACTCATATGGAGCATAATGTTGGCCTACACGGCATATTATCTTGGGAGTAATTGGAATATAATAGTAAATATTATATCCTCATTGGATCCTGTTATTATTATAATAGGAATTTTAATACTTGTATATGTAATATATAAAATATATAAAAATAAAAAATCAGGTAATTGATTTTAAATCCTGTATTACTTTTTGAATTTCGTCAATCTTTGCCTTTAGATCATTCTCTATTTCATTAACAATGTCCTTGAAAGATTTTGCCAGTTTATATTTATATACAGGCCTTCCCTTTCCTTCCTTTTTTATATCCCTTTTTGTAATCCAACCCTTCTTCTCAAGCCACTGCATTGCTATTGATACCTCTGGTTGCCTTAATTTCGCTGACCTTTCAATTTCAACTGAAGTAGCCTCATCTACCTTTTTTAAATAAACTAAACTCCTTGCAATATTTTTTTGTAAACCTGCGGACACAAGATCCTTTACTAACTCTTCATCCTTTTCATCAAATTCTACCATAAAACTTCACCTTAAATATATAATAGTTAATAATATATAAAGCTTTCTAATAAGATATATAAATAAATTTTAAAAATTTTAAATATCTATTTTTAGACCCAATTTTTCAGCCATTTCTTTATACCTATTCCTTATTGTTACTTCGGTAACTCCAGCGACTTCTGCTATTTCCCTCTGTGTTCTCCTTTCATTTTCCATTACAGATGCAATATAAAGGGCTGCAGCGACAAGACCTGTTGGTCCTCTCCCAGAAGACAATCCCTTCTCTTCCGCCATTTTTATTATTTCCATTGTCCTGTTTTTTACCTTTGGAGATAAATTAAGTTTTGCACAGAACCTGTCTACATATTCCTCCGGTTTTGATGGGAACAGACCAAGCTTCAAAGTCCTAGACATTATCCTGAATATTCTCCCAATGTCTTTCTTCTTTATTCTTGTAATTGATGCTATTTCCTCAAGAGTCCTTGGTATACCCAGCTGCCTGCATGCGGCATATATGCTTGCGGCAACAACGCCCTCAATGCTCCTTCCCCTTATCATGTTTTCCCTTACAGCTTTCCTGTATATTACAGCGGCAGCTTCCCTTACCTCTTTAGAAAGGTTTAAATTGCTTGCCATTCTCTCAAGTTCTTGGAGTGCTTGCGAAAGATTTCTCTCTGCAGCATTTGAAACTTTTATCCTTCTCTGCCATTTCCTCAATCTATACAATTGAGACCTGTTCCTTGTTGGAATGTTTTTACCATAAGAATCCTTGTTTTTCCAAGAAATTTCGGTTGATAATCCTTTATCGTGTATTGTATATGTCATGGGTGCTCCAGTTCTTACCCTTTCCTCTTTTTGTTCTGCATCAAAAGCTCTCCAATCTGGACCCTGGTCTATATATCCTTCATCTATAACAAATCCGCAGTCTAGACAGGTTAATTCTCCTCTTTCATAGTCTCTGGCGAGGTGAGTTGAACCGCATTTAGGACATTTATCAATCTCTTCTATCCAATTCCTTATGTCCCTTTTTTCCTTCTTTTCTTCCTCCGCCATCTTTATCACCTTTTGTAAACAAATAACCTTTTACCTCCCTCCCCTTTTCTATCCTTACTCTGAAATATGGTGAATTTACTGGACCAAAAATGTTAATTATACGTCCTACAAGTTTTCCATTAGAATCGTATACCTCATCTCCAACATTAGGAACCTTGAAAGATTTTGCAATTAACATGTTTCCTCTAATAGCTATTACCTTGCCTACCTTGATGGCAAGTTCAGACATATAGATTAAATATTTATATACTATTTAAATTTTTCGAAAACTTAATAAATTTATATTTGAAATTGAAAATAAAAATAATAAAATTTTTATTTTAAAGCACGTTATCAATATAATTTAATAGAAATATTTACTTTTTTAAATAAATTTTTCTTTAAAATATTTTATTAAATATTCTGGATTATAATCTTCATTAAATGATCTTTTTAGCAATTCCTTTGGTGAATATAGCGATCCATATATGTGTATATTATTTTTAAGAAATTCAAAGATTTGGTCAAACTCACCATTTATTAAATGTTCTTTGATATTCTTTATTTTATACCATATTATTGCAGCTATTATGTTTCCAAGTGTGTATGTTGGAAAGTAACCAAAACTCCCTTGATACCAGTGTATGTCTTGAAGAATTCCCTCCCTATAATTCTTAGGCCTAATACCCAAATATTCTTCCATTTTAGAATCCCATATTTCGGGTATTTCACTAACTTTATATTTACCTTCAATCAAATTCTTTTCAATATCATACCTTATTGCAATGTGAATGTTATAAGTCAATTCATCTGCATCAATTCTAATTGGCGTTCTATCTATATTGTTAAAATAATAGTAAATTTCATCAACATCATATTTTTTAATAAAAGGCAAACGTTTTTTCAAAATTGGATAAATAAATTCGGTGAATTCTTTGCTTTTACCTACGAAATTTTCAAGAAACCTAGATTGCGATTCATCAAATCCAAATGATGGCGATGAATATAAAGGAGTGCATCCATATTCCTTGTTTATGTTTAAAAGATATATAGCATGGCCCATTTCATGTATTGTTGCAAAAAGCGATTTTTTAAAGTCTATAAGCTCATATTTTGTTGTAATTCTAACATCGTCTGGCGATATATTTATTGTGAATGGATGAACTGATTCATCAATCCTAAACTTGTTTTCCGGTATTTTGAATATATTTTTTAGATCATTAGATATTGAAACCATCCATTCCTTTTTATATTTTTCATTTTTTATTTTTTGTATTTTTAAAAATTCCTTGTCCTTCACTTTATCTATCATTCCTTTTGTCTCTTTTATTAAATAATCGAATATTTTATCTCCATCATCAACTGTAAAATCTTCTTCATAATTATCAAGCAATGCATCATACGGATGCTTTTTATATCCAAGGTATTCGGAAATTTTAATTTCCAAGTCTACAATTTTTTCTAAATATGGTTCGACAATTTTAAAATTATTTCTATTCTTGGCAATTTTCCAAACGCTCTCTGCAATAGCAGATATTTTTGTAATCTCTTTGTTGATTTCATCAGGCAATGATGAATAATAGTGTATTTGCTTATTTAATATCCTTTTTATTGCCTTTGAATAATCATCATTTTCTTCGATTTTATCTACGAGGTCCTTCAATTCTAAATACATCTTTTTTTGATAGTTTTCAATATTTGATAAAACTTCAGACCTTTCTTCTATTCCAGACGGTGGCATTACCGTCTCCATGTCCCAAAACATCAATCTCTTTGCATGGTTTATTGCTTCAATTGACTTGTATTTTTCAATCAATTCATTTATATTATCCAACCATTCCACCCCTATATTAAACAATTTGATATTTCCTTTAAATTCATCTTTTTATTTGAAAATATAATCTCTGGTATAAAATCATATTCATCAATAATTGGCTTGAATTCCATCTTTTCCAAAATGTCTTTATCTATATCAACTCCTGGAGCTATTTCTATCAATTTTAATCCCCTTTCTGTCAAAGTAAATACAGCCCTTTCAGTTATGTATAATACTTCTTTTTTTCTCTTTATTGCATATTCTCCTGAGAAGAATACCTTTTTTACTTTTTCAACGAATTTTATGATATCTCCATCTTTTTTTATTATCAATTTATTTTCATGTACTCTTATATCCCTTTCGCCGCCTGTAAAACCACCAGCAAAATATATCCTATTAATTCCGCTCGATATATCAGAAAATCCACCAGGACCAGGTATTCTTTCGCCAGTATATGAAGGATTCACGTTTCCATTTTTATCAACCTCTAGAAAACCTAATGATGTTAAATCCGCAATTCCACCTTCATATACAATAAATTGATCGGCCTGTTGTATTATTGAATAGGGGCCATATGAAAGCCCAAAATCATTTCCAGTTAATGCAACGCCTCCCCAAGGACCTGATTCAACTGTTGTATGAATACATTCAGATATACCTTCTTCAGCAAGAACGGAAGATATTTCAGTTGGAAGGCCTGTACCAAAATTTACTATTATGTCTCTCTTTTCCCTTGCAATCAATTTTGCAATTTCGTAAGCAACCCTCCTTCTTATGACAAACCTTTCATCCATCTCCCTGTTTGAAAATTTGATTTTTATTTCATTAGGTATGCTTTGGCCAGATATCATAGGATCGTAATATACTGTTGCACCCTGAGGAGCAAATTCTTTTGGTGCATAAACGACATAATCAACAAGAGGCCCAGGTACATGTATTTCCTTTGGTGATCTACTTTTTTGAGAAACTATATATTTTATTTGAGCAAACACCTTTCCTCCTGGATTTGACTTTGTTGCCAAAACAACTGGCAAAGTCGCCCCATAAATACCCTCCTCTTCCATAGAAAGATTGCCATCAATGTCTGAAGATGTGGCCCTTACAAATGCAATCTGCGGTTTTGGTGCTGTATATAAAAGATATTCCTCATTATCTATATTAATCAATTCTGCCTTGCACCTTTTTTTAATTCTCGCTTTTTCATTTACCGCGGAATTATCTAGCCTTGGATCGTGAAATGTTCCAAGGCCTACCTTTGTTAAAACGCCAGGCCTTCCTGAGCCCATTTCTCTAAAAAGTGATGTAGTTATGCCTATGCTAAAGCTATATATTTCAAAATAATTTTCCATTGCAAGCCTTTGTAGGTATTCAGACCTATATAAATATGGTATTAATATGCCTGAAATAAAATCCTTCCACCTATTTTCATAAACCTCTTTCATTATTATGTCTAGCCCAGATCCTGGAACTCCAGGGAAAGAGTCTGCCTCAATAAATATGTTTTTTGGCCTTCCATACTTTTTATATGCATCTATTAATGAATACATAATGTACAAAGGGGTAACAGAATTGTTGAACCCGGCAATTGCTATTACACTTCCATCCTCTATTTTAGAAAGCTCTTCAATTAACATATCCCTATTTTCAATGATTTTATTTCTTATCCCCATTTTTACCATACGCCTCCTCTAACTTTTCATATAATTCATTTATTGTATTTTTTTCAACGCCCTCCCTTATCTTTTCCATTAAATCCATCATGAAATTTATGTTATGGATTGTTAATAAATAAAGCCCCAATATTTCATTTTCCTTGAATAGATGATGAATATATGAAATATTATAAAATTTACATGTTTTACATTCGCAATTTTCATCCAATTTATTGAAATTATCCTTAAGATAATTTTTTCTGAGATTGACAGGGCCATTCCATGTCAATGCCAGTCCGTGCCTTGCATTTCTAGTTGGAAATACAGAATCAAAGATATCTATACCTAACATTACCCCCTTTATAATGTCCAAAGGGGATCCCAATCCCATAAAATATCTTGGTTTTTCTTTTGGCAATAATTCTATTGTGTATTCCAATATATCCATCATTACTTCCTTTGGCTCTCCCATAGATAATCCGCCTATTGCATATCCTTCAAAATCTATTGATGTTATTTCATTTGCACTCCTTTCTCTAAGATCTTTAAATGTTCCTCCCTGGACAATTCCAAAGGAAATTCCATATCTATTTTCTTTGAATAATTTTGCCCAATTGTAAGTTAATTTTATAGCCTCCTCCATTCTTCTTTTGCTTTTACCGTATGGCAAAACATAATCTAGGGCCATTGCAATATCGGAACCTATTTCATTCTGAATCTTTGCGGAAAGTTCAGGCGTAAACAATATTTTTTCACCTGAAACTGGATCCCTAAATATTATACCATTTTCCCTAACTCCAAAGTAAAAGTCCTCATTTGACATCTGGAATCCGCCGCTGTCGGTAAATATTGATCCTTCAAAGTTTATGAATTTGTGTAGTCCTCCAAACTTTTTAATAATTTCTAGCCCAGGCCTGAAATATAAATGGAATGCGTTAGATATAATCATCTCTATCTTCAGCGATTTAAAATCCCAGGAGGGTATTGTCTTTATTGTTCCCTTGGTGGCAACTGGCATAAATACAGGTGTTTTCACGTTTCCATGAGGAGTTTTAATAATGCCACTCCTGGCCTTGCCACTTGTGCTATTTATAGTGAAAATATCAGACATAGCTAATCCTCATGCATGTAGCATTTTCACCATAATATAAAATTAAATTGTAGTTTCCAGTATTTTTAAACAAGATCGTCATGTTTGTAATCGAGTTTGGATTTACTATTATCTGTGCTGAATTATTCATCAAAATGTTGTTTATGAAAATTGATGCATTGTTAATGGGCCATATTTTTATCATTGTAGTTGTATTTCCAGTGTAAATAAAAGATTCGTTGATCTTTGATACATTTGTGTAATATGTAGGATTTATGAATTTTATATTGTTTGTTTTATTAAAAACCATTATAGACATGTTATAATAAGCACTATAACTTTCAAGGATTGTTTTGAAAATAAACGTTACATTGTACATCCCTGGTTTTGTATTGTTATTTATGCTAACGTTGAAATATTCTATCCATGAAGAATTAACAGAAAGATTTCCAATGTAATTTTTATAATCAACTTTTAATGGTGATATTGCATTTACACTCACATTTTCAATCTTATCCCCAGTATTCTTTATTATTATTTTTCCTGTATAATTTTCAATGCAATTTATTATTAATGGCACTTGCATGCTAGGAGTCTTAACATCTATCTTTTCATATAATACATATTCATTTATTGGAACCGGTACAAAAGTAACCGATATCAACAATATTGAAATTATTCCTATTGCATATCCTTTCTTTTCAATTTTTGAAACGTCATTAAGTGAAGGGGGATGGTTAAGGCCTAATATTAAAACAAAAAGTGCAAAGATAAGCCATCCTATGTAGAATAACCCAATTATTAGCAGGAATACAAAAAATGAATAGCTTAGATATTTTGATTTATTTCCAAGGAGGGCCCTAGCTATATGGCCACCATCAAGCTGTCCTATGGGCAAAAGGTTAATCGCTGTAACAACAAATCCAACCCAGGCGGCAAATGCCATGGGAAACATATAGGAAGTCTCTGGAACAAATATATTTATTATGTTGTATATTAAAGGTGGATATATCACCATCCTCATCGTTGAATCCTGTATAACAGGATGCATTATGGTACCCAAATAATTGCCAAATATTGCTATAGGTATTGCCACAATAAATCCAACAATTGGACCTGAAGCTCCTATTTCCAGAAGAGCTTTTCTATCGGGTATTGGTTCCCTTATTGATATAAATGCTCCGAGCGTTCCTACCATAGTCGGTGCAGGAATAAAAAATGGTAGTGATGCCCTCACGCCATTCCTCTTTGCGGCAAAGTAATGTCCAAGTTCATGCAATCCAAGTATGGCCATCAATGGAATGGCGAAAAATAATGTTCCTCCCAGTATTGAACTTGGGCTGAGCCAATATTGGTTGAAATATCCTCCATAGTTTGAAGCACCTACCAAAATTGTTGATATGAGTGTTGCAATCAATAAAATTATGTTTACCCATATTGAAAATCCTTTTTGTTGTGGAAATGGTATTATCCTTATAATATATTCACCTTTTTCATCCGACAAAGTTGGTAAATATTCATAATTTTTCAATTCTTTCCACAACATTCTGAATTGTTTCATTGTTTCTTTATGTGATGGATATATCAATACTTTATATTCCAAATATTCAGGCATTAATTTCGCTTCATAAACGGAAAAATATTTCCTAACAATAGAATCTATTTCATGTACGTTGAACATTATTTAACCTCCAACATTGAAACAATATCATCAAATTTTGCACCCTCTATAATTTTTATAAATCCAACATCTTTATATTTTATATTTTCTGGGATTTTAATGTTTCCAGAATCTACAATGCCTATTAGATTTTCCGATTTTAAAATGGCATCAATCTTTTTGTCCTTTAGCAATTTAGCAACGTTGAATAGAATATCCTTCTCTACCTCTCCATAAGATATTTTGCCATTTTTTATATCTATTTTTTTATTTTTTATATCTTCTATTATATAATAAATAATCTTTTCCTGCATTTTTTCTTTATATTTCTTCAATTCTTTCCATTCTTCAAAAAATCTCTCAACTGTTTTAGGCAATTTGTCATTTTCCACTTTTAAAATACTTGAAGCTCTATTTAGAATGTTTTCTATTTTATGTACCTCTTCAATAGCTCCAAGCCAGGACGTGAATATTATCCTTGAAACACCGTCCTGTATTTTTTCTTCCTTTATAATTTTGATGAACCCTATTTCACCTGTATTTTTAACATGTGTACCGCCACAACCTTCTGCATCGTAATTTCCCACTTTAACAACCCTAATTTTTTCGCCTGGTGGAATTCCTCCCTCATATAACCTAAAGCCGTATAGTTTTTCAGCATCATTCCTGTCCATCCATTCTGCAGATACAGGAACGCACTCGGTTATAATTTTCATGGCCTCTTTTTCAATTTGCCCTATTTCTTCATCAGAAATCCTCTTGTAATGCGTTATATCCAATCTGGAATATAATACATCTTTTTGAGCACCTGCTTGCCAAACATGTTTCCCCAAAACTTTTCTGCAGCTGTGTAAAAGGATGTGTGTTGCAGTATGATTTCTCATGAGCCTTGCCCTTCTATCCCAGTCTATAACACCGTGAACTTTTCCAATCCTGGGCATTTCATTTTTATTCTCTAAATAATGCACTATAACATCTCCATACTTTTGCACATCTTTAACAAAATATTTTTTTTCATCTTGTATTATATATCCGTGATCTGAAGGCTGGCCCCCTCCTTCAGGGTAAAATGCTGTCTGATCCAAAACAACAAAATTTTCACCTATAAATATTATGTTTGCATCAAATTCTTTCATGTACGGGTCTTCATAATAAAGTGTCCTAGTTGATTTCAAATTTAATTTTAGCGTTTTTTCTTTTTCTTTTTCTTGAGATCTTTCATGTCTAGATGCCACAATAGACCTAAAATTCTCTGGTATTTTTATCAAAATCCCCTTTTCCTTTGCCTTTTCTGCAACAATCTCAGGCAAAATACCGTATGAATCATAAAGTTGTATTAGTGTATCTAAATCAACATCACCTTTTTGTAAATATTTTTCAATTATATTATCAGACTTTTTGATATTCTCTTTATATCTTTCATATTCAACTTTTACCATATCCATTATCACTGGAAACATTTCCTCATCAAGCATTGGCTTGAAATATTCCATTTCCAATTTAAATATGTAATCCATATGGTTAATCAAGTTTGTTTCTTCTAAAACTCTAAACAACCTTCTTAGAACAAATCTTGCAAGGTATCCAGATTTTACGTTAGATGGCACAGCTCCATCATTTAACATAAAGAGTGCAGATCTCGTATGGTCTACAATCAAGTCGATCTTCCTTATATAATTCAAAAATTCAATGTAAGAATCATTTAATCCAAGATCCAAAACTATTTTTTTTGCCCATTCAATCAATACACTCTCACTCTTGTCTTTAATTGAAACAAATCTTTTCATGAATTCATTATACGATTCAGGGAACTTTTTATTTGAAATCTTTAAAATTTTATTTATTATGTCTGAATAAATAGCATCGAAAATTGAGGGTGATGATTTAGATACCCATACAAACCTTTCCAATCCATATCCAGTGTCAACAACCCTTATGTCCATTTTCTTAAATTTTTGTCCATTGAGTTCTATATCTCCATTTGGATCTTCAATAAATTCCATGAAAACAAGTGTGGCCAGTTCAAGACCTCCAACTATTACTTCAAATGCGTATCCTCCATTCCCTCCCCCTGTCCATGGATTTTCCTTCAAAGTTATGTAATTTTTATCTATCCCTAAACTTTCCAAAAAATCCAAGGCGTATGAAACCGTTTCATCTTTCCAATATATGTATTTGTCCGGATAGTTGAATGCATGGTGTGCCATCATGATAAAGCTTGTTAAGTGTCTTCCCGTTTTCCCAACATCATCAATATCAACAAGTCTAATGCATGGCTGTGCAACAACTAGTGGATTTGCAGGAGGGGGGACTTCTCCAGATGTTATGTGTGGTTGAAAATCGTATATGGAAGCATTTACCAAAAAGACATCCTTTCTCCATCTAGCAACTACAGGATATCTTTCTATCTTTCCATGATTTTTACTTTTAAAAAATTCTATAAATTTATCCATCATTTCATAAAAGTCTAGTTCCTCTTTCATTATCTTTTTATCCAAAAATATGTAAGGATCGCAAGGAAATTCGCCACATGTTTTTCTATTTGGATCCGAAGTCCAAAATGTTGCTCCACATTTTTCGCACTTTTTTCTTACAAAACCTCTATTATGAAGAATTTCAAGGTCTAATGGATCTGACATTATATATCATAATCCTCGATGGGTTCATAAATATTTGTGAAAATAAAATTTATTAATTTAATTTAATATATCCCTTTGATGATGTCTTTAAAAAAGATTTTGGCAATAATAATTATTTTGGTGGTAGTTTTGGTGGTAGCATTTTATTTTGAAATTTATTATTCAGTAAAGAATGCAACTTTCTGGGGTAATGCCCCACAGACTACAATTGTTCCAATAAAAGTAGCTTATGTAAATTTATCAACAATAGAAAATATATACAACACAAATGAAATTAAAAATTATACCCATATTTATAATGTTTCTAAGTCAAATTTATATCAAATTTATATTCAAGAAATATACCTATATTTAAAAAATTATACTTTTCTATCAATACTTTTCCAACAGATGGATTCTCCATCGCAGGCATATTTTCCATTCCAACATACTTTAATGCCATTATACAGCAGTGGAAATTACAAAGTTTTTGAATACAAAGAATTTTATTTGCCGCATTATCACGAATCAATATTTTTGATATATTATTATGAATATTTAGTAAACATTACAGGTCAAGGTTTCTTTGAAAATACAACCCTTTTACAGCAGGTGGGATATGATCAAATGAATATTATGCTATCATGAATTAAAAAAATTTTAAATTTATTATTTGTTTTTAATTTCTAAAATGATTTTAAATCTTTTGGACATATTTGATTATGGAAAGATGTACATAATAAAGAATCCTGAGATATTCCCATCTGAAAGGCTCTTGGTTGAATCACAAATTTTTGGCATGTCAGATTACATAATATTAGGGAATTATTCCCCCTTGAATTTAAGGCATTTATATAACGTTACTAAAAAATTCAAAATTGATATAAAAATAAAAATTAGAAGGGGTTTCACATTTTATCAGATCATTGAAATTATAAAGGAATTGAAAAATAGATATGATCTTTTAATATACTATTTTGACCCCATATCATATTCCGACTTAAGAAACGACGAAAAGTATGCATTAATTTCTGGTATAGTTAACGGGCTTGTGGAATATACAAGTGAAAATAATTCAATAACATTGTTCTTTTCATCATATCCATTTCCCATAATATCGAAATTTCCATATATAATTACTGAAAAACATAGTTATGGATACAACATAAAATATGGTGAAAAGAATTATCACTTTTATTATATACCGGGTCAGCTATCTTTATTTGACTTCAATAATCAAAATGGGTGATGTGAATGGGTAGAAATGTTTCAACGATGAGGCAGGAAATAAACAATATAATAGATAGATGGCAGTCATTTATGAAGGCCATGCATTCGGAGGATAAAAAATACATGGAAAGGATCATAGAAAAGGCCAAAAAATATTCTGCAGAATCCACATATTCCCTTGAAGACCCTCTCGAAGCAGTCTTTTTATCAATATTGATAGAAATTGAGAAAGAAATTGAAAAGATTGAAAGAGAATGCTCGTCTCAATAGAAATATTAAAAGATGCAATATTATTTTTTAGAGAAAATGATAAGATCATAATAAAGAGAGAGAAATATTATCCAGAATTTTTAATATCTGATGAAAAAAATATTTCTGAAAAGATATTCGAAATTGAATTCCCTGGAATTGTAGAAAAGGGAAGAAAAAAAATTAAGACTGTGTTTGGCGAAATCGATGGATATTATATAAAAACAATGCCACAATCATTCTTCAAAATATCATCTTTGGTTGAAAAATACTTTAACTATTATTTGGTAGATTTTTACAATGTGGATATAAGGTTATCATTGAGATATTTGTCCGAAAATAAATTGAATTATTATGATTATAAAAAGGGGATACCAGATTTTTCTGGGTTAAAAATCATAAAATTTAAAAGAGATAACACGGGGTATGAATACAACGGTAAATACATCTCTTTAAGAGATTATTTGAAAATTATGGATATTGTTATGGAAGAAGACCCAGATATTTTGATAATGGATGACATCGACACAATTTTGCCAAATTGGATCTATGATTCAAAAAATAGAAATGTTGAATTTTACATGGGAAGAATTCCAGGATGGAATTTAATAAGACAAAAGGAATACTTTTCATATGGTTATACATATCATAAGGAATTGACCTATGTCCCCAGGGGAAGATCCCTTATAGATCCAAAAACGAGCTTTATATATTCTGAAGGAGGAATTTTTGGTGTTTTGGCATCATCATCAATATCCTCTTTAGATCCTTCATATGCATCTAGGTCTACACCAGGAACATTAATTTCAAGCATGGAAGTTTCTAAAGCACTTAGAAACGGTATTGCTGTTCCATACCATAAATCGAGGCCAGAAAAAGAAAAAAGCCTAGAAATGTTAATAAAATCTGACAAAGGTGGCCTAGTATACCAGGCATCTCCTGGGATATACTGGAAAGTATCTGAGCTTGATTTTACCTCAATGTATCCTTCAATTATAGTAAAGAAAAACCTTTCATTGGAGACTGTCAATTCAGATTGCGAAAAATGTGAAATTGTTCCCGAGATAGGGTATAAGGTTAATATGGAAAAGCGTGGTTTTTTGTCATATGCGCTTGAAGATTTCCTTGATCTTAGGATAAAGATAAAAAAATTGAAGAAAAAGATCAAAGATTTAGAAGGAATAGACAAGGCATTTAAATGGATGCTTGTAACTTCATTTGGATATACTGGCTACAGAAATGCTAAATTTGGAAGCATTGAAGTTCATGAGAGCATAAATGCATATGCCAGGGATATTATAATAAAGACAAAAGATATCGTTGAAAAGCATGGTATTGATGTAATATCAATAATAGTAGATTCTTTATGGGTATATGGATTTTTAGACGAAAACATTGTTGATGAAATAGAAAAAGAAACTGAACTGCCCATTGAACTATCTGGAAAATATTACTGGATGAAAATATTGCCATTAAAGGGCGAACAATATTTAGGTTCCCCTGGAAGATATATTGCTTACAATATAGATGGAGAATATAAAATTCGTGGTATAATGCTTAGGAGGCATGATACACCAGAATTTATTAAAGAATTTCAAACTGAGGCATTGGAATTATTGAAAAATGTTAAAAATAAAGAAGATGTTGAAAAGATTGATTTAAATAAAATATTTTTCAAGTATAAGGAAATGTTGGAAAACAGGGATGTAAATCCAGAGAAATTGCTTTTGGAAAAAAGAATTAACAAATATCCCTGGGAATATTTGGTAAATACACCTACAAAGCAAATATTGGATGAATATTATAAAAAAAATTTATTATTATATCCATCCGAGCACGTAAAATATATAATATATTCCGAAAGGCCGTTAAAGGCAACATCAGATTATCAAAATGTTGATTATTCAATACCTTATTATTTAAAATTGCTCAGGGATGCTTACGAAGAGGTAAAAATTAGGTATTAGAAAAATATTACAAATAACATGGATTTTAATATTAAAATATGCTGTGAAAATGAAATTTTGGAAATATCAAGGATGATTTATGATTTTGCAGAAATAGGTTCAAAGGAATATAAATCTTCTAATTTGCTTGCTGAAAATTTATCAAAACACAATTTCAAAGTGATAAAACCATACTTGGGAATGGAGACCGCTTTTAGAGCAGAATTTGGAAGAGGAAAATATTCTGTTGGAATATTGGCAGAATATGATGCCCTTCCCAATGGTCATTCTTGTGGACACAACCTCATAGCAGCATGGGCCTATGGAGTTGCAATAAATCTATCTAAGGTGCTCAATGATGCAAGGATAGTTGTTTTTGGCACACCATCTGAAGAGGGTATTGGTGAATATGCTGGTAGCAAGGCTAAAATGGTAGAAGAGGGTGCATTTAGGGATATTGACTTTGTAGTTGGTATGCATCCAGACGATTCTTGGAACCTAGGGGCCATGACATTGGCAGATGTTACATCAAAGGCAACATTTATAGGAAAATCTTCACATGTTGCAGATTCACCTGAAAAGGGTATAAACGCTCTTGATGCTGCTGTAGCCACTTATGTCAATATAAACATGTTTAGGGATAGAGCAAACGTTAAACACAATCTTGTTATAGGAATGGTATTTAGGGAATGCGGATATGCTACAAACGTTGTTCCTGAAAGGGCAGTCCTTGAAATTGATATGAGATCATCATCTGGAGAATTTTTAAAGGATTTTGAAAATAAAATAAAAAATTTAATTTTAAATACCTCAAATGCTTTTGGAGCAAAATGCCAGTATGAGAGAATAACTCCATTATATTTAGAATATTTAAACAATGAAACTATAAATGATTACATAGAAATGGAATTAAAAAAATTGAACATATATCCAAGGAGAATAGACAAGGAAAAACCTGTTCCTTCAGGGTCAACGGATGAAGCAAACGTTAGCAAAGTAGTTCCTACTGGACATATAGACATAAAGATTGGATATCCAGGGATATCTGGTCATAGTGATGATTTTAGAATAGCTTCAAATCCAGAAAATGCCAGGGAAAGTCTATTAATAGGAATATATGCCGTTTACAATGCAATAATTAACATATTCAAAGATAATGCCTTAGAAAGAATAAAAGATGAATTTAATAAAAAGATAAAAAGTTAAGGATGTGTATAATACCCTGTTAAAATATCATTTTTTTCCAACTTTACAAAACCAAACCTTTCAAACTGTACAACATTATTAACATCGTTTATAGACAATGGTTCAGCATAACCCTCCTCAATTTTTCCATCAGGCATGTAAACTTTGCATTTAATTGAATTGCTAGGAACCCAATGTATGATCTTCATATTTTTGAGATTTGATGTATCATTGTTTATGAAAATTAATTTATTATCCTCTATTTTGAAATTTCCCAAATCTTTTAGCCTAAATATTGAATCCTTCACATCTTCATAGTCTTTTTTAGTTATCATTATTCTGTCACCGTTTTTAACGTTGTATTCCCTGAAACCATATTCCTTTATTGAAGGATGCAAAGGAATTTTTGCCTTTAAATCTACATTTGTAATTAATGAAAATTCAACGGGATCAGAAACAAAAAAATACCTTTTTGTTAAAGGATCTATGATCTTCCTGTTATATGAATATAAAAGTTCCCAGGAAAATATTATATCAACATCTTTTAATCCTACGTCTATCCAATATTTTCTTATTGATTCTGGTCTTATTCCTCTTTTCTTTAAGGCCTTTAAAGTTCCCAATCTCACATCGTCCCAACCAGAGTATTCACCATTTTTAATCCCCTTTTTTATTATAGATGTCTTTAAAATTGAATTTTCAATTTTTACCTTTCCATAGTGTATAAAAACAGGTTTTGGCCAGTTCAAATATTCGTATATGTACAACTGTCTATAAGTATTGTTCAAATGGTCTTTGCCCCTTATTATATGTGTTAAATTTAGATCATGGTCATCAATGGCAACTGAAAAATTCATCAAAGGATATACAATATATTTATCTCCTGTCCTTGGATGCCTTGGCTTTTTAATTATCCTAAAGGCAGCCCAATCCCTAATTGCAGGATTTGGGTGTGATAAGTCCGTTTTAACAACATATACAGCCTGCCTTTCTTCATATTCTCCAGAGAGCATTTTTTCCCATCTTTCAAGGTGAATTGATGGATCAATATCCCTATCTGGACAAGGTTTTTGCTTAGATTTTAAAGATCTCCATTCCTTTTCATCGCATAGTGTTATGTAAGCCTTCCCCATCTCCAAAAGAGTTTTTGCATATTTATAGTATAAATCAAACCTATCTGTCTGAATTACAATTTTGTCTATTTTTACCCCTAGCCATTCTAAGTCTTCTTTGATCATGTCATATGCCTCTAATTCAACGTTTCCTGGATTTGTATCTTCAATCCTCAATATGTTTATGCCTTTATACATTTTTACATATTCATCATTTAATATAGCCATCCTGGAATGCCCTATGTGAAGAGGACCAGAAGGTGAAGGGGCCATTCTCATTATTACCTCCCCTTTAACTTCGGGGAGAGGTGGTAATGTCTTTTCTTCCTTTTTCTCGTGCTTCTCTTTTTCCAATATACCAATTTTCTTAATTTCTTCTATGCCCATAGAATTAATTTCATTTACAATTTCGTTAACAATAGGTATAATATCCTTAATCTTACCTTTTAAGTCTGGTCTTGCAGATACAATTTTTCCTATAACTGCTTTTGAATCCGCTTTTCCATCATGTTCCAAAGCATTTGTTGCGGCAATTTTTCTTATAAATTCCTTTATATCATCCACCTTCCATCACCTTTTTTATTTCATCCATCAATTTATCAATGTTTTCATTTTTGAGTGCAGAAATCTTTAATCTATTATTATCTCTTATTTTTAAATCTGACTTATTTTCAACTTCAATGATTTTGACATTAAAATCCTTCCTTATGTTTTCAAGCAATTTTTCCTGCTTTTCTACTGGATATCCACAAGTTTCACTTGGGTCAATTACAAATATTATAACATCGGCAAGATGCCTCATTGCAAGAATTGCTTGTTTTTCCATGTCATTCATCTCTTCAAATGGCCTATCTAAAATGCCTGGTGTGTCAACGATCTGTATTTTTACCATTCCTATAGTGTTATGGCCTATCAATATTCCTTTTGTTGTGAAAGGGTATGGTGCAACTTCAGGTTTTGCGGACGAAATTCTTTTAATTAATTCGGATTTTCCCACGTTTGGATATCCAGCAACAACAACTGTAAACATATCAGTATCAATGCTCGGAATGTCTTTTAGCCTTTTCCTGGCATATTCAAGATATTTTAAATATTCGTTAACGCCTTTTACAAATGAAGAAAACCTTCCAAAATATGAATTCATTATATTTTTAAAATCATCCATATCTCTTGTTGATTCAAGTTTTTTTACTGTCTTGGTAGTAAGGTCAATAATCCTGTTTTTGCACCATTTAATTGAAGAAAGTGATATTTTATATCTATTTACATCAATCAATATTTTTACAAGGTCTTGGTAAAAAGGGTCAAGATTTTCAATTATTGGATAAGATTTAATGTAATTATTGCACAAATCTTTCACTGTTTTTTCCATCTCTTTCAACTTGTTTATGTCCCAATTCCTGTACATTGCAACTTTATCCGGATGTTTTGCCAGGTCTATCTTTTTTGCCCTTTTAAATGCTATATCAATAATAGATTCAGAATCCATAACGTTTGGAAGTTTTGAAAATTCAAATTTATGCAAAGTATGTGACATTTTTGTTAGATTCATCCTCCTTCTTTTCCTCACCCAATTCTGTAACTTCAAGGTAGGCAATGGCTGGAATAGGTATTATTTTATATACAATTCCTTTATTATTCCATGATTTTACCACAATAGCAGAATCTTCTCCAATATTGAAAAATCCCTCAAATTGTCCATCTACAGCAGGTATGCTGTCGTTCATCATGTGTACTTTTATTTTAGATCCCTTCGTTAGCTGGTTCATATTATATACCCCCCTTTCTATTTTCAATATATTCAATCCTTTTTCTATAATTTTGAAGTGCAATTCTAACATTTGCCTCAACAAAATTCCATGCCGCAAGGAAGCTTCCATTTCTCAACCTATAATATTTTGTTCTCCCTTCATTTAATTCTTCCAATAGGTCTAGAGATTTTAATTTATTCAAATGTCTATATACTGTAGGCCTTGTTGTATTTAAAAATGTGATCATCTCCTCCGGAGTCCAATATTTGTTTGGATTGTTTATAAAACAATCCTTAAATAGTTTGAACGGAACGCTGTTTTTAATTTCATTTTTATCATTTCCCTTTGTTTCTGGCAAATATCCTATTGATGATAGAATCTCAATTAATTCATTATCAATATCGTTTTCCTGAGGTGTAGGACTTATCATTTTTAATGTTATTTCAAACATAACTCTTCACTTAGTAAATGTTTCTTTTTTATAAAGTTAATTAATTCTTTTTATTAAATTTATCTTATTATTCCATTTTGATTTTGATAGTGCCCTGACCTTTTTGAATATCCCTTTTCTGCTTTTGTTGTTAATCTAAAGAACACTACCTGCGCTATCCTATCATATTTTTTAAATTCTATCTCTTCATTTGAATTGTATAAAAATATGTTTAAATTTCCTTTAAATCCCGCATCTATCAATCCTCCAGAAATAAATATGCCTTTTCTAGCGTATGTTGTCCTTAACCATATCTGCCCAGCAATATCTTCTGGAAATTGAAATATCTCTATCGTAGAAACTATGAAAAATTTGTTTTTTGGTATTTTGCACGATTTTTCATTATCATAAAGGCATTCATTTATGCGGACGTCATATCCATTGGGTGTTAGGCATTCCTCGCAAAAATTCTCTATTGTCAATTCTCCTTTATTTATAATTTTCAATATGTCCGAATCTGATAACATAATAATAAATATTGTATATGAAAATATAAACTATTTTTAATATCTAATGCATTATCCCAACTATGATATTGGATGGAAAAATCGTTGCAAAAAGTATAGAGGAAAATGTTAAAAAGATGGTTGAAGAATTTTACAGAAGATATAATAAAAAACCTGTATTTAGAACAATATTGGTCGGAAATGATCCCGCATCTGAAATTTATTCAAAATCTAAAATAAAAAATATGAATAAATTGGGCATAGATGCAGAAATTATATATTTTGATGAAAATGTTCAAACATTGGATATAATAAAAAAGATTGAAGAATTGAATAGAAATGAGGAAATACATTCAATAATGGTTGAGATGCCTCTTCCAAAAACTATTGAAAAAGAAAAGATTTTAAATGCCATAGACCCAAGAAAGGATAGTGATGGCCAAAGCCCTTATAATTTAGGAATGATGATGGCAGGTTATGAAAAACACGTCCCATCAACACCAATGGCCGTAATCAAAATTTTGGAATATTATAAAATAGATATAAAGGGAAAAGATGTTTGCATAATAAATAGAACACAAGTTGTTGGAAAACCTTTGGCAATGCTGCTTTTAAATAGGGATGCAACGGTAAGAATCTGTCATAGCAAGACAAACAATTTAAAGGAAAAAACTTTGGAATCGGATATAATTGTAGTGGCAGTTGGAAAGCCAAATTTCTTGAAGGAAGAAATGGTACGCGAAAATTCTGTGATAATAGATGTTGGTATAAATTCTGTGAATAACAAAATAGTTGGGGATGCTGACTTTGAAAACATTTCAAAGAAGGCATCAATAACGCCAGTGCCTGGAGGTGTGGGGTCAGTGACCACAATGGTAGTTACATCACAGGTTGTAGAAAATGCATTTTCATTGATGGAAAATAAATAATTTATACTATGATTAATATATGATTTTTGATGGATGAAGAAAAGCATTTTGAGACTTTAGCCCCAAAGTATAGGAAAATAGAAGAAGGTGAAGTATACTGCCCGCTTTATAAAGATATGGTTCCTACAATTGAATGCAAGAAATGTAAATATTTCATAAAAATTGAAGAAAATATGATTGTTTGCGCATACACATGGGAATGAAATCAATTTTAGAACTTTCAAAGGAGCATAATACCCTTCCAATATCGGAAATAGAAGGCATTTTTGAAGGTGAAAACATAAATTATAAAATTTTAATGGAAAAGCCTGTTGTTATGGTTGAATCTGATGAGATTGAACCAATCATAGATAGGTCTGCATTTCTTAAAAGGATCGGCATAGTTTTATTCTTTGTAAAAGATATTATAAATGATGTAACTGGAAAAATGGCAGAGGGAGTAACATTTGCCATAAGGTATTTCGATTTTGTAAATAAAAATATAAATAGGATGGAAATAGAAAAAAATATTGGAAAAAATATAGAGGGTAAAGTAAATTTAAAAAATCCAGATGTTGAAATTGGAATATATCATATAAATGATCTTTATTATTTTACAGAGTTATTGCCAATACCTGAGAAAAGGTTTTTAGAAAGGCATCCAAATAAAAGACCTTATAAGACTAATCTTGCAATGAAGCCAAAGCTTGCAAGGGCCATGGTTAATCTTGCAAGGGTGAAGAGAGGTGGCAGGATTGCAGACCCATTCTGTGGGGGAGGATCAATATTAATAGAGGCAGGCCTCATGGGTATTGAATCAGTCGGAATAGATATTGAATCAAAGATGGTTAATGGCTGTATTGCGAATACTTCATATTATAATATAAAGACTGAAATTTACCGTGGAGATTTTTCATTAATCAAGGATCTCGGAAAATTTGATGCAATTGTCACAGATCCACCATATGGGAGAAGTTCATTTAAAACTGAACCAATAGATCATCTATATCAAAGGGCCTTAAAAACATTCAGAGATGTAATAAAAGAAAATGGTCATGTATCAATAATATTCCCATCAGAAAAATATGTTGAAATAGCAAAGGAATATTTCCATGTTTTGGAAATCCATAAATTGTATGTGCACAAGAGCTTAAACAGATATATTACTCTTCTTTCTTTGGAAGATTATTGATAATTTTTTCAACGATCTCTTTAAAAATTTTTGCAGATTCTGTATCTTTTAAAACAAAAGGTTCACCAGAATCGCCCGATTTCACGATCTCAGGGTCCATTGGTATTTTTCCAAGAAATGGAACGTTATATTCATTTGAGACCTTAATTCCGCCTCCTTCTCCAAATACACTACCCGCCATGTTTTCTATTATGCCCAATATTTTCAAGTTGAGTTCCTTTGCGAAATTTATTGCTTTTCTAGCATCCATTAGGGCAACCTCTTGAGGTGTAATAACTATTACAACACCCGATACATCTTTTATCAACTGTGCAATGCTAAGTGGTTCGTCTCCTGTGCCAGGAGGAAGATCTATTACCAAAAAATCCAATTCACCCCAATTCACCTGTTCCAGGAATTGTTGAATCATTTTATGCTTTAAAGAGCCTCTCCATATTATTGGAGCATCTTTTTCTGGCAACATCATACCAATTGATATTACCTTCAAATTTGGAGTTATTTCCAAAGGATATATTCCAGAATCATCTCCATATAGTTGTTCATCTTCTATATTTAACATCTTAGGTACATTTGGTCCGTGAATGTCAGAATCTAAAAGACCTACCTTATATCCTCTGTTTGAAAGCTCAACAGCTAAGTTTACTGCCACAGTAGTTTTACCTACTCCTCCCTTTCCACTCATAACCATTATTTTGTATTTAATTTTCTTCATATTTTCATCTAGCTTACTTCTGCCCTGTAATATTGGCTTAATCTTTGAAAGGTCAGGTTCCATAATTATCGTTTTTCTATATTGCCATTTTATACTTAAAACATTTGTAATAATCAATAATAATTTTAACTACAATATCATTTATTGTTTATATGAAACGTGAGAGTTTGATTATAATAACCATAGCAATAACTGTGGCGATAATAGTTTTTTTGACATATACTGTAATTGAATTATCTATAAATCCAAAGAGTTATTGTTGCCCATCTTTTATTTATTTTCTAAGCTTTGCAATATATTACATATACATTTTTTTGGTTGCAGTATTATTTGTACTCATAACATTTTTGTTAAGAATTATAAAAAGTGTAAAGGGAGAAAAAGTCGAAAAGGATGAGGCAATAGAAATATTGAGAAAAAGATATGCCAGTGGAGAAATAACAAAGGAAGAATATGAAAGGATGCTTCAGGATTTAAAAAAGGGTAAATAAAAAATTCAATAAATTTATTAATGCCTTTTATATTCAAAATAATAGATTTATGCCACCGTAGCTCAGTCGGTAGAGCGGCTGACTTGTAATCAGCAGGTCGGGGGTT
>ERZ1669250.176-NODE-176-length-34168-cov-4.366869_pt1 | contig 34168 bp, 38 predicted proteins | sample MGYA00579295_ERZ1669250 | MGnify/ENA primary metagenome ERZ1669250 (study PRJEB41166, sample SAMN08046056) | hot springs metagenome | biome: hot spring; feature: acid hot spring; material: thermophilic sediment; isolation source: thermophilic sediment from acid...
CCCGCCGGGATTCGAACCCGGGACTTCCGTCTACGGCAGGCTAGGCTGCTGCCCATGGTCTACGGGTTAAGAGCCCGCCGCTCTACCTGGCTGAGCTACGGGCCCATCCAGCATTTATTTCTAAGAACATCTATCTGCTTAATAACTTTATGCTTTTGTTCTGTTTAAAATGTAGTTTATAAAGACAATTAAATCACATTTTTATAAAACATAAGCTTAAATATTGGTAAAAATAATTTAGAGTTTGCAAAGGAAGTTAAAATAATATTGATTAAAGAATGTTACGAATTTCTTAAAATAGTTCTTTCCGTAAATTAATATAGATGCTAATTCGTCTTTTGTCTATAATTGGTTAGTCATTTGGCGAAGATTTTTATAGGGGTAACATAACCTAAAAACAAATAAGGTGTTGATAATTTGGCAACTCCAAAAGCTGGAATACATGGTTGGGGCGTCTATATACCAATTTATAGGCTCCCATTGTCAGATATTGCAAAAATTTGGGGATGGCATCCAGATCAATATAAAGGATTAGCAGTTGAATCTAAGGCAATTGCAGGTCCTGATGAAGACTCACTAACTATGGGATATGAAGCAGCTTATAATGCTATTAAGAGATCTAAAATAGAGCCTAAAAAAATAAGCGCCATATTTTTTGGTACAGAATCAAAACCATATGCTGTTAAACCTAGCGCAACAATAATTGGTGAGGCATTAGGAATTACGCCTTTCACTATGGCCAGTGATCTCGAATTTGCTTGCAGGGCTGCTAGCGAAGGTATGAGATCATTAATAGGTATGGCAGCATCAGGACTAATTGATTATGGTTTAGCTATAGGAAGTGATACTGCCCAGGCAAATCCTGGAGATGTGTTAGAATTTACTGCTGCAAGTGGGGCTGCAGCGTTTGTTATAGGTAGAACAAGCAATGCATCTGCAATAATTGAAGATTCTGTTACATTTGTTACAGATACACCAGATTTTTGGAGAAGAGCATCACAACCATATCCATTGCACGGTGAAGGATTTACTGGAGAACCTGCATATTTTTACCATATAGAAAATGCTGTTAAAGCATTGTTGGAAAGAAATGGACTAAAACCAAGTGATTTTGATTATGCTATATTTCACCAACCAAATGGAAAATTCCCTGTTAAGGTTGGTCAGGACCTAGGGTTCAATATGGATCAAATGAAAGATGGTTTAGTAACTCCAATGATTGGAAATACTTATAATGCAAGCGCATTAATGGGTTTAGCAAGAGTTTTAGATAAAGCAAAGCCAGGCCAAAAGATTCTCTTAGCTCCTTTTGGCAGCGGAGCCGGTAGTGATGCGTATCTTATTACAGTCACGGATGAAGTTGAAAATAGAAAACCCTTGGCTCCAACGGTTGAAGATTATTTAAATAGAAAGGTTTTGATAGATTATGCTTCATACGCAAAAAGCAGGTCTATAATTCATGTAATTAAATGAGGTGATATAAATGGTAGTTTATGTTGAAGGAGTTGGAATGACTAAGATAGATAGGCATTATGATTATAGCTTAAAAGATTTAGCGGCAAATGCAGCATTTGCTGCAATAGAACAAGCAGGAGGAGTTGATGGTATAGATTACCTTGTATTTTCAAGTAGTCTATCGTCTCTTCAGGATAATCAATTAGATACTGCCAGTTATTTGGCAACATCTTTAGGCTTAAGAGGAATAAAGGCCCTAAACGTTGAAGCTGGAGAAGCAAGTGGTTTAGCAGCTATCTCAGTTGCAAAATCATTATTAGAATCTCATCAAGCTGATAAAGTCTTGGTAATAGGTGCTGAAAAATTAAATGAGTTTGTAAGCTCTAAAGTTTACAAGCAATTACAAATGCTATATGATGGTGATACAAAATCGTTCTATAACATAGGTTTTGCAGGTGATGCTGCTATATTAATGAGACTATATATGGATACATATAATGTAGATAGAGAATTAATGTCTTATTGGCCCGCATTGATGCATTCTAACGCAAAGGAAAATCCATATGCTATGCTAAATTTTGCAATAAAGCCTGATAAGGTAGCAAAATCACAAATATTAGCAGATCCTATTACACTATTAGATTCATATCCATTAGGAGATGGAGCAGCAGCGATCGTTTTATCTAATAAAGATATGTCAAGTTCGCCTTTAGCTAAAATTTCTGCAATAGAGTCATCAACTGGTTACGGTTCTATAGAATTATCTGAAGATCCATTATTATTTGATTCTTTATCAGAGGCCTTTAGAAGGATATCAAATATAGCAGATACATCTAATTTAGATTTTATAGAAATCCACGATTCCTTTACAATAACTGCTATGATTATATTGGAAACGCTTGGATTGGCTAATCGTGGAAAGGCTGCTGAACTAGTTTCTACAGGTTATTTCTCTCCAGGAGGAAAGGGACCTCTGGCAAATCCAAGTGGAGGATTAAAGGCAAGAGGGCATCCATTAGGTGCAACCGGTGTTTATCAAATTGCAGAATCATCATTGCAAGTAGCTAACAAGTTCCCAGGGGTTAAAGCCAATAATGCTAAGAAGGGTTTAGTAGTTTCTCTTAATGGATTAGGTTCTAGTTCTTATGTAGCCTTAGTTGAGGGGGTGTAGGCTATGTCAATGGATTTATCTATATCTAGATTTTGGAGGAAAAAAGAGATAATATATAAATTAAATGGAGCTAAATGTAAGAGCTGTGGCAAGGTTCATTACCCGCCAAAAAATGCATGTCCATATTGTGGAAGCAGGGAACTAGAATTAGTAGAATTACCAAGGAGAGGGAAATTAATATCCTATACAACAATATACGCAATACCGGAAGGGGCGAGACATCAATCGCCTATATATTATGGATTAATAGATTTAGGAGTTACTAAAATAACTGCTGAATTAACAGATATAGTTAACGCTAATTCATTGAAAAAAGATATGGAAGTTGAAGCTACTTTAAGAAAAACGCAAGAAGATAGGGACGCAGGTCTAATTTATTATGTGCTAAAGTTCAGACCTGTATTGGTGCAAAAGTAAATGAATGTAGACGAGATATTAGAAAAACTTGAAAAAGGAGAAATAAGTATAAGCAGACTAGATCAAACATTAAAAAGTTCCAATTTAGCAGCTCTAGTTAGGAGACTTTATTTAGAAAGGAAGTATAATGTAAAACTATCTGCCATAGCATCTACTTTACTAGATTTTGAAGATTTAGTTGGACATAATATTGAGAATCCGATTGGTGCAGTTCAGGTACCTATAGGTATTGTAGGTCCTTTAAAGATTAATGGAGATTATGCAAAAGGAGAATTTTTTGTACCTATGGCTACAACTGAAGGGGCTTTAGTTGCAGGAGTTAATAGAGGTGTAAAGACGTTAACATTAAGTGGAGGTGTAAAGACAAAAATTTTATATGATGGAATGGCCCGAGCACCATTAATATGGACTCCTAATGTAGAAGAAGCAAGTAAACTGTCTTTATGGTTAAAATCTAACTTTTCACAATTTAAAGAATTAACAAAACAAGTTACTAGCCATGGAGAACTTAAGGATATGCAAGTTTTTGTTGTAGGCAATATGGTTTGGCCTAGATTTGTTTTTAATACAGCAGATGCCATGGGAATGAATATGGCAACTATAGCTAGCGATAGAATATGCAAGTATATAGACGATAGCTATGAAGGGCCTCATAAATGCGTTAGCTTAAGCGGTAATTTGTGTGTTGATAAAAAGCCTAGTTATTTAGATAAGTTGTTAGGGAGAGGTAAGTATGTTATAGCAGAATCGATCATAAAAAAAGAAATCCTTAAGGATGTGATGAGGTTAACTTCTTATGAAATCGATTACATAAATAAGTCAAAGAATTTGTTAGGTAACGCTGTTTCTGGTAGTTTAAGTTATAATGCGCAATTTGCTAATATTATTGCTGCTATATTTCTTGCTACAGGTCAGGATTTAGCTCAAGTAGTAGAAAGCAGCTTAGGTTACGTTTGGACTGAAACAAGAGGAGAGGACTTGTATATTTCAGTTACATTAACTAGCTTGGAAGTAGGGACTGTAGGAGGGGGTACATGGCTTCCTACTCAGAAAGAAGCATTACAATTATTAGGTATAGCAGGAGGCGGAAATCCTCAGGGGTCTAATGCATTAAAGCTAGCAGAAATTATTGCTTCAACTGCTTTAGCAGGAGAGCTTAACTTGTTGGCTGCACAGGCAGCGGGAGAATTAGCGTCTGCTCACGAAAAGTTGGGAAGAACTAAAAAGTAGAATTTTATTTTAATTTGTTTTTTATTGTTAACCCCCCGGTTAACAATGGCTTAATTGTTTATAGTTAAAGCAAAGTTATTAATAAATAGAAAAATCTAAAATTTCTGGGGGATAATAATATGGCTAGAAACGAAATTTATAACTTTAGAAACAAAATAATAGTAGAATCTGAGGATTTAATTCTTCCTAACAATAGGAAGATGTTTTTATTTAAAGTCAGATTTATGCCAATTACTGTTTCAATATTACCAGTCTTTAGCGATACAAAAGAAGTAGTTTTATTAAAGCAATACAGACCTGCTATAAACAAATATATTATTGAAGTTCCAGCTGGAACGGCTGAAAAAGATGAAACCCCTGAAGAAGTAGCTATAAGGGAATTAAAAGAAGAAACGGGTTTAATTGCTGATAATTTAAAATTGATTACAAAAGCCTATCTTTCTCCAGGATATTCTACTGAATATATGTATTTCTTTGTTGCAATTGATCCTAAACAGGAAAAGCAAAATCTTGATGAGACAGAAATAATTGAAACTTTTAGAATTAAAGCAGATAAGGCTTTAGAATTAATAAATAATGGCAATATTGAGGATGCTAAGACAATATTAATATTATTATATGCAAGAAATATTGGTATTATTTAATTAACATTTTATTCCAGAGTTTCTTGCACAACTTGATATGCCATTAAATGCGTGTCTAATAACTTCATCAATTCTATTCGCTGCATTAATTATAATCGAGCTATTTTCTATTATACTTTTTTCGTCAAGGGGAACTGATATCGAGCTATTTTCTATTTTTATATTTATTTTATCTTGAGTTACTTCTATTTTCGTGTCTTTAATTCCTAACTCTATATAATCTGGTGATAATGCAAATCCAAAAGCATTGCTTCCCATTTTCCATAATTTCGTCTCAACATCATTATCAAGCTTAAATGTATTAGAGCAATCACTTGTGCATAGAACACCTTTATTTGTTTTCGTACAAGAGTTTTTATTTGAGCTTAGACATTCCACATATTTACTTATTTCATTCATTTTGTTAACTAATGTTAATATATTTACAAGAGAAGTCGAACCTATAGCGCTTAGGCTCCCTTTTCTTGACATAGATTTCGATATTGATTCTAACCTGTTTATTAATTGTGATGCTGGCACCTTTTTTCACCTTTTCCTTATAGTTCTTAAGCAATTGGGTTTTATAAGTACTACTGTTTTTATTTTTTTGCTATAATAAGATAAGAGGGTTAATATGTCGAAATGTAGCTGTGAAGAAAAATCAAAGATGGAGCTTATATCATGCTTGGCTCCTCCAGCAGGAGAATATGAAGCTCAAATAGATTTAGGTAGCAATAGAAAACTTATTATAAACTCTGATGGTATATTTCTAAGAACGTATTCTTTAGATGATTTTTTACCTTTTGTTCAAACAAGAGATTTAAAAATAAAAGAAAGAGATTTGGATTTGTTTAAAATATCAATGAAAGACATGTTATGCTCTACAATAAATGCTTTACTTGATGCGTCAAACCATAGCTCAATCTATGCAAAAGAAAAAGTAAATAATTGCGCGGAATTAATTGGAGAATTAATAAATTATTGTAAACAAAAATAATTTTGATTAATCTCCTTTAACATATTCTCTTCCAATTAACTCCCTCGCAACTATATAACGCATTATGTTTTGAGAGCCTTCAGCACCTACCAGATAGGAAAGAACTCCCAATAGGTTTCTAAACACATTTGCTTCTTCTGTATAAGCATAACCTCCGTAGGTTTTCATTGTAGTTTCTATCGCTTGAAATGCGGTTTCTATGGCCATAATTTTTGAAGAGGAGGCCCAGTAATTTAGATCTTGTGGTTTAAATCCTGGCTCTTTTTTAATGAATATTTTGTCGGCAAGTTGAGCTGATTTATATATTAATAATCTTGTGGCCTCAATTTTTGATGCTACTTCTGCTATTGGAAAGCTAACACCTTGGAAAGAGGCTATCGGTTTGTCATCAAACATTCTCCTATCTCTTGCATACTTGACTCCTTGTTCTAATGCCCATTGGGCAGCACCTATATTTGCTGCACTAACTAAAACTCTTGCTATAGAAAATCCTTGCATTGCCAAGTAGTAACCCTTATTTTCTTCTCCTATTAAATGATTCGAATCAGTTATTGCATCACTAAAATGAAGCAAACCCGTAGAAATTGCATGCCTTCCTATAGTGTTTAATATAGAATATTCTAAACCTTGAGTTATTTTACCATTTTTGTTTCCTATAAAGGCAAAGCTGGATAATCCTCTGTGTTTGTCCTCTTGCCTTCCTGTCCTTGCAATTAAGAACCAGCTTCCTAATTCCAATTGTTCTAAAGCTTCTCTGACTCCACTTATGTAAATTTTTTCTCCATTAATTTTATATATATTTCCCTCTCTTTTAGCAGTTGTTTTTTCTCCAGCAACATCGCTTCCTCCGCTTGTTTCTGTAGAAGCTATTCCAAAAAATCCTCTACCTCTTCCTACTAAAGGAAGTATTTCTTGCTTTGCTTCTTCTTTACCATACAAATACAAAATATAAGGCCAGCTATTGTTTAATAAAGTAAAAACAGCTGTTGCAACAGCTGGATCATTGTAGGCAACCTCTTCTACAGCTAGTGCAGCTAATAAGAAGCTTCCCCCTTGGCCACCATATTCTTCAGGAACTGCTATACCAAAAAGTCCTTGTTCTCCCATCTTATGAATAACATCTGTTGGTATCTTCTTCTCGCTATCCATCTTTATCCATATAGGATTAAGCTCTTTGGATAGAAATTCGTGAACAGATTCCTTGAATAATTTTTCATCTTGCGATAAATCAAAATCCAAGCTTATTCACCAATAAACTTAAATACAGTTCCGCTTAAAATATTTATTCCAATATTACATTAATATCTATTATAGAACCATCGTCAATATTTAATACATCTCTTAACCTTCTTTCAAATATGATTTCTACTACATCTTTTTTATAAATAGTTATTTCGGGTCTTAAGATATAGGCGTTTAATGAATTAAATAACAAAATGGGATATGCGATTACTCTAGCATATTTAGTATTAGGAATGTTGGGAGGATCAATAATAATGGCTTTAGATTTTGACAGACAGTTATTGAACTCTTCAACATCAGATATTAACCTTGCATTTAATGTTCCAGGAAAAGGGGTAAACCCTAATGCCTTTTTAATGTTTTTTGAGTAAATGCTAACAAAAAATTCTCCTTCATTTTTTCCGCTGAAAACTTCAGCTTTAAACGTTTTATTGCACAATTTACTCCCCTTTCACTCAATTAAGCTTAAATTAGTAATTAAAAATCTCTTAGAAGGAGGGCTAAAGGTATGAATAGGAAGGCATTGATATTGATTGCTTTGCTATTAGTATCTTCAATGTATATAATAGACATAGCTCAGGGAGCTTCTCTTGTTTACAGCATATCAAATACAAGTGTAAATATACAAAACCAATACTATCAAGTAACCTTTAATTTAACTAAAGGAGCATCAATAGTTAGTTATAATACATTAGTTCCGCAAACAGTTCAATTAAACAGCTTAGAAGTCCCATCAATGGTGCTGTCTATTAATCAGACTCTGCCGGGAAGTCTATATAATCAACAATGGAAAGCGACTTTAATAAATAAAGGAGCAAACTATGTTAAAATATTATTTACTCCAACAAATTCAGGAAACATATCAATTTATGAGTTTGTTACAGTAAGTACTTATTATCCATATATAAGTTATAACATAATTGTAAATGCAACAAGCAACAATTCATATATTAAAGATCTTTATTTAGGTATAGGAGGTATTTATTTAGGAAATAATTGGTCTTTTATTGGGTCAGAATTGGTAAATGGAATACCTAAATATTTTATTGGAAATGCTTCAAATAGCTATACTGGAAACTTTTTAAAAGTATTAATGTTGTCAAGTTCAAACAACAGCTATAAATCAATGGTTGGACTTAACTTTGTTACTCCAACTTATGCAAGCGTACAATTTTTAAAAGGATATCTCAATGGAACGCCAGCAAGTAATGGTGTTGCATATACTATAATTGATATCAAAAATATTAGCTTAGCTAGAGGAAACAGTTATGAAATAAGTTTTAACTTATATGATTCTCAATTTAATCCAGAACTGATAAGTTTAACAGACTCATTAGATATGGTTTCTCAAGTATATAATATAAGTGGTAATATAACAAATCTGATTAACTATAATAAAGTGGTAAATTCCTATTTAAGTGAAATAACCTCATTAAACCAGAGCGTGAATTCCTTGACTACAAAAGTTGGGGAGTTGCAAGGCTTAGTAAGTTATTGGCAGGTTAGATATAATGAAACAAATCAATTAGCTGGAAGCTATTCCTATAGATTACATAAAAGCGGTGAAGTTTCTATAGGGCTCTTCATAATAGGTCTTGTAATAGGTGTTGTAGGGGGAGCATATTTCTTAAAGCCTAAACCATCAGAAACCATTCCTGTTAAACAACAGAAGAAAGAAACAAAAAAGAAATAATTTATTACTTTGTTTTTAAAAGGGCTAATGCTTTACTTATATTCATACACTTTTCTATACTCCATACAGTATCTATGAACTGCTTTGCATTTCTTTTATATAATTTCCCTTCAGTTACCTTTAAGAACTTATCTACAACTCCTTCTCTGCTTAATGGATTCTTAAAGTGACCAGGTGGATATGTGCTGCTTTCTTCTATGGTTCTTCCATCTGATAGCTTTATTGATATTGTGTTTTTAATTCCTGTTGGATATAACTTATCATGTTCTGGATCAACTTCTACTTTCATTTTCTTTAAAACTTGTCTTACATCATCGGCTAGATATCTGTTTTCATAGAAAGTATCAAGCCAAACTTTACCATCAAGTAGGGCAGCAGCAACTATATATGGCAGGCTGTGGTCTGCAGTTTCTCTAGTTTTAGGATCCCATTTTTCTGGATCCTTAGCGATTATGTTATATGAGACTTGGAAAGTCTTAACATTAACTTCTTTTATATCATCAGGCTTTAATGAACCTGTTTTTTCTCTAATTTTTAGAGCAGCATCTACTGCGCTCATTGCATGATATTCAACAGGCCAATATTTTATGCTGGTTTCTAGCAGTTTAAATGGCTCGTTTTCCTCTCCTCCCATTTTTGGTATATCAAACTTATCTCCATTTAATGCTACTTTGAAAAATCCATATTCCCCACTAAATATTGGCGATGGTCCCCTCATACCTCTATACGCTAATATAGCGGCAAATAATCCATTTCTAGATGCATTTGCCGCGGCACATCCTTTCCACATGCTAAGCTCTCCAGCTCTTGTTTGCCTTAAAGCTAAAGAATTTACTGTAGCAAGGTTTATAGCTTGCAACATTTGATCTCTATCCAATCCAAGTACTTTTCCTGCCCCAACCGATGATGCTATAGCTATATACACAACGTGGTCCCATCCTTTGCTTCTTACACTATATGCATCTGCGAGCCTTGCTGTAACTTCATATGCTGCGACCATACCTTCTAATATTTTTTTGCCATCTGCTTTTGCAATTTCTGCTGCTGCTATAATTGCTGGTAGGTTATCGCTGGGATGTAATGCTTCCTTAGAGAGGTATGTGTCCATGAAATCAAAGAATCTAGAAGCGCAACCATTAGCGAAATCAACATGATCTGCTGGACCTGTTCTATCAGTGCCCCATATTGTGGCAGAAAGCCTTGAACTTGAAGAAGACTCGGCTACCCATCTAGCTATAGTAACAGGCTCTTCATTAAATGCTCCTATAGCGACACCAAAAGTATCTAAAATTCTTTTCTTTGCTTCTTCTATTACATTATTTGGAATATTTTTATATGAAAGGTTAACTGCCCAATCTGCTATTCTTTCTGATAGATCCTTATAGGAAGCCACCTATTCTCACCGCTATTATATGAACCAAATCTCTTATTAATATTTGTCGCTATCAGTTATCTATAATTGGGGAGAAGTTTGCTAACTTACAGTAAGTATCCATTTGCCATATCTTTAGATGATTATAGTAAAATCAACTATGGCTATAGGATTAATATAGAATCTTTACTTGAAAACAGCAAAATAGTTAAATTAGCAAGGAAAAGGTTAGAGGAAGCAATAACAAAAAAAGTCAGTCCTCTAAAGAATGGCGATTCAACAGACGATGAAGTTTATTCATTTTACCTTTCTCTAGCTGCAGTAAAAGCAACAAATTCTATGATCGCTTTGGATATATATGCTAAGGCTGAATCAAATAGAGCTAGCTATTTTATTGAGTCTGATAATGAAGAAAACCTAATAGCTTTAGGTGAATTTATGGGATTAAAAATAGAGAAAGAGCTAATAAAGATGCCTTGGTTAATTAATAATAATGGAAAGATTATATATAGAACTTTACCTTATTATGTTAGAATTAATGATTATTTAAAGATAGCAATTAATGCTCAAGAAAACCAGTTCAGATTAGTAAATTCTTTTTTATTAGATGGGAAAGTTTATTTAGATATGAAAATCCTTAAAGGCCTTCTAGAGGTTGGTGTAGAAGTAAAAATTAAAAACATTGCAAAAGATTTAGAGGTTGGAGAAGAATTCTCATTTTTTTCAAATGAAGTGTTAAGATATTTAAAATTAGCAGAAAACAAGATCCCATTAGGTAAAATTAATTATGATGCTTTCCCACCTTGCATGAAAAGTTTTAAAAATTTAATTGATAAAGGTAAAATAGAAGATGAAAGCCTTTACCAATATATAGCCTTCTTAATATCAATAGGAATCGATGAAGATGAGTTAAGTAATGTAATAGCTAATTCATTAGGTATTTCTCCTAATTTGTCAAGAAAGATTGCTAAAGGTTTCTTAAGCGTAGAAAATATAAGTCCTTATAGGTGTGATATAATGAAGAAGAAAGGTCTTTGCCCTCAAGATTGTGGAGGTAAGCATCCAGTTCTTGTTTATAAGAGAAATGTTAAGGAAAATTCTAACAAATAAGATCTTCTTTAACCATATTTGTTAATTTTCTCAACCTTCTATGCCCTTCATCTAAAGCATCGTTGGCTTTGTTTATTATTTCATTTAATGATTCTTTGCTAAAAACAAAAGTATCATTTATTTTTAATGGCATAGTTATTTGTACAGCACTCATTAACTCAACAGTAAAAACATTGTCTGAGCTAGATATTATTCCACTGTGTTTAAACCCAGAAATTCTTGCTATGTTTAATATGTTTAAAGCGCAATCAATTCTTTCTGTTCTTATATGTATTATAGGCCCTGTAACTTTGAGCCATAGATCATTAAATGGCCTTGATATTACATTAGCTATATTATATATAGATATTTTTTCATGAGACTTATAAACAACTCTTGATTTATCTCTTTCCCATGGCCATTTACCTTCTATTATAGTTATTCTACCTAGGCAGCTGCTAGATGTACCAAATTTTTCTCCATTTAATTCTAATATGAATTCTTCAGCATGTGGGTCTAAATATCCTATTATTCTTTCTTGTTTTAATATTTCGTCAATTTTTTTCAACATAGACATCTACTACCACCTGGTATAATCTTGGTCCAACAGGCCTGACCTCTTTTGAGTTGATTATTTTATATGTTATATTATGCTTTTCTAGTTCTTTTTTTGTTAATTCTTCTGCTTTACTTAGATATTCATCTTTTCTTGCGCTTACGTGTAAATACAAGTGAATATACCCCATTTTATCTATTGATGATATTGCATATTTGACATAATCCAAAGCTTTATCTGGTAAAGGCATTAGTACTCTGTCAGAAGAATTTAGTAATTTTTCTTCTATAATTTCCTTTGCATCACCTAGATAAGGAACAACGATATCTTTAACTTTGTTAAGTTCGATGTTTTCTATCATATATTTATATGCATCGGGATTTATGTCTATACTGTGAACAACCTTGGGATTTGATTTTTTTGCAATTATAATTGAAAATAAACCTGCACCTGCAAACATGTTTATTATTCTTTCTCCTTCCTTTACAAGATTTGCTATCCTTAGATGTTCATAACTTAGCCTTGGTGTAATGAATACCTTTTTTATATCAACCTTAAACATGCAGTTATGCTCTTTGTATATAGTTTCAGACCTTTTTTCTCCTGCAAGATATTTATAATTGCGTATTTTCAATTCCCCCATTACAGGAGTTGCTGCATGCCAGACACTTTTAACGAATTTATTTTTCTCTAAAATTTCGTTAGCTAATTTTTTGAGCTCTTCTTCATTTACATCATTAAATGGTACTTTAATTATAGCTATATCTCCTATGTATTCTATTTTTGGGTTTTTCCAAATCATTTTTGATCTATGAATTAATATGTTATAAAGCTTATTTATATTATTGGTTTTATTTCATTTCTTAGGTAATCCCTTATTATTTCGTTAAACTCTTTCGGTTTTTCTAAATAGCATGCATGTTGTGTTCCTAGATATACCAGCCTCGAGCTTTTTACATTATCTAAAATTAATTGTGCGTTACTTATTGGTGCTATGTCGTCTTTAGTTCCCCATATTAGTAATATTGGCTTCCCTTCCATATTTTTTAGCTTATCCTTATAATTAATTATTCTAACCCCTCCTATGATTACAGCCCCTTTAATTTTTTCAGGATAATTTGCTCCCACTCCAGCAGCTGCGTATCCTCCAGAGCTTGCTCCTATGATTACAGCGTCTTTTAGTCCTATAGAGTTCATAAAATCGTTAATGAATTTATATTCACTGTCTTCATCATATATACCTTTATCTGATTTTCCTTGGCCTGGTGGATCTATTGATATTACTTTAAATCCTTCATTGTATATTGTATCATAAGTTCCTACATCTATCCATGTTTTTGCATTATATCTTATTCCAGGTACAAGTAAAACAGGATATCCATCTCCATCATCATAATAATTTATTTTCAATCCACTTACTCTAACCATTTTTTCTGTATACATACTTATCACAAAAATGAATTGTTGTTTGCAGGAATATTTAATTTTTAATTTAGGTTTGTTTATTATTGCAAGCATTAAATATATTTCTTTTATGTGCTATAGATTTAATAATTTATAATTTAAGCAACAATAACTTTTATTGTTAATCCCAGGTTAATAATGATTACAATGTTTGTAATTTTTGTTTCCTGCGTAATTTTTATAAATTTATAATTTAAGTAATATACCAACTGATAGGGAGAAAAGTATGTATGTTCAATACACGTTGCACGAATGGGTTGGAGTGCCACCCGATATTGCCTTTACAGAAAATCTAAAGAAAGCTGTAATAAATACTTTAAGAAATGAGCTTGAAGGTCAAGCAGACCCCGATTTAGGAATAATTATTGCCGTATTAGATGCTGAAATAGAAGGTGATGGAATTCTGTTATCCGAAGATCCAAATGTTTATTTTCCTGTTAAATATACATTAATATCCTATGAACCCATGCAGTTAGAAGTAGCTAAAGGAGTGGTTAGAGACGCAAGAGATTTCGGTCTTTTCGTTAGTTTGGGCCCAATAGATGGTTTTGTTCATAGAAGCCAAATAATGGATGAAGATGTAGAATATATACAGGAAAGAAGAGGGTTTAAGGGAAAAGAGACCGGTAGGCTTATTGAAGCAGGAGACATAGTTAATGTTAGGATAACACAAATAAGCAAAGCATCCAAAAGATCTGGCTTATTTAGAATAGGGTTAACTATGAGGCAACCTTATTTGGGAAAGAAAGAATGGTATAAGGAAACAAAAATAGAGGAAGATAAAGAGCAAAAGCAATAAATTTATTTAATTATAAAATTTTAAGGGGTGTAAATTTTGGGGGAGGCAGTAGATTATAGTGAATTTTCTAAGATAGATTTAAGAGTTGGTAAAATATTAAGCGTAGAATTGGTACCAAATAGTAGGAAACTTCTTAAATTGATGGTTGATCTTGGAACTGAACAGAGACAAATACTAGCAGGCTTACAAAAATGGTACAAGCCTGAAGAGCTTGTTGGTAAGTTAGTTATAGTGGTTGCTAACCTTAAGCCAAAGGTTATGGGAGGTCTAGAAAGCCAGGGTATGATACTCGCCGTTCCATGCGGAGAAGATCAAAAACCTGTTATATTAACACCCTTAGAGCCTGTAAACCCTGGCTCTAAAGTATGCTAGGAAAGATTTATTGGGTTTATTTTAAATACAATATTGGGGCCTAGCAATGAAGAGGGTTTTAAGTGAAGAGGATATAAATGATTTCGAACCCACGCCTGGAGCTGGGCCCTGCATTGAGGAATTTTTTGGTAACAATGATGATATACAAGAAATTAATAGCGTCAGCAAAAACAGAGAAAATGATTATGTAGATGTATTGCTCTATTACAATAAAATTTCATTTTATTTAAAGCTTTTCAATGGGATTGATTGCCTTCATATAATGTATGGTGTTATAGAATCTTGTGAAGAGGAAGAGAAAGATTTTTTGATAAAACTTGCAGATGAGCCGGAGGTGTATAAAATAATAGTTCAAGGAAAATGCGTTAAGCTTATAATTCCTGCTATTCCGTTATTAAGAATATATAAAATTATGGAAAAAGCAAAAATAAATTCAAAAGAAATAATAGCTTACAGATTTTCAGAGCAAGGTGAAGAACTTAATGAGTCTACGTTTCAAAGTTAATTCTTGGCTAAGCAAAGACGTGTATAAGGAGTTGCTAAATTTTTCTGATTTTATAACGAGGAAAGAAGGAATATCTATATTTGAGATAAACGAAGAAAAGATGAAAAATAACAAATATACTCCAATAGATGTTATTGAGAAATTAAAAGAACTCGAAGATGTAATAGATAAGAACGATATAATTAATATAGAAAATTTTTTTAAAGATTCAATAGGAGTTAAATTAGAATATGATGGAAAATTTATTATATTAAAGTCTAAGCTTTTTTTAAAGCCCTATTTAGAAGATTTTCAATTTAGAGGAAAATATAATAGTACCCACAAATATTATCAGTTTGAGCCTTTTTTATATTTTGATTTGAAGGAACATTTAATTTCTAAAGGATTGATAGTTGACGATAAAACAGGTATATTTATTGATAATAAATTACCTAGGCAATTAAAGTTCAATGGGGAATTGAGAGATTATCAAGAGGAGGCAGTAAAGGCATGGGAATCTAATAAGAGTAAAGGGGTAATAGTTTTACCTACAGGCTCTGGGAAAACTATTGTAGCTATAAATGCTATGACAAAGCTAAATGTACCTACTCTTATTGTTGTTTATACAAAAGAACACATAAGGCAATGGGAAGATTCTATAAAGAAGTTCACCGATGCAGGAGGCATGATAGGTTCATTTTATGGTGATGAAAAAACAATTCTTCCAATAACTATTACAACGTATCAAAGCGCTTTTAGAAATATTGATATATTTTCTAAAAAGTTCATGCTATTAATATTTGATGAAGCTCATCATTTACCAGCTGAGAAATTTAAGGCAATAGCTACAAAAATGCCCTCTCCATATAGAATGGGACTTTCTGCAACTGCAGTAAGAGAAGATGGAAAACATGAAGAAATATTTCCTTTAATTGGGGGCATAATTTATCAAAAATCTCCAAGTGAATTATCAGAAGAGGGTTATTTAGCGCCTTTTATTATAAGGAGAATAAGAGTCGAGCTAAATAAAGAAGATATGAATAAATATGATGAGCTAAGAAAGCTATACATTAATTATAGCAAGGGTAGAAGCTTCAATGAGATATTAGAAGCAGCCAGAAGGGGAGAAACGAATGCAATAAGGGCATTGAAAATAAAATCACAAATGCAACAAATCATACAAAAGAGCAGTTCTAAAATAGAAAAAGTTATTGAAATTGCCAAAAATGAATTAAGTAAAGGCTCTAAAATAATAATATTTACTCAGTATAGGGATCAGGCCGAAGAACTTGCTAGTAAATTAAATGCATATTTAATTCATGGAGGCATAGATGAAAAAAACAGAATAGAAACCTTATATAATTTTAAGAGTTCTAAATCAGGTATATTAGTAATCACAACAGTTGGAGATGAAGGTCTTGACATACCTGATGCAAATGTTGGTATATTTGTTTCTGGAACTGGTTCGAGGAGACAGTTCATACAAAGGCTTGGAAGGCTTTTAAGGCCTATACCAGGGAAAAAATCAGTTTTATATGAAATAATTGCAAGCAGGACTAGTGAAGAAGCACAATCTAAAAAAAGGAGAAGCGGAATCTAATTTTTTATTATAACTTAAGAAAACTAGCTTATTAGGGAAGAAAAGATTAGAGAGATTTCATGGCATCGCTAACTAATTTTGGTAGTTCGAAAGGAGTCTTAGCGACTTTTATACCAACGCTTTCAAGTCTCTCAACTTTGTCTTTATATGTTCCAGAGCCAAGCATTATTATAGCTCCTGCATGCCCCATTCTTTTGCCTTCTGGAGCAGTTCTACCTGCAATAAATGCCACTACAGGCTTAGTGAATCTCTTTTCTTCAACCATCTTGGCAGCTCTTTCTTCTGCGTCTCCTCCAATTTCACCTACTATTATTAACGCTTTGGTTTGAGGGTCTTTTTCATAGTATTCCATAACCTCTGTGAAAGTTAACCCTATGACTGGATCTCCTCCAATTCCAATAACTGTTGATTGCCCAATACCGGCTCTTGATAACGCATAGCTGACTTCATATGTTAGTGTTCCGCTTCTAGAAGCAATACCTACTGGACCTGGAGTAAATACATGAGCTGGCATTATACCAACCTTAGCCTTCCCTGGAGTTATTGCGCCTGGGCAATTAGGTCCAATTACATTAACTCCCTTGGACTTTGCATAATTTATGAATTCAAGCGAATCATGAACAGGAATATGCTCAGTTATAACTACAACTAGTTTTAGGCCTGCATCTACTGATTCATAAACAGCATCTGCTGCGAATTTAGCTGGTACAAATATTATTGAGGAATTTGCTTCTGGATGTTCTTTAACAGCTTCTACTACTGTATCGTAAACTGGTACTCCGTGTACATTCATACCTCCTTTTCCAGGAGTAACACCTGCAACTATTTTTGTTCCATAGTCCAGCATAAGTTTAGTGTGGAATGAACCCTCATTTCCAGTTATTCCTTGTACAATTAATCTTGTATTTTCATTAACTAATATACCCATTTTTTATCACCCTTATTTACTAACTACAACTTTAACAGCTTCTATTGGATCATTAAAAGCTTCTATACCAGCTTTCTTTAATATTTCTCTTCCTTGCTCCTCATTGGTACCAGTTAATCTAATTACTATAGGTTTTTTAACTTTTGACTCATTTAATGCCATTACTACACCTTTTGCTACCTCATCAGCCCTTGTTATTCCTCCAAACATGTTTATGAATATTTTTTTAGCCTTTGGATAATCAAGCAAGAATTTGACACAGGTCTTTACGTGCTCTGCATCTGCTCCTCCACCCATATCCAAGAAGTTTGCAGGTTTCCCGCCATATTCGTAGATCAGATCCATAGTTGTCATTGTAAGACCTGCTCCATTACCTAAAACTCCTATGTCTCCATCAAGTTCAACGAAAGCTAGATCAAGTTCATGAGCTTTAATTTCATATTCAGTATTTTCTCCAAGTCTTTCTTCCTCAGTCTTTGCATAGTTTTCATGTCTAAATAATGAATTATCATCTATTGTTATTCTAAGGTCTAGTGGCAAAACTTTATCGTTTAGATAAGCTAATGGATTACTCTCGGCTAATTCCGCATCATATTCTATAAAGGCTTTGTAGAGAGTCGTCAAGAATTTTTCAAAACTATTTAATGCCTTGCCTGTAACTCCAATACTCTTACCTATGATTCTTGCTTCATAGCTTCTTAATCCTATAACTGTATTAATTGGATATCTTATTATGCTTTCAGGTTTAGTTCTTGCAATTTCTTCTATATCAACTCCTCCATATTTTGATGCTAATACTAAAGGCATTCTTAATGATCTGTCAATAACTATGCCAACGTATAGCTCATTTTCATGAGGTATAGCTTTTTCTATTAAAATGAAAGATGGTTTTATTCCTTTTATAGGAGTTTCAAATAATATTTGAGCAGTTTTTACAGCTTCATCGATTGATTTAACTAATTTAATCCCTCCTGATTTGCCTCTTCCTGCAACTAATACTTGGGCTTTAACAACTAATGGAGGCTCTATATTTGCCTCCTTAATCTTTTTTTCTATATCATCACCTTTTTTTATTAAAACGCTTTGAGGTACCTCAAAACCATAATTTTTTATTATTTCTTTCGCTTCGAACTCAAACAGTTTCAATCCTTTCACCTATTGTATCATGCTTGAAACTTAATTAAATTCTTTTATTAAGGTTTTTATTATATAATAATAGAACATGAAATTTCTATAAAAAAGTAAGAAAAAGAATATATAAGCGATAGACTTAACATTTACATTTGGAAACTATGGGTGTATATGGTGAACAGGAGACGTAAACAATCAGAGAAAGAAGATCTGTATAGAACAGATTTTCACAGACTTAGTTCATATCCTACATACAGGGATACAAACGAAAAAATAATGCTAAACCAAGGAGATTTAATAAAGGTAACTATAGGGAATATGGACGAAAACGGTAGAGGTTTAGCTTTATACAAAAATTACAAGGTTTTTGTTAAAGGCGAAGTGTATCCTGGAGATAAAGTCAATGTAAGAATAGAATCAATCAAAGGAAATACTATAATTGGAACAGTAGAGCAAGTGGAGGAGAGGAATAGTTGAGTAATAATGAGTGCAAGCCAAGCAAAGATTTTATGAGGAATATAGTTAATAATGTTGTTTCAGATTATTCTAGTAAAATATCATCAAATATTATAGAAGAAATTAAAAAGAAAATAGGTTATGCTGAGACGAAGTATAAATTTAGCATCTATGGTGGAGATCCCCAGAAAATAATTAATTATTTACAAAGTGAAGAATGGGGTGATTTAGTTTCTTATACAAGGTCTCTCCACATAGAAGATGTTTTAAAGACAATTTTAGAAAAATTATATAATGAGTATAAGGACAGCTGCAGTAATGTTGCCGAATATGCAAAAAAACTTTCAGAATCTTTTAACTTTAGCCAAGAAAAAAAGGAAAACATAAGTTTAGATTCTATTATTAATTCCCTTAAATTATATGGTTATCAACCTGAAATTATGGAAAATGAGGTTTCATTTAAAGATGGTAATGTAACAGTTAGAATTATAGTAGCAAATGGCTCCCTTTCTTATATTGTTTGCAAGGAAGGTAAAGCCCAAAACTTAGATACAATAATGGCAAGAACTAATAAGATAAAGGAAATATAATAATACTAAGATTTTTATAATTTACTGCAATGGAATATTTATTCTTTTGAGCAAAAAAGCAAAATCATCTTTACTAAAAGATGAGATTTAAAATATTTATAAAATATTTATAAATAGGATGAAAGGTTTGGAGCCAACTGATTCGTTAATAGGGGTTGTTGGTAAGACTAATGTCGGGAAATCAACTTTCTTTAGTGCTGCAACAGAAATTGAAGTTCCTATAGAAAATAGACCCTTTGTTACAATAGAACCAAATGTAGGTATTGGATATGCGAGAAGAAAATGCGTACATATAGAGCTAGGTTTACCTAAATGCGATGCATCTAATAGCGTATGTGAAAATGGGGAGAGGCTTATACCAGTAAAAATGATGGACGTGGCTGGTTTAGTTCCTGGAGCCCATCAAGGCAGGGGTTTAGGAAATAAATTTCTTGATGATTTAAGAAGAGCAGATGTTTTTCTATTAATTGTTGATTCAAGTGGTTCAACAAGTCCTGAAGGAGTAGTGTCAAGACCTGGAACATATGATCCTGTAGATGAAATAAAATTTGTTGTGGATGAAATTGATGAATGGATATATCAATCTGTAGAAAAAGACTGGGATAAGTTTTTAAAGCAGTATGCTATTGGTGCGATAAAAGATCCACTGGAAGAATTTTCGCAAAGGTTATCTGGCTTTGGAATTTTAAAAGAGCAAATAGAAGTTGCTTTGGATCACTTAAAGATATCTTCTAATGAGCTATTTAAAATAAATAAACAAGACTTAAAAAATCTGTTAAAAGAAATTAGAAGACTTACTAAACCTATGGTAATAGTTGCGAACAAAATTGACATACCTGGTAGTGAAAAAAATTTTGAGAAAATTAAAAATACTTTTAAGGAATATCCTGTAATTCCAGCTAGCGCAGCAGCTGAATTATTGTTAAGAAAGCTAAGAAAAAAGAAGGCTATAGAGTATATACCAGGAGATCAAGATTTTAAGATAAACCAGACAGAAATTGATAGTAAAACTAAAAGTGCGTTAGAATTAATTAAACAGAATATTATGGAAAAGTATAAAGGAACAGGGGTAGTACAAGCAATAAACGAGGCCTTATTTAATTCTTTAAAATTGATACCAGTGTATCCTGTTGAGGACATAAATAAATATACAGATAAAAAGAATAGGATTTTGCCAGATGTAATATTAATACGCAAAGGTTCTACAGCAAAAGATTTAGCTAGTAAAATTCATAGCGATTTAGCTAAAACTTTTCTTTATGCAATAAATGCTAAGAATAAACAAAGAATAGGTGCAGGTTATTTATTAAATGAAAATGATGTCATAAAAATAGTTGCAACGGCAGGTAAAGGCTAAGAGAGTAACTTTTTTGCTTTGTTAATAGTACCGCTCGTCTTTATTGGTATTATTAATATATCATTATTATCTATTTTTCTTAATAGAGATAACGAAGACAGAAGATAGTCAACATATATGTGTTTGATTCTTATTATACCTCTATTTGTCACGTTATTAAAATATATTAATTTTAAATAGGAATCTGCAAGATTTGTTGCTCCAAATAACTCTTTATATTTTTCCCTAATGGCATTTTCTAATAAACCAGGGTCTATTTGTTTCGATGTAGCTATTTCAAAAACTAAATATCTTTTTCTTGATTTTTTTATCTTGGACTTTTTTGGTATTATTATAAAGTTTTTTGATAATTTATTAAAATAACTTTTATTTAAAATATATGTGATGAAAGTACTAATAATAGTTGCAATAATAATTGATAATAGAATAATGTATAAAAAGTAAAAATTCATTACTTATTTTTACCTCTTTCTTGTTAATTTTCTCGCCTCTCTTTCCGTTTCTCTTAAAATTATTATATCTCCTATTCTTACTGCGCCCATTACATTTCTTGTTATTATCCTACCTTTATCTTTGCCTTCAAGAATTCTAACTCTAACCTGAGTAACTTCTCCAGCTACCCCAGTTCTGCCTATTAATTGTATCACTTCTGCTGGATATCCTAACTCTTCTATTATTTGTGAGTCTTGGGAGGTTTTTTCTTTCTTTTGCTCGCTCAAATCTTTCACCTTATATTAAATTAAATAGAACCCTTAATAAACGTAGCTTTAATTTTTTAAAAATAAAATATATTTATTCTTTTTTGCTTTCTGGCAGGTAATCTATTGATTTTTTAGCTAATCTTAACGCAGTATTAAATATATGGCTTCCTACTTCTGCTGATAATCTAAGCTCATCATCTATTTCCTTTGATGCCTGTTTTAATCCTTCATATAAAAATTGCTCGGCTAGAAGTTCTATCATTGAAATTCTCCTAGAGATAAGTTTGTCTTTTGTTTTCCCAATTTCTTTTATATAATTGAAATGATCTTCTAATGCTTGCGTTAGATCCTCTATACCCTTCCCCATAACAGCGCTTGTCCTAATTAATTTAGGCGTCCAGCTTGAATCGCTTGATCCTATATCACCTTTCTCTAAAGCAAATGAAAGATATTCGTACGTTTTAGTTGCATCTTCTTTATCGTCTTTATTTAATACGTATATGTCTCCTATTTCCATAACTCCTGCTTTCAAGGCTTGTATGTCGTCACCTGCTCCGGGCATTGTTACAACTACTATAGTATTTGCAATATTCATAATATCTACTTCTGATTGTCCAACACCTACAGTTTCTATAATTATTTTATCGTAGCCAAAAGCATCAAACGCTTCAATCATAGTTAAAGCAGCTAAGCTTAAGCCCCCTTTTAGCCCCTTTGATGAAATGCTTCTAATAAAAACACCGGGATCTGTTGCATGTTCTTGCATTCTTAGCCTGTCCCCTAAGAGAGCCCCCCCACTTATTGGACTGCTTGGATCTATTGCTATAACTGCTACCCTATATCCTCTTTTTCTTAAAGATGTTATTAGCCTTGAAATTAGCGTGCTTTTTCCTGAGCCTGGTATACCTGTAATACCTATTACATGTGCTTTTCCTGCCATTTTTGCAAGTTTTTCTAAAAGACCTTCTGGCATTGTGTAAGGGTTCTCTAAATAACTTAGTATTTTTCCAATTGATCTTAAATTACCCTTTGACGCTTTATATAGTAATTCATCTAAATTTATTTCTGAAACTGACAAATAGTTCAACCTCTATTTTTCTGCTTTTCTCTTTTCTTCTGCCAATCTCCTTACAATATCGACGATCCTGTTTAAACTTTCTCCTGGTAAAAAGACTTCCTTAACACCTATTTTCTTTAGTTCATCTACATCTATAATAGGTATGGTTCCTCCAACAACAACGGGTATATCTTCGGCCCCAGCATTTTTAAGTTCTTCCATAAGTTTGTTCATGTGATGTACATGAGCTCCGCTTAAGATGCTTACTCCTATTACATCAACATCTTCCTGTAATGCTGCTGAAACTATTTGTTCTGGGGTTTGCCTTATTCCTGTGTATATAACTTCAAATCCAGCATCTTTTAATGCTCTTGCTATGACTTTAGCCCCTCTATCGTGGCCATCAATTCCTAACTTTGCAACCAATACCTTATATTGATATTTAGTATATTGGAGGCTCAACATATGACCCAAACACCTCTTTTAATGTACTAATTATTTCTCCCAAAGTTGCTTTAGCTTTTGCTGCTTGTAATATATAAGGCATCAGGTTTACATCTTTTTCGGCTGCTTTTCTTAGCTCATTTAAAGATCTTTCCCACAATTCTTTATTTCTTTCGCTTCTTATTTTACTTATTCTGTTCTTTTGTCTTCTCTCTATTTCTGCTTGATCAAACTCAAGCAATGGCACATTTCTAATTTCATCTACTTGATTATCTTCAAAAATGTTAACGCCTACTATATATTTTTTCTTCTCTTCCACTTGTTTTTGATAATTATAGCTAGCATCAGTTAATTCCCTTTGTGGAAATCCTTTCTTAACAGCTTCTAACATCCCTCCAAGTTTTTCTATTCTGTCTATATAATTCCAGGCTTTTTCCTCAATCTCGTCTGTAAGCCATTCTACATAATAGCTTCCAGCTAGGGGATCTATAGTATCTGCTATGCCTGATTCGTAGGCAATTATTTGTTGAGTTCTTAAAGCTATTTTAGCTGCAAATTCACTTGGTACTCTAAAAGGTTCATCAAAGCTATTTGTGTGCAAGCTTTGAGTCCCTCCTAGAACAGCCGCCATGGCCTCTATTGTAGTTCTAATTATATTATTCCAAGGTTGTTGTGCTGTTAAAGAAACGCCGGCTGTCTGAGTATGAAATCTCATCCACATACTTCTTTCTTTTTTAGCATGGAACCATTCTTTCATAATTTTTGCCCACATTCTTCTAGCAGCTCTAAACTTTGCTATCTCTTCAAAGAAGTTTATATGAGAGTCCCAGAAGAAGCTTATTCTATGGGCAAATTCATCTACATCTAATCCCCTTGAAATTAACTGTCTTACATATTCAATTCCATCTGCTATTGTAAAAGCTAGTTCCTGAACAGCTGTTGAGCCTGCTTCTCTAATATGATATCCGCTTACGCTTATAGGATTCCATTTTGGTAGATTTTTAACACTCCACTCTATTAGATCCATGCTAACCCTTACTGCAGGTTCTGGAGGAAATACATAGCTTTTTTGTGCTATAAATTCTTTTAAAGGATCATTTTGTGTCGTTCCACCAATTTTATCATAGGGAACTCCTTGCATTTCGGCGACTCCAACATAAAAGCTTAACAATACAGGAGCTGGGGGATTAATAGTCATGTTTGTTGTTACTTCTCCCATATTTATTCCATCAAATACTACCCTCATATCTTCAATTGTAGGCACACTCACTCCTACAATACCAACTTCCCCTTCGGCCATTGGATCGTCTGGGTCTATCCCAATCAATGTTGGGTAATCAAATGCCAGGCTAAGACCAGTTTCTCCATGCTCTATTAAAAACTTTAATCTTTTGTTGGTTTCCTCAGGTCCTCCAAAACCACTAAACATTCTCATTGTCCAAAGTCTCGCTCTATACATAGTTGCATGTATTCCTCTTGTAAATGGATAACTTCCCGGAAATCCTAACTTAGAATTATAATCAAAGTCCTCCAAATCTGCAGGCGTGTACAAAATCTTTATTGGTATATTGCTTAGATTAGTAAACTCCTTTTCACGCTCTGGTACTTGTTTTATCCAATTTTGGAGAGTTTCTTTTTCCCATTTCTCTAAAGAGTTTTTAATCTCATTTAGTGACTTTTTATCGTATAAATTACCCATTACTCTCCCCATATTTGAATCGTATTACGAAAGTTTTATAATTATTTATGAACTTAATATATATGTGCATCATAAGAGGGATACAGTTATTTCATTAAGAAAATTAAATAAGGTTCTAAAATCAAAATAAAGCGGGGGGATTTAACTTAATGGTTAAGTTGTATTCAGAAATATTAAGCAAAGAAGTTGAAATATCTGATAAGCCTCAAAGGATAATTAGCCTCTCTCCAGCTATCACAGAAACTTTATATTTGATAGGAGCTGGCGATAGGGTTGTTGGAGTAAGTTTTTTCTGTAATAAACCTCCTGAAGTAAGTAAAAAACCTAGAGTAGGTGCATATTTAAACGTTAATTATAATTTATTAGAGAAATTAAATCCAGAACTTTTATTGGTAACTACTGGGGCGCAAAGGGAAAGGATTGAAGAACTTGAATCTAAGGGCTATAAAGTTTATCCAATACCTTTGCCGGTAAATATTTATGGGATCCTTGATAATATTATGATTACAGGAATAGTCGTAAACGAGATTGATAACGCAAGAGAACTAGCATATAAGCTTACTGAAAAATTAATAGAAATAAAGAATATACTTAAGGGTGTTAGGATTTATTATGAAATTGATTTAGGAGGCCCTGTTAGTGTAGGTTCTCATAGTTATATTGGGGATGCATTTAAATTTATGGGTATGTCACACGTATTTGAAAATGAAAGAGTTCCATACGTAATAAATCCAGATCCAAGTTCTATAATAAAATACAATCCAGATGTAATAATTTATGAACAAAAGTTAGGTGAAAATGCCACAGTCGATAAATTTATACAAAATTTAGAAAAAAGAAATATTAAAGAAATAAATGCGGTTAAAAATAAAAACATAGTAATAATGGAATATGATAGCTTAGCACATTATGGTCCTAGCTTCTTTGATGCTGCAATAAGGCTTGCTAATAGAATAAAGGAATTAAAGTTATAGTTCTATCGTTCATTTTTAATTTTGTATTTCTTTACACTTTTTAAAAAAAGGTATTGTTTTCATTTTTGCTAAGGATATATATGAACTTGGTAAAAATATAAAATTAATAGAAAAGCTCTACAAAATTTATTCTAAATATAATTTATTTAAAACATTATTTATATCAACAAGCTTATACGTTTTTAAAGCATTTAGCTCCATTTGCTTGTATTCTTCTTTTCCATAAATTTTTATGGCATTTTCTAAATAATTTGAAAATTCTTCAAAATCTTTTTCATCTATTTCTTTTGCTGTTGGATCTGTATAGAAGTTTATTAAATCTCTGATATCTTGACCAAATAGCCATCCATTCTCTCCGTGTTTTATTACTTCAAGAGCCCCTCCATCTTTTGCACCAACAACGGGAACTCCGTTTGCTAGTGATTTCATATATGAAGTTCCGCAAGCTTCCCATCCAGAAAATGGTGTAAAAGTTTGTATGTCACTGCCTGATATGAAAGTTTTTGCATTTAAAGCATCATAGTTGTGTACATGAATCACATTGCTATATTTCTTAGATAGTTTTCTGAATTCTTTTAAATAGTTAATTCCTTCTTTATCGTTGGGATGCGCTTTTCCACCTATAACAAATATTGCTTCCTTGCTTAAGCTGCTTTCCTCAATAAATTTTGTTATAAAATATGGTCTTTTATATGATGTAAGTCTTCTCAGCCAAATTACTACTGGTTTATCATATATTTTAATATCAGGCTTATAGTTTTTTAGTAAGAATCCTAATTCTGTTTTGGATTTTATATGTGCTTCCCAAATATCTTCTTTTTCTATCTTTTCAATTTCTTTTGAATTAAGTAAGTTTTTAATATGATCACTAACCCATCTATTAAGGTTAACTCCATTTGTTACATGTGTTATCTTATCTTTATATTCATCAAAAACTTTTTTTGTTATTTCTTCATGTTTTGCTGAAACTGTATAAGATAAGACAGAATTTTCTAAACCAATTTTTGTAAGCGTTATAAATTCATCATTAGATTTATATCCAAATTCCTCAGATAATATTGGAGATGGATAAACAGGGTGCCCCCAAGGACCAGGCGTGTGCGTTGTAAACCTATAATTTTTGAAATCAGGTAAAGCGAGAGTTACCAAAGCTGTATATGCTTCTTGAAGATCTATATTTTTCACTCTTTCAATTCCTATCACATTTTTTATATAATATGCGACTGACTTTGCTAAAAATATGTATTTATAGATTTTCTCTTCATAGCTATTTTCTATATACAACCTATCGCAAAAGCCCCTGAAAAATTCTGGGCACATAGATTCAAAAAATACCACTTTGCTTATTCCTCTCTCATAAATCCATGGTCTAACAAATACATTTTTTGATTTTATTGTTATTTGGAACTCAGCTTCAGGCTTTAATATGGATTCTAGAGGGAATGGTTGTGATTGGGGCATAGGTATAGGATTATCATTTTCATCAAAGCTATAGTCCACATAGCCTTTTTTATATAAAATAGTAAGGACGTAGTATTTTAAATTTCTTGATGCGGCAGCATAAAACTTGTCCCCTTCTAATATGCCTAATCCACCTGCATAAGAATATATTTCATCTAGAGCTACTTCGGGCGTTACTGATATAATTACATCGTTTATCAATTATATTTCACCTTTTAACAAGATAAAATATTTCTTAACGGATTAATATTTGTTCACTTAAAATGCTTTATGAAAAACTTTTTAGTAAGATCGTTTTTTAATTCATTGCTTTTATCAGAATTAAGATTAAAATTTTAAGAGAACTAAAACTAATAGGGTTTAGGTTGAATTTAAATGAAAATACGATAAAGAAAATATCATTCATAATAGGTTTAATCATAGTTTTAGGTTTCTCATATATGGTAGGCTCTTCAGCATATCATATAGCTTTAACAACAAGTGGCGGCGGTTACAACAATTCTTACATAAGCGATGAAATATACTATGTTGATAGCGCAAGAAGAATTTTAGTCAACGTGTTTGGTTATAAAGGCCAGTTATATCCATATAGCGGTGAAACTCAGTCCAATTATTACAACTTTGAACATCCACCTTTAGCTAAATACATAATTGCTTTATCTATGGTTATATTAGGAGATAAGCCAATAAATTGGAGAATACCAAGTGTGATATTAGCTTCCCTAATTCCCTTAATACTTTACCTAGGTTTATCTATTGGTAATGATATTAAATGGATTTTCTTGGGTATATTAGCGTCTCTTATTGCTTCATCTGATAAGATATTGATTGTAATGGGATCAGTTGCCTTATTAGATATATATGCTGCTTTCTTTTTAACAATAGCAATAGTGTTTGCATTTAGGAAAAACCTTTTATTATCTGCAGTATTTGTAGGATTAGCTTCCGCATCAAAAGAAACAGGTCTATTCGGAGTATTGGCTCTTATAATTTTATCATTTTCCCTTTATGGCAAGAAATTTTTAGCAATAAAGAAGATTGCAGAAATAATATTGATTGTTATAGTTGTTATTTTAATTTTTTATATACCTTTGTTTTATCACTTCGGGGTACTAAATATAATTCAGCAAACTATTGGTGGTTATAAATGGGATTTGCAAAGTAGACCTCCAGGACCTCCAACTAGCACACCGAGCGGATGGCTATTTAATGTTAATCCTTTTGTTTTATCATACTCTCCCTTATTAGAGGCAGATACAACTCCTATTATTGAAGTCCCTGCTATGGTTTCTGCTATAAGCATTTTTATTAGTTGCATCCTTTATAAAAGGAATTATTGTTATAGGGCAGGCGTAGTATTTTATATTTCTATATTCTTAGGATTTTGGATTGTTTATTTAGCTGGGAATCACACTCTTTATAGCTTTTATTCTGTAATATTAACACCTGCAGCAGCAATTACATTAGTGGAAGCAATTGATATGATTATGGGTGGGCTTATTGGAAAAAATGAAAATAACGTTAGTTCAGTTTAGAAGAAGACCTTTGGCAGAAGAAAATATATGGACTGCAATTTCCTTAGCTAAGAATGAAAAATCAGACTTGATTATTTTTAGTGAGAATTGGCTATCCAGTAAAGCCATTAATTTAGATGATTATATCTATTATATAGAAAAAATAGGAAATATCCTAGATTCAAATATACTTGGGGGAATTCAATATGTTAATGAAAGCGATTCAATTAAAAGCGTTGGAATATCATATATTAATAGAAAACCGGTAAGGATATGTGAGAAGATAAATCCATCTAAAGCAGTTGGAGAAAGAGAAATATTAGCTGGGGGAAAATATATAGCGCCTATAAAAGTATATGATTGGAAAATAGGTTGCATAGCATGTGTTGATATATTCTATCCTGAGATATCTAGGTTACATGCAATAAATATGGCAGACATAATATATAATCCAGCTAGTATTTCTGGTGAAAGCGTAAAACTTTGGCATTCAGTCCTTCAGACAAGAGCTGCAGAAAATGTGGTATATTCTATTGGAGTAAATAATACTAATACAATGTATCCAGATCAAAGAATAACGGCGGGCGAAAGCGTAGTTTTTAATCCTCATGGAGATAAGATTTTAGAATTAGGCAGCGAAGATACAGCAATAACTGTTTCATTAGATTATGATTATTTTGATTTTGTTAACAGGCGTTGGGCTTTTAGGGAGGACTTAATAAACAAGTATTCTAATATTTATAAATCGTTTTTCAAGGAAAATAATTAAAATAGCTTAATATTTTAAAACGTTTATAAAGTATAAATAATGAAGCTATATTCTTTAAGGTCACAATAGTCTATAATGGATGAGAGCTAGGTAACACTGTAAAAATATAAGGGAATGTAATAATGTTCGAAGGTTGGCATTTACTAACTAATAAGAATGGCAAAGAAATAATATGGATAGTTAAAGGTTATGAGCATCCAAAAGAAGGTTTTATATCAATACCATATAGGATATCAGGTAATAGAATTAAATCCGATGAATTTAGCAATTATATACCAAAAGAATACTATAGATATCTTGATTGCGTTGGTAGATATGTTCCTGTTGTAAAAAAAGATGACATCTTGAATTACTATGATCCAAAGGAGATGTATTTTAGCAAAAAGAATTCTTTGCCTGAAAAGATTAACGATCTTATAAAATATCTTAATCCAGAATATGTAGGATTAATAGGTAGTTATGCATTTGGGTTTCAAGTAAAGCATAGCGATGTTGATTTGCTTCTTTATGGTAATAATAGGGAAATTTATGAAAAGCTAATAGAATTAAGGAATAGTGAATTTATATCTAATTGTATTAATAGATATAATAAGGTATCTGATACAATGTCTTATAATAGCTATAAAATTCTATCAGAATTAAAAGTTTTGGATTCATGCTATATGAATATACCTTACACTATTAGGATATTAAGGCAGATTTATAATAAGGAGTGTGTAAGTAATTATAAGACTTTGAATATTTTTAAAGGAGAAATAGAGATATATGATAATAACGAAAACTATTTGGTACCAAGCATTTATTTAGCGTACAACGAAAACTACGGTAAAATTGAAATTATGACATGGCATACCAGGTATTCTGAATTACCTTTAGGTAAATATATTATAGAAGGAATCATTCAATTGGATCTAAAAAGAAATAAACTCATTATTGTTCCTGATTTAGGTGGAAGAATTGATCCAATCAAGATATGGGCATGACTCTACTATAATAACGAAAGATTTATTGGTTGCTGTAGAAATTGGAATAAAGTCGCCTGATGGGCTAATACCAGTTATACCTAAATATATTAATTGTGAAAATAGTAAATGGAAAAGAAAAAAAATAAGTTTTTGTAGAATACTTTCAGAATATGGCCCTTATGGCATAAGCAATGCTATAAAAAACTCAAAAATTAAAATGATATATGATCCGGCGTATAAAATAATGATGCCATATGTTAGACAAGAAGATATAATGATTTATAATAATCCTAAAGACGCTTTTATAGAGAACTTTATTAATTCCTATAGATATGTAGAAAGCTTACCCCTATTTGAATTAATTAAAGATCTTGATATAACACAGATAGGCATTACGGGCTCATATTCATTAGGTATGCAGTATGAGGAATCTGATATGGATTTGGTAATTTATGGAGAAAAAAATGTCGAGTTAATTTACAATAAATTCATTAATAATACGAATATTATAGAATGTAAAAACGAATTCGGAGGAGTAATAATTGAAGGCCCATGTACTTCTTGGAGGAGAGGTTCTTATAAGGGTATGGCATACAGTTGGACCGGAGTTCCTAATGAAATAGCATATCACTGTGATCCAATTAAAAACTACAACAAAATAACAATACCATATAAAATAGAAAATTTAAATGTTTATATACCAAAAGGACAAATTGGTGGGCTTTTATATCCTCCATGCGTAAAAGATAGTAACGGGAGGTATATAATATCATTTGAATTTAATGCTGGTTATTTATTATATAATGGAGGTTACATAAATATTTCAGGACTCTCTGATGAGAAGACTATAGTTATAGGTACAAGAGAATTTCCAGGAAAAATAAGTGCTGTTAAATCAAAACCATAAGTTATTTATTGTTAACCCCCCGGTTAACAATACGAAAATCAATAATTTTTATATTAGATATCAGGAAGAAAGCTTTTTTATTGAAAAATATAAATTTTTATAAGGTGTAAAGTTTGACTATAGAAAACGTTATTCAAGTAATCAAGGATACTGAAGTTGCAACAAATAACGCCTTTTCAGCTTCGCCTTATTTAAAATATGCTGTAGCAGCTGACTGGACTGCTATTTCAGCATATGCAATAGTTTTAATAATTACGTTAACGCTATATAGCTCAAAAAAGGAAAAAGAAAGGGCCTACAATGTTGCTTTAGTTATTGTTAGTATAGCAAGCAAGAAAGTAAAAAATGTTTTATATAAAAATATATCATATCATAAAAAATTAAAGATTCCTATGTATTTGGTTATAGATGAAGGGGCAGAGCTACAAGAGGACCTTTCTAAAAATAAAGATATAAACCTTGTTATTGTTCCTAAATCATTTAGGCATGATTTATTCGGTAAAGGTCGTGCCCTAAGATACTTTGTTGAAAATTTTGTTAAACCAGATTTTTGGTATGTATTTCTTGATGATGATAATTTAATATTGAACAATACTTTTCTATATGAAATACCATATTATGAGAAGAAAGGATACGTTGCGTTTAATCCAGTATTATTGCCTAGAAAAGGAAAATCCTACATGGCCTATATTATGGACTTTGCAAGGTATCTTGATGACATATCATTTTTTAGGTTTTTCACGGGACTTATTAAAAAGCCTTATGTTGGTTTACACGGTGAGCTTTTGGGAGTTAAAGGCTCTTTTTTACTTGAAGTAAATGCTTTTAATAAACCAAGTAAAGTTGAAGATTTTCTTTTCTCTATAGATGTTGTTAAAAATAATGGGAAGACATGGCAAAGTAATACAAAGGTCAGCATTTTGAGCCCGAATTCAATAAAGGATTTAATAAAACAGAGGGCAAGATGGTATTCAGGTATGACAGAAGATTCTAGATACGCTCCAATAACAATGAGAATAATAATAGCTATTAAAACTTTTTCTAGAACTTTGGGATTAATAGGTTTATGGATATTATTGCCTTTTGTGAATTATTATGTTGTTGCATTAATTTTAATACCAAGCAGTTTAGTTTACTGGCTTGTCTATATTTATGGAGTAAAGAAATCTGGGAAATTTAGGTATATAATAACTTTGCCAATATTTGGTTTGCTTGAGGGTTTTGGCTTAATATATGGACTAACAAGAATTGGAAAGAGAGAATTTATAGTTATAGATAAAACTATTTGACACAATCAAAATTTTTTAAACAATAATAAAAATTATGTTATTTTAAAAGTTCTATAGCTTTTTTAAGAGCTTCATTTTTTGAGTTTGTGTCATTGCTTGTACATGCTTCAACAACATACGCTAGAATCTTATATATGTTTATAATTTCATTACCTTGAGCTTTTACTGTAGTATCTATATTTTTAACATTTGCCGATAGAGAATCAACCAATAGCTCTAAAACCGATACTATGTCCTCGACATTTTCATGTTCATGATGATGTTCATGAACGTGCTCGTGTTCGTGCTCTTCCTCAACTTCTTCAACTATTTTATCCAAATCTTCTTTCTTCTTTGGTAATTCCATTCTTCTTCTTTCGCTACTCAATTTAAGCACCTATATGTCTTTCAATTAATTTGAATCCAGTGAGGATATTAATTTTTTCCTTAATTAATAAAAAATAAATATTTTTTTAAAAAATACTAAAATTCAATGTTTGCATGTCTACTGCGCATCTCATCTTCGCTGATGTTGAGTTTAGTCATTAGGCTATAAACAATTCCATCTAAAAATATCATCGTCGTGTCTTCAAACAGAGTTCCTAAAGGAGCTAGAGGTTCATGTAATCCCAATATTTGCCTTGCAAAATAGTCATCCATTTTGCTTATTTTTGATCTTCCCGGTATTTTTACTACCATGTCAGCAATGCTACCAAGAGGGGAATCAGGATAAGTTGTTAATGCAATAACTTTTGACCCTACTTTCTTTGCGGCATCAGCAGCATCAACAATTAATTGTGTTCTTCCTGAACCAGAAATTGCTATAGCAAGATCTCCTTTTGTAATACTTGGTACTATAGTTTCTCCTAAAACATATGAGTTAAAGCCCATATGAAGTAATCTCATAGCAAAAGCCTTGCCAACCAAGCCGCTTCTTCCAGCACCCATAACAAGTACTTTGGATTTCTTATTATATGCCTCAATAAGCATGTTCACAAGGTTATCAATTTCTTTTACATCAATTACTTCAGCTGCTTTTATAACAAAGTTGGCTATCTCTTTCATTGCTAGCAATGCAGCATGGTTTTCATTATTCAAAGAAGTCACCAATTAATTATAGTTAGACAAGATTATAAGTTTTTATTTTATATTTTATAGGTTTTTTAATTCAATATAAACCATGAAAGTTGTTTAAAAATGATTTCGAATCAATTAAATCAATTTAAAATTAATAATATATTTTATTTTTGATAAAGTCTTTTTAATATAAAATTAGAAAAGAGAACTTATTGTTTTATGGCTAAAAGACAATAATTATTTGTAATAGAAAAATAAACCAAGACTATAATAACAATTATAGGAGCTAAAATGAAATTACTAAGG
>ERZ1669250.177-NODE-177-length-33982-cov-22.043770_pt1 | contig 33982 bp, 41 predicted proteins | sample MGYA00579295_ERZ1669250 | MGnify/ENA primary metagenome ERZ1669250 (study PRJEB41166, sample SAMN08046056) | hot springs metagenome | biome: hot spring; feature: acid hot spring; material: thermophilic sediment; isolation source: thermophilic sediment from acid...
TATATGTATAAATGGTTAAACATGGAAAATCAAATATTTATATTTTAGCTCATATCTTCTTGCTGAAGATTTGGAAAGGATTTGCGGAAACAGAATAGTTATATGTTACAATTACCCCCGACGCTAAAACATAAGTAAAAGTCAAAGATCCGTTTCCTGATGAGTACCAAGGAACAACAAAACTGAGGTACAAGTTTTTATTTTTGTTTATTACTATCTTTTGTCCACTTACCCATTGAGTACCTAAATTGCCATTTGGGCTATTTTTATAATACATTGTTATAGAGCCTATTATCGATCCTGGCAATGAGCCATTTATCCATAAACTTACTGCAGTATTCAATGTATTATTTATCTGCAATACAAAAAGAAGTTTACCATTTGATAATAGATATAAAATTGTCCAATTTATATAAATAGTAGTTCCTGACCAAATATTTGGTGGGACGCCGTTTACAGTTGCTTGAAATTGGCCTGAATTATTATAATTTTGATAATTAGGTCCAGTTGTTAAATATACTAATGGGGGTTCCTGGCCTATGGAAATAGGGTAAGTATTAGAGATTATGACTGAAGCAATAACTAAAGAAGGCAATAGTAATGCAATAATCGTTAAAATTAAAAATCGATATTTACCTTTGAAAACAATTAATTTCACTTTCATGGGTGCCCTGGATGCTCCTTTTTCCATCTTCTCTTTAATATCATTTTTCCCGACCTTTTTCCAAGTCAGCAAACATCTGATCATATTGCTCTTTTGTTATCTCTCCTTTTGCATACCTTTCCCTCAATATTGAAATAGCATTGCTATTTGTTTTACTTGCTGGGGTATTCGTTCTATCTGTAAAATAAATGATCCCAAAATCTGAAAGAACAACACCAATAAATCCTATAGACATAATAAATGATAAAATGTTATTTTGCAATCCACCTAACACAAAATACAGACCTGATATTCCTGCCATCAATGTTAAAGGGCCATTGATAATTGCTAAAATTATTATCAAAGGCTTTTTTGTGAAAAAGGATAGGATTAAAATAATTAATGCAAAGACTCCAATTAATATGCCAATCATCATATGAACCATTATTTCTGGAACTTGACTCATAATGCTCATTAGAATACCGCCCATCATACCCATCATATATCTATGATATTGTTGAACAGTTATATTCATTGGAGCAAACAAATTGATCCAGATCCCAATGATAAATTGAATTGTCAATAAGAAAATCTGTGCAGTAACTAGCGGGATAAGGAATCTTGATGTATTATTAGTCATTCATTCACCATCTCCTCATTTAATTATCTCCATTACGGATGACTAGGAAGTTCTTTTTTCCAGCGCTCTATTTTCTCATTTACAGCCTTTCTGATAAAATCATCTTCTTTAAACCATTTATTTTCTATATGCATTATCTTTGTAATATCATCATAAATTGCTAGAGAAAATAAAATACAAACTTGAATTCCGTTTTTTTTCCTTGATTTTTTAGGATTAACCATAATCATATATGATTAATTAAAAATATAAATATTTGTAATGATAAATCATACTAAGATAAGATAAAATGGTAACTAATCAGGAAACAGATTGAAAAAAACCGTTTAGTGCAATTGCCAGATGATTTATACAAAGAGATTCTAGAATACATAAATAAATATAGAATGAACTCTGATCCAAGGACATTGTTCACAACAAAGAGGGGCAGAATTGATTATAACTATCTTAGAACAATAATAAAAGACCTTTGTAAAAACTTTTGAAAACCAGAATTACATGCCCATTCATTCAGGCATTATTACGCAACAACACTTTTAGCAAACGGGATGGATATTCGCATGGTTCAAAATCTTTTAGGACATGCATCCATTTCTTCTACCAAGATATACACTCACATTTCACAGCAAAAAGTTGGAAAGATAGCAAAGGGCTTGCTTAACAAACTTTTTCGTAACGAAAAAATTTTAAGGAATTTGTCCATTTTATATAGAATTCCCATGGTAGCAGATGTAATTGGTTATAGGGGCACTGGGATTATAACTTTTTTTCTGAATCCCCTTCGAATTTTATGAAGGTAATAATATGAAAATGCGTATCCACCAAAAGAGTTAATTTTTACATCCCTGCATCAATAAAATACAAAATACCAGGAGAATCTGAATTTAATGGATTTTTCATAAATCTTTTAACACAAATATTTGAGGATCCCATGAAGGTAGAATTAAAAGAACTTGAAAAAAAGGAATTGAAACTAAAAGAGGAACTTGCAATAGTTCAATCTAAAGTTTGAAAATAAGAAGGGAAATGTAAGATGCAGAAAATATTAGGAAAGCTATTGAATTGAAAAACCTGTATGCAATATGAGAATTCTGGAGAATAATTCAAAATTCTATAAAGCTAAATAAATTAAATTTTTCAGGGAATAAATACCCTGAGCATATTCTAGAGATCAAATTTAATTATGATAGAATTAATAAAGCAATAGAAAAGAAAGAGATTATATCATATTCGGTGCAATCATTTGAACAAGCGATACAACTTTCTAAGGAATACAATGTTCAATATATTGGCAAGGGGAAAAGGAAAAAGAGGAATTTGATAAATTTTTAAAATTTTATGAAAATTATAAAAAGGAGGTAAAGGCATGATTTTCAAGAAAGTTCGAGATCCGCCAAATTTTGTTTTTGGCATTATGAAATTGTTGATTCAAGATTCAAGGGAGGTAATATAAATGAATTCAGAATATGGAATAAAAAAGAGAATAGGGCAATGGGAGAAATTTATTCAGGGAATGAGAGAAAAGCAACGGATCCTAAGAAAAGGAGGTTTTTGAGTAACAAGATAAAATTAGCAACATGGGAAAAGGGAAAACTTAAAGATGCACTTTGGGGGAAATTATGATGAATGATCTCAAAATACATAATTATGGGAAATGAATTAGAAGAAAAATTAGAGAATTCATTTAATAATGAAATTTATATTAAAGCAATTATTGAGGAAGTTAAACTAATTTTTCATACAGGCAAAAGTTTAGACCAAGCAAAAGCTGAATTAACTTAGAAAGTAAAGAAACAAATAGCAGAAGAGTGGAAATGAGTACGTTTGAAAATCCTGAAATTCAGGAATTCAAGAAAAAGGAGCATGAGGGTGCTGAAAAGTTCAAGAAAGATTTTAATGATGCTATTATCATTACATTAATCTCAAGCTTGATTTTATTTTTTGTTTTAATAATTTTCAAGGTGATAAAATGATTACACTTGATGATTTTGTTGAGAATGAAAAAATCAGAATTTTTGAAAAAGGAAAGAAAAAGATTGAAAAGCAGGTTAAAGCACAGAGCAAGATAAGAAGCATAACAGGATCAGAGGTAACAGAAAAAGATCTTCCTCCTGAAATTAGAAAGGATCCTAAGAAATTCATTGAGACAGTTAAAAAACAAAACCTTAGCAAAAATCAAAAAGCATTGGTAGAAATGATAGAAAAAGGGTTTAAAATCAAGCTGAAAAACAAGCAAGTTATAGAAGTTGAGCCTTACATGGAATTCTATCTTTTATTGCTCTATAAGAGCCTTAATACTAAAAAATGAGGAAAGTTATGGAAGATAGTAGAGTTGAAATAGATTTTAATGAATTAATGGAAAACATCAAGCTTTTAGATGAAATAATTATTGAGAATCTAAATGGAGGCTATGAAAAAAATAGGAACATTTTTGCAAGAATCAATAAAAAATACAACCTTAGCGTAAATGAGATAGAAAAAATGTGTTTAGCAAGAAAAATTCAACTGGAACTTTATAAGTTTGAAACTGAAGGAAAAGTGCTTAAGAAAAATGAAAGATATGTTTTGGATCAGTTTGGACAATAACAGTATAACAAAAAATTTTCCATAATTTAGTTATATATTAAACTTCGATTATACAAAATTTTTAAGAGATCATCATATTTCTTTTGAAATTTTTAATATGAATTCACCAAATTCAGTTAAAGAATATATGCAAGGCTTAATTTTCTTTTCATTATCAAGTTTTTTTACTATTTCTACTGAAATTAGATTTTTAAGCCTTCTAAACACTAAAGATTTATCTATGTTAAGAGAATTTGAAAGTTTACTTATGGTATTATTACCATTTGCAATCTCTTTTATCGTATTTAAGTATCGTAAATCAAATATATTGATCCTCTGTAACTTTTTAATGTCTACCAGAACCGTTTTATCACTTTCTTTTTCATACAAAACCATTTTAATATTATGTTTTATAGCATGTAATGCTAAAGCTGCCATACCAATACCAGAACCACATGATGCATTTACCCAAACCGGTTGACCCTCCTTCACACATAAAACTCTAACTGTAAAATAAACCTGAAAAAAATTTGTAATATCATCCAAATAAATGAAATCATATACAACACCAACAGTATCTAAAAAGTCAATAAGTTTTCTTTTCGTTTCCTCATCAACTGAATTTTTATTAGAAATAATAATTAATCTCTCTATTTTTGGAATGTTTGAAAAAAAAGGTTTTACAATGTAATCTTCCTCTTTATTAAATATAGCAATCGCATATTTATTTTCCATGGTCATTTAATATTACAAACGATTAATAAATTTTTGGGGTATAATGCTTATAATATTGCATTAAATAATTGTTTATTTTGCAACATTGCAGAAATTTAATATTATAATGATACAATTAAAAAAAAGATTTAAATTTCAGTAAATTAATATTAAATTTAGGTGCAAAACCTATGGTATCAGAAAATGAGAAAAGAGATATAAAAATATTTTTAGGGGCTACAGTAATACTCTTTATAATATCTTTGCTAATGCTTTTTGGCGGCGTATACATGCAGGATGTATTACACGTGAACAAGGCACCTCTATTGCTTGGAATTGTAGCAGGAATTTTATTGGCAATACCTTTGGAGCTCTGGAACTTTTCAGACCCGGATACATTGTACAGAGTAATGTCATTTCAGGACAGATTCTTGATTGTCTGTTTTGGATTTGCAATAGGTATTGGTGCAATATTGCTTTATGCACTGAACCTCATAGTGCCAAGCCCGAACTTCGGAATAAAAGACTTTTTTGTACCGGGAATTATCATTGGCGGTTTAATATTTGGTGCAGGCGTTGGAATAGCAGGTTATTTCCCAGGAACAGTATGGATTGCCTTAGGTCAAGGGCGTAGGGATGCAATATGGGCATTATTAGGAGGATTACTAGGAGCATTTTCATGGTCTGTTATTTTTGGGCCTGCAAAAACATTTTTCTGGAATACTCTTAACTTTGGACCAATAACATGGGCAAGCATATTTGGAATTACATCTAAATTAGGTATATTCGGAGTTTCATTGATTTTTGGAATAATATTGTTGCTAATGTTTTTAATATTGCCGAGATATCCAGGAGAGAAATTGAAAGACTCCTGTGGGTCTCATATCCTAGGATTGAGCAAAAATGTAACCCGTTTTGATGACTTAATAAAAGAGGAAAAAGAAAAATATCCCAATGCAAGATCCTTTGTGACAAGAATTACAAATGAAAGCAGTATATGGAACGCAAGGTACGTAATATTTTTAGGACTTGAGTTCACAATAGCAGCAGTAGCGGTAATAATTTTGCACCAGATATTTGGCGAATCTACAACATATTCATGGATTGGTGCGCAATTATCGTATCTAGTAAATCCTTCGTGGGCTGCTTCTAATCCATATTTTCAGCTTTTCGGTGGCATGCATATAGTAAATGGAATACCTGTAAATAATCCATTCAGCGAAATCGGCTGGGAACCGTTTTCAGATCTTGGTACATTTTTAGGTGGTCTTATATCTGCTACTATAATATCAAAGAGATTTTTAAAATACAAGTCCCAGGTTCCAAAAGTATGGGAACATAGGTTTGGGCCAAGCAAGACAAAGAGAGCCATAGGTGCATTTATAGGCACTTACTTAGTACTTTTCGGAGCAAGAATGGCAAATGGCTGTGCTTCAGGGCACATATTGAGCGGTAATATACAAATGGCAATATCCAGCTTTGTCTTCATGATTATGGTATTGATCAGTGCATGGATTGTGCTATATGGAATGCTGAGATTGAAAATTAACAAAAGAGGATATAGATAAAAAAATTTTTTTATTTTTTTTATATAAAGATTTAAGTTTGTGAATAACTATAAGTTAGAGGTGAATCATAATATGGCAAAGATGTTGGTTATGGTGTTGTCAGGTAAAGGTAACATTCAAGCAGAAATGGTAGCTTTTAACTTTGCAATTAACGCTGTAAAAAATGCCAATGCCGAAATAGAAATGCTATTTTTAGGGCAAGGCGTTCAGATTGCAAACAAAAAGCAGGCAAATTCACCACAATTTAAGGAACAGATTGAAAATGCCATTAAGATGGGAATCCCTGTAAAAGCTTGTTCTGTAAGCCTTAAAAATGAAGGCCTAACGGAGCAAGACATATTCCCTGATGTAGAGCTAGTTCTCGGTGGTGTAGAAACAAATTTGAAAATAGAAGAAGGATATTCTGTAATAACGTTCTGAGGATTATGTTTGATCTCACCAGTATTCAGATAATTCTCTCGATAATTTCCGGGGTGATTGTTGGATTTTCCTTAGGCCTGATAGGCGGAGGAGGTTCAATACTTGCAATACCTTTGCTGATCTATTTTGTTGGATTTGACCATCCACACATAGTGATAGGCACTACAGCGCTAGCAGTGAGCATTAATGCATTTTTAAATTTGGTACCGCATGCAAGGAAAAAACACGTGAATTTCAGGAAAGGAATTTTATTTAGCATTCCGGGGATTGTAGGCGTATTAATAGGTGCAGAATTAGGACTTTTAACTCCTGGTAACAAGCTTTTGTTCATATTTGCAATTTTGATGATAATCATTGCTATATACATGTTAAAAAGAAAATGCGTTAATGTAGCAGTAGAACCAAAACATAAAGAATCACTTGCGAAATTATTATCCATAGGATTTCTAGTTGGTTTTTCATCAGGTTATTTTGGTATTGGCGGTGGTTTTTTAATTGTGCCAGGACTCATATATGCTGGCGCTTTAAATATTATACAAGCAGTTGGAACATCATTAATATCTGTAGGATTATTTGGATTGGTAACAGCCATAAGATATTCTTTGAGCGGTGATCTTAACCTCATTATTTCAGCATTTTATATTGTGGGGGGCATCTTTGGAGGATGGCTTGGCGCTTATTATGCATCTAAAGTTTCAAAAAGATTGCTTACGAAGATCTTTGCAATAATTATAATTATTGTAGCAATTTATATGTTATTTATGAATTTCTCTGCATTCTTTTAAAATATTTTATTATTTTTTAATAATATTTACCTTTTAAAAATTCAATAACTTTTATTGCAATAAATAACTGTATATTTTGCAATATTGCAAAAATTTAATATTATAATATATTAAATAAAAAAAATATTAAATACGCATAATGCATAAAATTTAATATGAATGATAACAAACCGATGAAAATCCTATTTCAAATATCGGAAAGCGAAAAAATACCTTTATCATTTATTGCAGTTAAGAATATGGCCAATATGGAAGGAGTAGATAATGTAATAGCATTGTATTCTGAAACAGGAATTTATGGAGTATTAAGAAACGAAGAAGAGAATATTAAACAATTGCTTTCCAATCCTAAAATTCAGGTTTATGCCTGCGGTGTAGCAATGAAATCTAATAACCTCGCGGAAAAAGATTTTGCATCCGGGGTTAAAGTTGCACCGATAAGTTTCTATGAGATTGCTAAATGGCAAAGGGACGGCTATATTTATTTGAGGCTTTAGAATTATAAATTTTCCAAATTTGATTGAAATAAATTATTTATCTTTTTATTAGGTACTTACATTCATTAATTTTTCTTTGTGTAATGCATAAATTATTATTGCTATTGTAATAAGTATCATACCAAGATACAGTGCCTGTGTTCCCAATGCAAACATAACTATTGCAGATAATATTATTGAAAGAATCTGTATTGTGGGATATAAAGGAGAATGAAAAGGTCCTTTTACTTTCCTTTTTCTAATTATTATTACTGCCAGTCCTGTAAGAGCATATGAGAATATTACTCCAAAATTTGAGGCCAGTGCAATATATTTCAGATTTCCAAGAAAAAGTGAAAATACTGTTACTGTACCGATTATTAAAACTGCCCTCTTTGGTGACTCACCGGATAAACCGCCAATCCATTTAGGAAACATTCCATCTTCACTCATTTGCAACAAAGTCCTTGATCCCGCTACAATCAATGATATTGTAACCGTTACAGTTGCTAGAATAGCAACAATGCTAATTATTATCTCTATTATTGGAGAGGCATGCACATAATTCAGTGCATTGGCGAGTGGATCTGCTGTGATACTATAATATTGCCATGGCATTAAAGCTAGCATACCTATAACCACTAATATATATAATATAGTGCTGATCATAAGTGAAATGATTATTGCCTTTGGCACATTTTTAGCACCATCTTTCACTTCTGGAGTTAGTGTTGCAATTGTATTAAAGCCTGAATAAGCAAAAAATGCCAGCGAAGCAGAATCAACTATACTCATAGGCCCCTTGGGCAATAAAGGCGTAAACCTTACTGCTGTCCATGAACCATAAAGTATGGAAACTATTATAAAAATTACCAGACCACTAACAGTAATTAACACAAGAAACTGCTCTATTTTTGCAACCAGCTTCAAGCCTACATAATCGATTATTGTAATTGTGAGGATCATAATTATTGAAATTAATATAATCAAAAAATTTGAAGAAATTTGAAACATAGAAAGCAAGTATGATGCAAATCCAAGAGCCACTGCAGATGCGGCAATAGAATACGATATTGCTCTAAGCCAACCGACAATAAACCCTAGAGAATCACCCATTGTAACCTTTACAAAGGAATATAAGCCACCATGGGTAATGATTTTAGATGATAGCTCAGCACTGTTGAGGGCAACAGTAGCTGCAAGTATTGCCGTTAAGATGAAAGCAAGTATTGCGCCCGGCCCGGCCTGAAAAATCACAGTGCCAGCAAGCACAAATATCCCAGCTCCTATAATATTTCCTAAACCTATTGCAGTAGCCTGCCACATGGTGATCTTTTGTATTGACATTTAAGATAAGGTAACATTTAATGAATATAATATATTTTATGATTTTAGAAATACTAGCTTAGGATCAGGATCAATTATAATCAAAACAAGAAACAGGATTAGTAATTAAAGCATTATTCAAAGATAATAAACTCAATGACAGAATTTTATAAATCTCTTATTGATGCATATCAAATACTTATAAAAAATTTAAAAAATACAAAAAAATTTAATCAAGATGTAATTTTCTAGACATGTATGTAAAACCAACCTTCTTGCTGTCTTCTTATAATTTCTATAAATCCTCCCTGTGGAGTTGGGGAAACACCCTTCACCAGATCCGATTCTTTTATATTGTTAAGTTCCATCGAAGTTCTGCAAGCCATTACTATTATTTTTTCCTCTTTCAAAAGCGGTTTTATCATTTCCTCATTAGTGGTTGCTGTTATAGCACTCTCAAGAAATACAACCTCTATAGTTTCTACATCTTTCAGAACTGCAATGTGGGTTCCTACAATATTTCCCATTGGAATTTTTTCCTTTTCTGATACCTGTATTACTACTTTCATAAATAAATAATATCTAAAATTATTATTAAATTTTATTATGGTTTTGACATTTATTATAATAATAAAGAGTAGCTAGATTTTTATTTTCTTTGTTTATGTTTTTTAAGCGAAAGTAAAGATAATTAAGTTTTAGGATAAAAATCCATTAAATCCTGGGGTATTCTATATGGGATATTAAATATACTTTTCAAGGGTAATTGATAGGATAATGTAAGCAATAAAATATCCCGTTATTGGCTACGTCATATACCTTGAATGAGATAGAAAAAATGTGTTTAGCAAGAAAAATTCAACTGGAACTTTATAAGTTTGAAACTGAAGGAAAAGTGCTTAAGAAAAATGAAAGATATGTTTTATATAAGTTTAAATAATAAAATAGTTTCAGAAAAGAATTTTAAAATAGAATTATTCTCAAAAAACTATACTAAACAGAATAATGTTTCTGAAGTAGTATATGAATCAAAGAAATTAAAAGAGGGGAAAATTAAAAAATGAAAAATAAAGAATATAAAAAGGAGATCATATCAGAATATCATGTTTTTTTGAATCGATCAATTACTTCATTAATAATATTTTTTATTTTTGGCTCGGTATTTGTAACATAACAGTTTTTAGCAGCATATTTCGCATTTTTTCCACAGTGTTCTCTCTCTTCACCGTTTTTGTACAGCTGAACTATTTTGCTATAAAGTTCATCTATATTTCCGGGCTTAAATGTAAATCCATTTAGTTCCTCTGTTATAAGCTCCGAAACACCAGCCATTTTGCTCACAACAGCACATTTACCGTACAGCCATGATTCCACTACTGTGAGGCCAAAACCTTCCAATTTTGACGGAAGAATGAATAAATCTGCTCTAGAATAAGCTTTCCAGAGATCTTCATTCGAAAGATAACCTGTGAATATTACATTATTTCTTAATTTTAATTCATTTGTTAATCTTTCAAGGTATGATCTCCATTCATTGCCCTTGTTGGATTTCAGTCCATTACTGCTGCTCGTGAAACTCCCATTTCCAACAAGCATTAACTTTGCATTTTTGATTTTTTTACGGGCTTTAGAGAATGCTTTAATCAAAACATCCTGTGACTTTATGCTGTCCATCCTGGCGACATTGAGTATCAAAAAATCATCCTCTCTGATTTTGAATTTTTCCTCAAATTCTGTTATTTCATTACCAGATGGCTTCTTCCAATCCTCAGTGTTAATATGTGGATAAACCTGATAAACATATCCCTTAAATCCTACTCTGATTAGGCCCTCTAGGTCCCTTTTGGTACTAACAATTATTCCATCAAAACCTTCCATGCTTGAAACTATAAACTTTCTTATTTTTTCAGTAAAATTCTCAGGTATAAATGGAACATGCCATCTCAGCAATGCTGGTTTTATGGGCCCGATCATTGACCCCATCATAAGCTGCTGAAAATCATGGATATAATAAATATCAAAATTTCCAGCATTCTCAAGGATCTTTTTAGTGAATATCCAGTTATGGTTCAAATATCCGAGATATGATTCTACGGAAAATTCTTCTGAACCTAAGGCATGAATATTGTTCCAAAGTATTTCTTTAAATTCAGTGTAATTTTTCAAGTATTTTGAGTATGGCTTTAAATTCATTATCTTGATGTACTTATCAATACTTATATAGTCTGGTGCATTTGGATTAAGGCTAAACCAGTATATTTTCTTTGCAAAATTGTCTTTAAGGAATTCCCTTATCAAAACCCTCTCCATATTAGAAACTCCACCTACTGTATACTGATAATCGCTGTTGCTCAATTCTCCCAGATTAACGCGCTTTATTTTGGAAAAATCCCTGTTGAACTTAATAACGGGTGTCTGGGTTACCAATCCAATTTTATATTTCATTTTAAATCAAATAACAAAAAACTCAATTTTATATAAATATTTTCATCGCATTCATACAGGTGATATTAATTTTTCAAGTATTCCTCAAGTTTCACAGTTGCTGAAATTATTCCCAGATGGCTTAAGGCCTGCGGATAATTCCCAAGGTACTTGTGAGATTTAAATTCTATTTCTTCCGGAAGCAGATTCAGGTTATTCATCAATTTTAAAATTTTTATTAGACCTTTCCTTGCTTTTTCCACATTATTTAACAGGAGTAAATTTTCGATGTACCAGAATGATGCAAGGAGAAAAGCATTGTCATCGCTTTTCAAATTATCGTATGAATCATACCTTTTGAATAAAAAATCCTCTATCATTAATCTTTCTTCTATTTCTTTTAATGTCTTCAGATAAATTTGATCCTCAACGGAGCAGAAACCTAGCAATGGAAGGCGCATTAGTGCTACATCCACATAATCTGAACCATAGGACTGTATGAAATATTTGCCTTTAAATACACCATTTTTGTATATTGATTCTTCAATTTTTTTCATAACCTCCACAAGTGAGTTGAAATAATCATTTTCATCTAGGCCATACATTTTCCCCATTTCCACCATATCTTTTATTGCCCTCCATGCAAGCACCTTTGAATATACATAATGCCTAGGCTCTGTCCTGAACTCCCATATAGAATTATCAGGCTTTTCCCATTTGCTTAAAATCATGTGAACGATATTCTTCATTTTTTCCCAGATATGTAGGTTTATCGTTCCCCCGTTGAACACAAGCTCGTAAATAGCATGGATCAGGGAACCGTACTGGTCAAGCTGGAATTGTGTAGAAGCATCATTTCCTATCCTTACAGGCCTCGATTTCCTGTATCCTTCCCAATCGAGTTCTATTTCCCGGATGTCCTTTTTTCCGCTTATTGAATATATTGAATTAAGGCCGCCATCCCTTTCTATCCTGTCTATTATCTTTACGAGGAAATTGGTGGCCTCGTCAAGGTATCCGAGCCTTGAAAATATATCTATGACATAAGCTGTGTCCCTTATCCATGTGAACCTGTAATCCCAGTTTCTATCACCTCCTATGGATTCAGGAAGTGATGTTGTTGGTGAGGCAACCATAAAACTGTTCGGTTCAAAAAACAATCCCTTTAAGGTGATTAGAGATCTGTTAATGATTTCGTAATATTTACCGTTGTATTTTGACTTTGATATCCACTTTTTCCAGTAGTTCCTCGCCTCAGCCAGCCTGTCTTCTGACCTGAAATTGCTTACTGAATAGATTTTCTCTAAACCATAGGATATTACGATCCAGAAACTTTCACCTTCTTTCATTTCTTTAGTGCCATAAAGGACATTTCTTTCGCTTCTCAGTTCTATGCCCGTTGAAAGTGTTATGTTTCTTCCATTCTGCTTCATCAAATAACCAGATCCTTTTTTTTCTGCAATTGACATTTTTTTAGATCTATCAAAAGCAGAAAATTCAATATTTAGATTAAAATCTGCATAGGATTGAATGAATCTATGTATTTCTGAAAAGTACATTGTCGGAAATTGCGATGTAGGCATAAAATCAAGAATCCTTAATAATTTTTCATTCTTTCTGTAAAAAAAAGTGTTCAATAGAGGATTATCACCTTCATAGTACTGGTGTGTATTTATATTTTCCATATCAGGAAAAATTTTAAAATATCCGCCCCTTCCAAAATCCAGAAGTGAAAAAAGAACTGGATCAGAATCAAAATTTGGAAAACAGGCCCAGTCTACTGTACCATAATTAGTTATTAACGCTGCTGTTCTGTTATTGAAAATTATTCCATGATCCTCAATATTGGGATATTTTTTTGAATTTGCCATTAAAGAGCTTTTATTCATTATCTTATTTAACATTTCCTCTATGTTCATTTGATTGATTTTTATTTTTTTCCTGATTTTCTACCAAATTCTTAACAACCTTCATTGTTATTTTTATTATTTCGCTCCTCGGTGGTTCTTCATACTCGCCTTTGCATAGAGCCTCTATGACAAGAATATATGTTGTGAACGTTGTATCCAGAACCCTGACCTCTGGAGATGATTTTAAAAATTCCTTTCCCTCAAGAGCCTTTTTTATTTCAGATATCACGGTCTCGGGTTCAAGGGACTTTGGCACCTCATATTTTGTTCGCACCATTCTCGAATCCAGCACACCGTGTAAAATTACAGCAGCCTGAATCATTACATTGTTAGGTATTTTCAAATAAAGCTTTTCATCCGTGAGCAGTGTTGTGTACATTAAAGATATCTTAACTATTTCACCTGTATATCCGGGTATCAAATAATCATTAGACCAGAATTTTGGAGGATATGACGGTATGGTCAGACCATATTGCCAAGTTGTAATTGTTACCCTATCACCTATCTTGAATGGATTCGATGCCAATATGGCAATACCTCCAAATATATTAGATAATACTGTTTGGGATGCAAGTCCAAGAATCAGACCTGTAAAACCGCCTGCTGCTAAGGCTTCGCTGAATCCAATACCGATGTAAGAGAAAAATATTATCGCAGTTATAACATAACCTAGCAGCTGAACCATAAATGTCAAAGAATTTGCAGTCTGTTTTCCGATTAGGAATGACATTTTTTTATTTATAAATCTTGAAATAAGAATTGTTAATGCAACTCCCCCTATTGTTATAATAATCCCGAAAATTATTGATCTAAATTCTATGGGAATTATTTTAAATTTCTGAAGTATGTATACAGCAATCAATATCAGAGCTAATGTTATCAAAATCGAAATTATAAGAGATAACAAAGCGTACTTTTTCATAGGGGATTTAATATTTTTTTCAATCATAATATAATTTTATGATATATTATCATATATAATATTTTCTTTCATTCCTCTATATTATGGTATCCTGAAATTATTTCCCTTTTATACTCCTTATTTTTCATTCTAAAGCTTCTCCTTTCAATTTTTTCATTTCATATGCCATTGCCGATGTTATTATTTTGTCTTCGTATAGGCTCAAAGTGAATGTGATCCTTGAAAAAGATGGTCAAGTAGAAGATTCTAAGTATTATTCTGTAAACCGTGAGGAATATGAAAAATTGTTTTTCTCAACCATATGCAAACTAAATGAGGATGAAATATCAAGGTTCAAAGAATCGAGAAAATTTATAGGGAGGGTCTAAAAATGGATAATGAATTATTTGAGGAAAAATTGCAGGAATTCGTTACATGGCTTATAGGAAATGGTGATTCTATATCAACTGCCGAAAGGAGAGCAAGGAGAATTAAAGCACTCAAGAAATCAATTAACATTGAAAAACTGGCCATGAAACAGATCTATTCTTACATTGAATCAAGAATGAGGAAGGGGATAAAGAAAAAGACATTGAGAATAGAAATGAAGGATCTGGAATACTGGTTTAAGTTTTTAGGAATGAATACTAAACTACCCACATTCAAAAAAGAACCCGCCCCAGAGCCTTTCATACCCTCAGATGACCTGATCAAAAACATCTTGAACTACTGTGAAAAACAACCCAACAAGGAAGTATGGCTGAGAAATAAGCTCATAATAGAGACATTTATATTTACAGGGGCGAGGATAGGAGAACTTGTTAACATCAATTTGGAAGACCTCAAGGATGGTAGCCTTTACATAAGATCTGAAAAAAATGAAAGAAACAGACTTGTCCCCTTACCAGATAATCTTTTTAAAGAATTACTAGAATATATAAATAAATATAGAATGAATACGGATTCCAGAGCTTTATTTACATCCAAAAAAGGAAGAATGGATTATAATTATATTAGAAAAGTAATAAAAGAGCTTGGCAAAAAATTTGGAAAACCTGAACTCCATCCACACTCGTTCAGACATTACTACGCAACGACACTTTTAGCAAACGGGATGGATATTCGCATGGTTCAAATCCTTTTGGGACATGCATCCATTTCTTCGACACAGATATACACCCACATTTCACAGCAAAAAGTTGGAGAAATAGCGAGGGACATTCTTAACAGGCTTTTTCGTCTCGAAAAAATTTTAGGGAATTCAGGACAAAAGGTTCAAATTCATGTGGGGGCCGAACCTGTTAGATATGGGGGCACTGGGATTTGAACCCAGATCCGCGGGTCTCTCCTTAACTGGATCATCGCTCCAGTTAATCATCATTAAATCAGTAGACCCACTGGAGAATCATTTCCATAACTGGAGCCCGCTAGGATACCTGATTACCCCATGCCCCCACTACTTCTTATTAGCTCTTCTCTGCCTCATCAATCTTCTCATTCTCTTTTTTCTCCATTTCCAGCGCATCTGTCCTCTCTTTTTCCACACTCTTGAGCTTCTCTTCATTCTAACACCTGGTGTAAAAGGGAAATTGGTCAATGTTTATAATTTTTTTCATTTAAAAGGTCATGGGTACAAATCCTTCCTTCACATGGTCAACGATTATTTTACCTATGTATTCTATTTTAATACCCATTTCAGTTAGCTTGGTAGTAACATTAAATCTATCGGAGACACTTTTGCATGCAAGCATAAGCATTCCAGTGCTATTGAGTTTTTTGAGCATTTCTTTAACTTCTGGAATATCTGAAGCAATGAGTTCTTCACTGGGCCCAAAAAATATTATTCTAATGTCATCAAGGTATTTGTTTATTTTAGCATTATATGCGAAAGCCATTCCCGACATTGCCTTATCAATGTCATTTTTTCCCGATGTTATTATTACAAGTATTTTTGTCATATTAATTTTTAAATTGATCTCTTATTAAGCATTTTTGTTAATTACTTGTAAACTTTTTCCTCTACAAGGTTAAAATCGAGTGCGTCCAGTTGCACATCCCTTTTTGTTGAAAAATAGTTCGGATCCTTCATTTCTTTTATGAATTCATGCTGTATGATCATCTTCATGACTTCATTTGTACCTGTCCAGATCATGCCTAGCCTTGAATCCCTGAGCAATCTTTCTATTGGGTATATGGTAGTATATCCGATGCCACCCATGATCTGCATTGCATCATTTACAACTTTCCACATGACCTCTGTGGAATTTAATTTTGACATGGATACAAGTTTTCTAACATAGGAAAGACTTACCTTTTTTTGTTCTAGAAGATCTGCCGATTTGCTTGCCATATATACAAGTCCCATGGCCTGCTCTATTGCCGTAACAGATTCAGCAATTTTGAAATTTATTCCCTCATGTTCTATTAGCCTATTCCCAAATGCCTCCCTTTTCATGGCATAATCCGTCGCTATCTCTACAGCCGCCATGGCAACTCCAAGTGCACCAGCCGCTGTTGTGAGTCTTTCCGGTACCATCATTATGTTGAAAACATCATATCCCTTGTTCAATTCACCTATGATGTTTTCCTCAGTGATCTCCACATCTTTATACACTATTCTTGCAGTTCCACCTCCTCTTGTGCCCATAAGGCCATAAACAGTTTCAACCTTTAAATTTGGAAGATCCCTATCAACAACAAAGGCTGTAATGCCTCTGGTAATTGGTTTTGCATCTGGATCTGTTATTGCATATGTAACAAAAAAATCTGCACCATTGCCACCGACTACAAACCTTTTCTGGCCGTTCAGAATAAATTTAGATCCTTTTTTAATCGCCCTTGTCCTCATCATCCCGAATAGATCCGATCCACCTGTTGGTTCTGTAATCGCTTCCGCACCGTATTTCTCTCCCGATGTGATCCCTTTCAAATATTTTTCTTTTTGCTCTCTATTTCCAAATTTGTTAATTGGCTCTCCTACAATTGAACCTAAAGAATACATACAACTGAGGGTAAAGCCAAGATACCCCATCTCCTCAACAGCAGACATTTCTGCTATCCAGGAAGCATTTCTGCCACCATATAATTCAGGGAATCTCAATCCTGCTATGTGGTTTTCAGTTATTATTTTAATAAAATCCCTTGGAAATTTTATTTCCTCATTTTCAATTTTTCTTATAAGGTCATGGGGGATTTCTTTAACAATTTTCCTTACCTCATATTTGATTTCCCTTTCCTTATCATTTAAAAGCATATCTTCCATAAAAGATCACATTAAACAATATGGAAAAATTACCAAATAAATTTATCTGATCATGGTTCCGGTATAACCATCTATGTATACAATTTCACCCTCTTCAGGTACTTTATAAAGCTTTGTATTGTACAGGGCACTTATTTTATTAGTTTCAAGAAAATCCATTATTTGAGGAGAAACATCCTCAATAAATATTATCCCCTTATATTTCAAGAATTTTTTATCAACATCTATAATTCTTTTATTTACTAACAGTATGTTTCCATTTTTTCCAGATTTGGTTATTTTTCCGCTGAATGATTTTCCCACAGGATAACCCCTACCAAGGAATTCGCCTATTGTAATTGCTGAAACACTGTTAGTACCACCCAAGAAGAAGTAAGGTGATCCAGATGCAACAACAAGCCTTGATCCTTTTTTAATACTGTAAGATTTTTTTAATGATTCCAATGCATTTTCAAAATTGTTATCATTTAAAATGAAAGCATTTATTCCGCGGTATATGCTTAATTTTCTTGAAAGGCTTTCATTCTTTACGCCTATGTATATGGGTATTCCCGGCCTTACAGCTGAAAGCATTTTTGCAGTATTTCCATGGTTGGTAAAGCCCAAAATACCATCAGCATCTATTTCCTTAGCAATTGCTTTAGATGCCTTAGCAATTGAAAATGCAATTCTATTGCCCAAAAATTCGTCAGGTTCAGGAAAATCCATTATCTTAGATTCAACATAATCAATAATTTTTTTCATGTTTATCACAGCAAGATCTGGATATTTTCCTATTGCAGTTTCTTCTGAAAGCATAACCGCATCAGCATTATCAAGTATTGCATTTGTAACATCAGATATCTCTGCCCTTGTGGGACTACTTTCATTTACCATAGACTCAAGCATCTGTGTTGCAACAATTGTAGGGACACCATATTTATGTGAAACCTTAATAATATTTTTTTGTACAATTCCTATTTCTTCAAGCGGAAGTTCCACTCCAAGGTCTCCTCTTGCTACCATAATGGCATCGGATACTTTTACAATGCTTTCAAGATTTTCTAGACCTGTTTTTGTCTCAATCTTAGAAATTATACTCTGGTTACCACCGTGTTCCATTATCTCTTTTCTCAGGTTTTTAACATTCTCACTACTTTGAACAAAGGAAAGTGCAAAAAAATCCACATCATTTCTTATTCCCTCTTTAAGAAATTCAATGTCCTTTTCTGTAAGAATTCCCAGATCAACGTATCTTCCCGGTATATTTATTCTAGCATGGTTTCTTAGCATGGCATCATTCAACGCTACCATTTTTAAATGGTCGTTATTTTCTAGGACTTTAAAAGAAACTTTACCGTCGCTCATAAGGACTATGTCATTCTTTTTTATGAATTTTAAAACCTCTGGCTTATTTATTACTATGGATGAATCATTAATTTTTTTATTTGTTAAATAATAAATTACATTTGACTTAACTTGAAAATTTTCAGTATCTATTGTTCTTAGCTCTGGACCTTTAAGATCTAGCATTATACCCACATGGGAATTAAATTCCATGTTAATAGAATAAACAAATTTTTTTATTTTTTGAACATCATCTAGATTAGCATGAGCTGTATTCACTCTCACAACAGAAAGTCCATTTTTTGACATTTTTTTCAAAACTTTCTCATTCATTGATGAGGGTCCAACAGTAGCGATTATTTTTGTTTCTCCCATATGAATTATCATAGAGGCAAGGTTTATTAAACTTTACTTTTATTATTGAATTGAATGAGAATAGCATTTATTAATGGGAAAATTTACATAAAATTCAAGCCTTTAGAGAAAAGTGAATCTATTGTTGTTGAATCTGGCAAAATAATATTTTCTGGCCCAACTGAATTATCTTTAAAAAAAGCTGAAAAAATTGTTGATTTAAAAGGCAGAACCTTAATGCCTGGTTTTATTGATGCGCATATGCATCTTGATGAGCTTGGAATGTATCTGAACATACTTGATTTAAGAAACATTCGTTCAATAGAAGAATTGAGAAACAAATTAAAAAAATTTGCAGAAAACCATCCTGGGCCAATAATGGGCCATGGATGGGATCAGGAATTATTCCTAGATAAGAGGTGGCCAAATAAACATGATATAGATGACATAGTAAATGACAGGCCTGTAATATTAACAAGGGTATGTCTACATGCTGCCCTAGTCAATTCATATTTTCTAAAGATAATGAATTATGAAAGTGAAGATGGAATAATAAAAGAGAATGATTTTGAAACTTTCAGGAAAAAGTTCAATTCCCTAATCAATAGAGAAAATAAGAAGAAGTTCATATTGGATGGAATAAATGAATTAATTAAAAATGGAATAACGTCAATAGGTTTTGTTTCCTGCAGTAAAGAGATTTTTCAAATATTGAAGGATCTGGATAAAGAGAAAAAGATTCCAATAAGGATAAATGTTTATTTGAATGCTGAAGATTTCTCGCCAGATATAAATTTCAAAAATTCTGAGCACCTGAAACTCAAAGGCATAAAGCTTTTTGTAGATGGATCATTGGGAGCAAGGACAGCATTATTGAGCGAAAAATACAATGATGCTGATACATTTGGTGAAAAGGTATTCGATGAGAATTATCTTAAAATATATATTGAAAATGCTACAAAAGAGAATTTTCAAGTGGCAATTCATGCCATAGGAGACAGGGCAATGGACATTGCAATTTCTCTATTAAAGAATCATCCTGGGGGCAGGATAGAGCACTGCTCGGTAGTGCGTGACGATCAGCTTGAAAAGCTTAAAAAAATAAATCTTGTTGTACAGCCGCATTTCGTTTTGACGGATTTCTGGGTTCTTGATCGCCTTGGTGAAGAAAGGGCAAGGTTTGTTTATAGGTTCAAGGATCTTTCAAGAATATCAAATTTGGCATTTTCAACGGATGCGCCTGTTGAACCTATAAACCCATTTCTTACATTATATGCAGCTGTAACTCGTGGTAAGTTCGAGAACATACCTATATCGAAATACCAAGATCAAGCAATGGATGTTCAAGAAGCAATATACCATTATACTAAATGCTCAGCAATAGCCTTGAATGAAAGCAGTTATGGAGAATTGGTAGATGGTAATTATGCAGATTTTATAATTCTAGATAAAGATCCATTGAGCATTGATGAAAAGGATCTTGAAAAAATAAATGTTGATGAGGTATATATTTCAGGGGAAAGAATATCCGAAAACATTTTTAAGTAGCTATTGCATAATATGAAAATATGAAGCTTGAAAATAAGATATCCCTTGTTACGGGTGGTTCAAGAGGCATAGGGAGAGCAACTGCAATAAAATTTGCAAGCGAAGGTTCCCATATAATTCTTAACTATAGGTCAAATGATGAGGAAGCAAACACAACATGCAATGATATTAAAAAATTCAAAGTAAACTGCATGAAGGCAAAATATGATATTTCAAGGCAGGATGAAGCAAAAGAGCTGGTAGTGGAATCAATTAAACAATTTGGTGGTGTGGACATTCTATTCAACAATGCTGGAATAATGCTCACAAACACATATGACATAAAAGATTTTGAAAAAATGATCAATACAAATCTTTATTCAATGGTTTACCTGATAGAAGGATTAAAAGAAAATTTCATGAAGAGAGGAGGAAAAATAATAAATGTATCAAGCGTAGCGGGTATTACAACTGCACTTGAAGGTACTACATATTATTCAATAACGAAGGGTGCCGTTATTACGCTTACAAGAAGATATGCTTATGAGCTTGGAAAATATAAAGTGAATGTGAATGCAATAGCTCCTGGATACATAGAAACAGATTTAACAAAGAAGGGAAAGAGTGAGGATGAATGGAAAAAAATTGTTGAAAGCATTTCAAAGAAAACAATACTTGGCCGTATAGGAAGGCCTGAAGACATAGCTAATGTTGCATTGTTCCTAGCATCCGATGATTCAGATTTCATTACCGGCCAGATTATAGTTGCAGATGGTGGAAGGATCGATTACATTACCCATTCACTTTGAAAATAAATTTATGCTAGTTTTGCAATTATGAATTAGGTGTTAAAACATGATAGCATTTTTGCCAAAGGAGCTTGAGGAATTCAGGTTAAAGGTAAGAAAATTTTGTGAAACAAGCATTGAAAAAAATGCACAGAGATGGGACGAAAATGAAGAATTTCCATATGATTCTTTAAGGGCATTAGGAGAAGAAGGCATTCTTGGTTTAGGAATACCAGAGGAATATGGTGGAGCCGGCACGAGTAGAATAAAGCTTGTTATTGCAATTGAGGAAGTAGCAAGAGTTGATCCCAATAGTGCATTCATTATGGAGGTTGAAAGCCTTTTTGATCAAACACTTTTACTTTTTGGAAATGAAAAGCAGAAATCAATATTAAGGGATGTGGCAGCAGGAAAGAAAATAGGGACATTCGCTTTAACTGAACCAACAGGGGGTACGGATGTAGCAGGAATAAAAAGCACAGCTAAAAAGGAGAATGGAAAATATTATCTTTACGGTTCTAAATATTTTATAACAAATGCTCTTGTAGCAAGCTATTTCATAGTTTTTGCAAAAACTGCACCTGAACTTAAGAGCAAGGGCATTACAGCATTCCTTGTTGAGAAGGGAACTGAGAATTTCAATGTAGGGCCTAAAATTCACTTAACAGGTTTTAGGGGATCCGCTATAGCAGGCCTCCAGTACAACGGTGCGCCTGTAAATGAAGATGCTATAATAGGAAAAGAGAATGAAGGTATAAAAGTGGCAATGGCAGTACTCGAAAGAGGTAGGGTAAATATATCATCACTTGCTCTTGGCATGTTGCAGCGTGTTTATGAAGAATCAGTAAAATTTGCAAATTATAGAAAATCTATGGAGAATACACTGGTAAATTTCCAATTTATTCAACAGTACCTCACTGACATGCTTTCTGACCTTGAGGCATCAAGGTTAATGGTCTACAATACAGCTATGCTCATTGACCAGGGGCAGCAAGTAGGTCTGAACGCAGCAGCAACAAAACTGTTTGTGAGTGAAGCCCTCATGAAGCATGTCAAGAATGGTGTAGAAATTCTTGGTGGCTATGGCTATACAAGGGGAACTGTAATGGAAAGGCTTGCAAGGGATGCACATAATACAACATTAAGCCTAGGCACATCTGAAGCGATGCGCATGGTACTTTCCAAATATTTGAAATTATAATTATTTAAATGCCTTTTCCTTCATTTTTAGCATTTCTCTGTAAAAATTCACCATGAAACAGTTTAAATTTTTAATTTTTATTTTTTTAGACCATACTAATTCATCCTTATCATAGATTATGGGCCCAATATAATTCCTTGGTAAAGGATTTGCACCATCGTGTGAAACATTATTTAAAAACTGTTCTATCAATTCAATATTAATTTCACTGCTTGAAAGGCCCTTTTCTTTTTTCATTTTCGCTATCATATATCCTGCCTCAAGGCTAAGTGATCCAATATCCTGCTTTGAAAGCCATTGTGTTTCATAATTTAATGAATCGGTCCAAGATCTTGATTTATCCAGAAGGTTGTAATGGTCCATAAGCGTTCTAGCAAAAATCCTGTAGCCGTACTTTTCGTTCTGCTCGAATGCAAGGCTTCCGGGATCGACGAAAGGCGCTATGGGTGAAGTGAAAAGATGTATCCAGTTTCTGTATAAATCGTACATTCTATCCATGTATTTTATATCGTTATAAACATCATCCCTAGTTTGCTTCGTAAGCCCGATTGAAAAGAAAACATCCATTTTCCTGGCACTGTGCTTTTTTGCATACTCTATAGTTTTTTCAAGTGCAAAATTATTGTAATATCTTCCCCCACCAGCCCTTACCATTTCATTTGATGATTCAGGAGATATTTCAAATGTGAATTCGGAAACATTTTTCTCTATATTTTCATAGAATGATTCAGGTGCAGGGTTAAAAATTTCAAACATTATTGGTATATCTATACCATTTTCCTTTATTTTTCTTAAGAGCTCTTCCTCATATTTTTGTCCGGCTTCGTGGACATCCCCTATCACGAATGCAGGTGCTCCAAGATTTTCCTGTATTGATATTAAATCATCAATTACATTATCAATAGATCTGTAAGAGACAACTTTTCTGAAATAAGAATTTTCATATGCAAATTTGGACCCTCCGCATATTACACAGTTGTGATGGCATCCCTTCTGTATGAATGTCATCCCTGAGGGCGAGACTATCCAATCAGAATATGGTATAGCAGATTTAACATCCAAGTTCCTGATGCACTGCTTAATCATGTACTTATAATTTAAATGAACTGAATCAATATAATTTTCTGGAGGTTCTATTTTGTTTATTTTTATTTTAGAACCATCACGCCAAACAAGGTTGTGCACTGCTGAAAGATCATTTTTATTCTCATGCGCATCTATAAGTTCAGGGAAAAAAGGTTCTGTAGTATCACCAATTAAAACATAATCTATAAAATCTAAATTTTTTATAATTTCATTATGGTAATATGATGATGAAATGCCTCCCAACAGGACTGCTGTATCAGGGTGGTATTTTTTTACAATTTTTGCCAAATTTAGAGCACCGTGAACATGTGGTAGCCAGTGCAAGTCTATGGCAACTATTTCACTTTCTAACTTCTTGATTCTCTTTTCAACATCAAAGTTTTCATCCATAAGCATTTCTACGGCGATGTTCTCTATCTTTACCTTATATCCCTTTGGAATTAATTCATTAAGAATGCTCAAGAAACCTATTGGGTACATTTCAAAAATTGGTGTAGATGGTATTACATCACTTACTGGGCCATAAAACCTGTTTCTCTTTCTGAAATCGTAAATGGAGGGGGCATGCAATAATATTAGATCATACATTTTTTCAATGCTAAAAAACTTCTTAATTTATTAATTTTAAGTATATCAATCAATAACAAACATGTTTTTTCTATCCCTTGTCCATTTCATAGAGGAATATTTATTATATATCTTTTTTGCAAGGCCTATTTCATCATTTGTGAAACTTCCATAATAAAATTCACCATTGAAAGATTTTTTATATCCATTTATGAATGAATCAATGATTTTCATTCTTGGAATTTTTACATCCAAATTTTTCAATGATGTTACCCTTTCATAAATATTTTTTATCATCTTATCCTTAATTTTCTCATCAGAAACTTTCAGCACAGAAAACATTTCATAGGGATTAACATCAAGAAGAATTGTTCCATGTTGTAAAATGCTACCATACCTTCTTGTTTGTGCATTTCCAGAAATCTTTTTATCATTTACTGAAATATCATTTATTCCAGACCATCTTGCATCTATGCCCAATGATCTAAGGCCCTCAATTATACCTGAAAAAAGTGTTCCGTATGAATCCCTAACATTGACATCCTTAATAACGTCATGTCCAACAACTATGCTGTATGTTATTTCCCCATCCTTCCAGTGGTATACAGCTCCACCGCCAGTAATCCTCCTTATGAGGGCAATGCCATGGGATTCTGCATAATTTACATCCACCTCATCGTCAAGGTTCTGGAAATAGCCTATGCTAACTGCAGAAGGATCCCAGCCATAGAATCTTATTGTGTTATAATCTACATTTTTCCTCAAATAAAGAACAGATTCATCAAGAGCCATGTTGATTGCAGGTTCCCTGAAAGAATCAACAATTATTCTAAATTTCATGAAATCACCTAATGATAAAGCATGATCTCAATAAAATGTTTTAAGTGCTCTGCAAGAACAGGGTTATCAGAATATCCGCAGGCATCAAGCTCCGCATCAGCAATTAGGGCTCTTTTCCCATCTGAAACTATATCTGTAGCTATAAGGCCATCCTTGTAATGAACCTCAGTGTTCTTCGGTGCCCTCTGTGTTCTTGATGTAATAACAATGATCCTTACATTTCTAGATAAAGCCTTTTTAATATTGTCCATTAATGCTTTTCTTATTTCAGCAAGTTTGGGTGAAGACAATAAAATTTCCTGTTCAGAAAGCTCTATCATTTCACCTATCTTCTGAATTACTTTATTTTTACCATAGATTGTGTAAACAAGCTGCGGTTCACCTTTTTCACCGAACATTTCCTGTGCAAGTTTCAAATGTGAAAAAAGGTCCTTGACAAGGCGATCAAACCTTTCCTCGAGTATTTTTAGGTCCATAGGCTTGTATATTCTCGGCTTGCCAGATACAACTTTTGCAAAACCTTTATTTTCCAATGAATCTAAAACTTTATATGATGATGTTCTTGGAATTTTAGCTATTTTTGCCACATTTTCAGCCTCACCACCCCCGAGATAGATCAATGCAAGAAATGCTTTAGCTTCATATTCAGTGAGGCCTAACACTTTCAGGCTATCTATCATATTTTGTATACTTTTATTAATATCCGTGTTGGCATAAAGATCCATTTTTACACCTAGAAAAAAGAGGGAAAAATCATATATAAAAATTGCTATTGTATGAGGAAAATGAAATGCTCAAGGTGTAATAAAGATGCAGTAATTTACGTTAGATACAATGGAGAGCATTTGTGTAGAGAGCATTTTATAGAATTTCTTGAATCAAGGGTAAAGCATGAATTAAGAAATCAAGTAAATCTTAAACCTGGTGATAGAATCATTGTTGGTGTATCTGGAGGTAAAGATAGTACCACAACTGCCTATCTTTTAAAAAAAATTCTTTCACATAGGAGGGATATTGAAATAATTGCTGTAACAATTGATGAAGGGATTGATGGTTACAGGAATATAGCACTTGAAAAACTCATACCATTTATGAAAAAGATTGGAATTGAGCATCATGTATTCAGTTTCAAGGATTATTTTAATTATACCATGGATGAAATTTCAAGAATTGACAAGGATCTTGTTCCTTGCACATACTGCGGTGTTTTCAGAAGAAATTTATTGAACATAGCTGCTAAAAAGCTAAATGGTAATTATGTTGCAACGGGCCTTAATCTGGACGATACAGCTCAAAGCATAATAATGAACTTTGTAAGGGGTGACCTTGATAGACTGGCTAGGCTGGGGCCACATACAATCATCAAGGAGGATCTTGTACCAAGGATTCAACCATTGAGGAAAATACCTGAAAAGGAGGTACTTCTATACGCAATTCTTAATAATATTGAATTTTACCATGGTACCTGCCCTTATGCGGATCTTGCTTTAAGAAATCAGTTCAGGGAGGCAGTAGACAACTGGGAGAACAGGTCACCAGGATCGAGGCACGCCATACTTTCTGTCTATGACCAAATGAAGGACATGTTGATGCAAAAATACAAGGATTTTAAATTAAATAAATGTGAAATATGCGGTGAACCTACTGTGGGGAAGATATGCAAATCGTGTGAACTTAAGTTGAGGCTTGAAAATATTCAGAAGGTATAATTATTTGGATTAATCTTTCTTAAAATTAAGTCAGCAGCCATATTTATTACATCATAAAGATCCGACACTTCCGGGCAATATGCAATTTCCAGTGCGCTCAAATCTTCTGCAGAGGCCTTTTTTCTTATTGCAAGGGAAATGACATTTATTTTTGATGATGCATTTTTTCCTACTGCCTGAGCTCCTAGAATAGTGCCATTATTTTTATCACAAACTATTTTTAGCGTTATTTCTTCACCGCCAGCATATTCAGGTCTGTCGAGTGTTTTTGCCCTTGCAGTTACGATCTGAAATTTTTCTTTTGCCTGGTTTTCCGTTAAGCCAACAGCTGCAACTTCTAAATTGCCGACCATGGAAACAAAGGTGCCAAGCGCTCCTGAATATGTTGCATCATGACCTGCCAAGTTTATACCAGCAACTATGCCCTGCTTTGCAGCTGTTGTTGCAAGCTGAACAGGTGCATATGATCCATCAACATAATTCTTGGTAATAATGCAGTCTCCTGCAGCATATATATCAGGATTCGATGTTTGCATTTTATCATTTACAACTATGAATGATCTATCCATGTTAACAATGTTTTTCAATATTTCAGTACTTGGCCTTACGCCTGTGGCAAGAATTATTGCATCTGCATTGAAAATAGAATCACCTGATCTTATGCCAATGATTCTGTTATTTTCAACAACAATTTCATCCACTTTTGAATTAAGGTGAATTGAGATGCCAAATTTTTCTAATTCATTTTTAACAATTTCAGCCATTTCAGGATCTAGAACCCTAGGAAAAGGTTGAGGAAACATTTCAAACACATGAACATTTAAATTCCATGATTTAAGTGCATATGCCATCTCAAGGCCTATGGCTCCTGCGCCTACAACAGAAACATTTTTTATATTTTTCTTAACAATGAAATCTTTTATAGAATTTGCATCCTCTAGCGTTTTTACTATGAAAACACCTTTATTTATGAATCCATCTGCATTCTTTATTTTAGGTATTAATGGCTCAGCACCTGCGGCATATAATAATTTATCATATTTGATTTCTTTAATTTCATTATTCTTTTTATTAAGAACTTTAATCTTTTTTTCTGATGCATTTATTTCTATCGCCTCATATTCGAGGAGAACATTAATTCTCCTTGTTCTTGGAAAAGGATGCTTCAGTTTAGAAAAATCATCCTTTCTTTCAAGAATCAAGGGTATTCCACAAGGTGAATAAGATTCATAACTGTGCTTTTCTATAATTGTTATTTCCTCCTCCCTGTTTAATGTGGTAATCCACCTTGTTGCATAAACACCGGCTGTGCCTAGGCCTATAATAACGATCATATATGCACAATATTAAATAAAATAATAAAACTTTCTTATTTTATTTTGACAATTTTTAAAAAAATTTTCAGAAAAATATTAAATATTAATTCAAATTTTGGCGCTCTATGAGAGCAAAATCTGAATGGTCACGATTGAATGAAATAATGATACATAGGCCATCCGTTGAAATAGAATATGCTATGCTGGCACCTAAACCTTTTCTTTTTGAAAGGGTTTTCAATGTTCAAAAAGCTATTAAAGAACATGAAAAGCTTGAAAATATACTAGTTGAAAATGGTGTAAAGGTAAGAAGGCTCGAGAATGAAATAATAGAAAAGGCCGATAAATTTGAATCATTCAGGAAAATCATCATAGATTTCCTTCTAGCAAAAGTTCATTTTTATGGTAAAATAGATGATTCAGAGGATGCGGAGGAAAATTTCAGAAAGAATATTGAATTTTTGGATAACAAGACAATTTTTGATTTAATGGTACTTGAACCATCAATTATTTTAAGGAGCGATGGTTCAATTGAATATCCATCAGTTTATTCTAATCTGCCTTTGGCCAACCTCTATTTTATGAGGGATCAGCAGGCTGTGGCGGATAACGGAATAATAATAGGAAACATGAAAATGGAACAGAGGAAGAGGGAAATTGACATAACAAAATTGGTAATTGAGCATGTTTTCGGATTAAAGGACGCCTTTGAAATTAACAAGAGGGGGCATTTTGAGGGTGGAGATTTTATGCCTGCGGGATCATTTTCCTTGATAGGAATTGGATCAAGAACTGATTGGGAAGGGGCATACCAGGCAATATTTTCAGGTAAAATTGAGTCTGAAGAAGTACTCGTGGTTGAAAATCCCGTATATGAATTTGCAAAGGGAAACAAAATGGTTAACATGCATTTGGATACATATTTCAATATTGCAGGGGATGGGCTAGCTGTAACATCCATATACCTTGCAAAGAATGCGAAAGCTGTCTTATTTAAAAAAGAAAGCAAAGGCGACTATGTAAAAGAAGGTCATACTACATTATACGATTATCTAAAATCAAAGGATTTCAATTTCATAGATCTTTCTATTCCTGAGCAATTGGCATATTCATCTAATTTTCTCACAATAAAGGATAGAAGAATAATCACAGTAAATGTAAAAAGGGTGATTGATAAACTTATCAATGAAAATGCATTTGATAAACAAACAGAGGAAATTGTAAAATCTGAAATGAGCAAACTTGGAAATGAAATATTTCCAGAAAGATCAGATGTGAAGAAAGAGGGCATTGAATTTATAAATGCTGATCTTATAGAACTTACAGGTGGATATGGTGGAGCTCATTGCATGACGGCCACACTAGACAGGGCTTAAATATTAATAATTGAAATAATTATAAGGTCTAAAAAGGTGTTAACCATGAAAAGAGATCTTGTATCTATAATGGACGTTAAGGACGATCTAATGGAAATTATTAATCTTGGCATGGAAGTAAAAAAGAATCCTAAAAAATACAGTGAAGCGTTGAAAGGAAAGAGTCTAGCCATGATATTTGAAAAGCCATCAACAAGAACAAGGACAAGCTTTGAGGTAGGCATGACGCAGTTAGGTGGCCACGCACTGTACATGAGCCCCAGGGATTTGCAAATGGGTAGAGGAGAAACAATTGAAGATACAGCAAAAGTATTGAGCAGGTTTGTGGATGGTATAATATACAGGGCATTCGATCATAAGATGGTAATAGCACTTGCACAGAATGCAACAGTGCCGGTTATAAATGCCCTAGATGATGTTGAACATCCTGCACAGATTATTGCAGATTTAATGACAATTTTAGAGAAGAAAGGTAAATTGAAGGGTCTTAAGGTATCATTTATTGGTGATGGTAATAATGTCGCAAACTCACTTATGCTCGGTTGCGCCATAGTAGGTGCGGACTTCTACATAGCATCGCCGAAGGGCTATGAAATTAAGGATGAGTATGTAACATTAGCTAGAAAAGTTGCAAATGGAAAATCAAAAATTGTCGTAACAAACGATCCTATTGAAGCTGCAAAGGATGCGGATGTAATATATACGGATGTTTGGGTATCCATGGGAGAAGAATCTGAAAAAGAAAAGAAGGAAAAGGCATTCAAAGATTACCAGATAAATGGAAACCTTGTAAAACATGCTAAGAAAGATTTCATTTTCATGCACTGCCTGCCAGCCCACAGAGGCCTTGAAGTGACATCAGAAGTAATTGATGGCCCGAATAGTGTTGTTTTTGATGAAGCAGAAAACAGGCTGCATGCACAAAAAGCATTAATGATAAAATTAATGAGCTAAAATCTTCTTTTAAACATTTTTTCAATTTCTTTTATTTCTAATTTTATCATTGTTGGTCTTCCGTGAGGACAAGTATATGGATTTCTGCATTTCATGAGATCAATTATCAATGATTTCATCTCCTTATCTGATAATTTTTCATTTGCCTTTATTGCACCTTTGCATGCCATCAATGCTGCAATCTGGAATTTTCTTTCTTCATCTATTCCCTTATTTGAACTCTTTATCTGGTCTATGCCCTCAAGAATAGCATCTTTTATGTCTTCATTGCTGAATATTGAAGGGACAGATTTAACAGAAACAGATCTCTGGTAAACATCTATTGAAAATCCATATTCTTCGAACATTTCTTTGTATGTTCTTAAAATTTCAGCATCCTGTGATGAAAGATCAACCATCACAGGGGATATCAATTTTTGGAAATTTTTCCTATTCATGTCATCAAGAAATTTTTCTGTCCTTATTCTTTCATGAGCAGCATGCTGGTCTATTAGTATTAAGGAATCTGGTGATTCGCAAATAATGTATGTCATTGCAAACTGTCCTATGATTTTTAAACCTCCAAGATCTGGCACATGTTCCTCAATTTTTTTCTGAACAGTTGCTTGTGAATATTGAAAAAAATCATTTTTTTGAACAGGCTCAAGCATCTCAGGCATTTTTTCAAGAACTGGATTAACATTAGGTCTTTCAGAAGGAATAAGATTCAGGTCCTTGAGCGCATTTGAAATTGTTTCCTTAACAAATTTTTTTATCAAGTATTCATCCTGGAATTTTATTCTTATCTTCGATGGATGTATATTTACATCTATCTCATCTGGTGGAATTTCTATTTTTATTACAACAATAGGATATCTATCGTGGAATAGAAGGGAACCATAACCTTCAAGGATAGCATCATTTAATTCATTTGCCTGGACATACCTACCATTCACGAATATGAACATATGATCCCTGGTTTTTCTGTTTAAATTTTGTTTTGATATTATTCCAGAGATTTTTAAATTACCATTTGATGATGAAACCTGAATCATGTTTAGTGCATCTTCAGGTGAATAAATCTGTGCCAGTCTATCCTTCAAATCTTTAACCTGAGGCAAATCTAGAACAATTTTTCCATTATGTATAAGCTTAAATCCAATATTCTCATTTTCCAATGTGTATGGTACAAAAAAGTCTTCAATGTATTTGAATTCCTGATTATCCCCCTTCAGAAATTTTCTTCTAGCAGGTAGATTTTCAAACAGGTCCATGACCTTTATCAAAGTGCCTTTTCTCGGTTGTTCATCATGAACGTCCACTATTTTACCAAAGTCTATTTTCAAAAAAGTGGATGGTTTATCATATTCCTCTCCAGTGATAATTTCCATTTTTGAGACTGAAGAAATGCTGTATAAAGCCTCTCCTCTGAAGCCCAATGTTCTTATGTTTTTTAAATCATCCTTACCAGATATTTTGCTAGTTGCATGCTTGCTTATGCTCATCAAAGCATCATTTCTGCTCATTCCTATTCCATTGTCAGTAACCTGAATTAATTTTTTACCACCAGATTCAATGTTGACAATTATTTCGCTTGATTTTGCATCAATTGAATTTTCAACTAATTCCTTGACAACACTTGCCGGCCTTTCAATAACCTCACCAGCTGCAATTAAATTAATTGTTTCATTGTCAAGAATCTTTATTCTATCCATGAGTTTAACATAAAAAATACATTTAAAAACATATTGGGGAAAATTAATATATCTGTTATATATCAAGTATATCAGTTAAACATGAGAAAAAATATTGTCATAATTGGTGTAATTCTCCTTATTCTTGGAGTAATTATGTTCGGTGCATCTTCATACAAGATATCTCAGAATATAGAAAAAGGCAGCATCTGGCATCAGTACAAAAATAATGAGTACATATCTGAAGAATTGAATTTTTCCTCAGATTATGCTCTTATTTATTCATATAATCTAACAAATTCCGGAGTTATTTATTCGGTCACTTTAAATTTAGTGAATAATACGAATTTAAAAGATTATGTAATAAAGCCAACAGTGGTTGAAAATAACATGCTTACCTATGATCTAAAGCCAGGTAATTATTACATAGTGATATTTTCAAGATCAAGTCCTAACGTTACTTATACATTCATAGACCTTGATAAGGTAGTATTAACTAGTCTCTTGGAATTATCTGGAATCATACTGGCTGTAATAGGAATTATAGTTGCAATAATAGGCTTAATACTTAAGAAGAAAAGATGATAATGTTCATAAAAATAGAATTAAATAGTGATACACCAATATATATGCAAATTTATGATGAGATAGTTAAAGCCATAGCATCAGGAGATCTTAAGGAAGGAACAGTTCTTCCATCAGCAAGAAAGCTCGCCGCAAACCTAGGTATAAATTTCCATACTGTTAACAAGGCTTACAATCTTCTGAGAGAGCATAGATTTCTCCTCCTCAACAGAAAAAAAGAATTTGTTGTTCAGAGGTCAAGGGATGAAAAGTTCATGGAAAAATTGAAGGACCAGGAATTGAAATTGTTTGAGGAGGCAATTGCAAAGGGATTCACTGAAAAGGAAATTTTGAACATGCTTCAAAATGTTTTAAAAAGGCAAAAAAAAAGTGAAGAATTATGAATTTTTCAATCATAGTGATGGATTTTGCAATTCTTATTATGGGAATTTTAACATTTCTTATGCCAGATCTTCTTCCGAAAACCCTGCAATCCGGTGTGAGAATACCTCCTGAATATGCAAATGATTTATTGATCAAAAAATTAAATTATGCTTTAGAATTTATATATCAATTTTAACCGGAATAACCATTTTCTAACAATATTTTCAGGCTTGTATGTGCAGTTAATTCTATTGTTCTTGTTCATTGTTCTTACATACATGGCCTACTATATAGCTCACAGAAGGATACACAAAGAGAAAATAATAAAAAAATGGTATGAGAATATTTAGTAAAAAGTGATCTCCTCCCATCATTGAAATGATGGGCATCCCTTCAGAATGCCATTTATTATGGGAGGTTGTGTGTTCAGGAATTTCTTCAATCCCATCATCCACACTTCGGGCTGGGTCACTCCAGCCCCCACCATCCTCGTCTTTTCACTCACATGGCCCATGGTTATTCCTTTCAGCATGATGTTTATGCTTCCTACCACATCCCTGTCTCCTTCATATACACTTGAATTGCATCTGAATTCTTTATTCCAATAAAAGGGATAAGGATAACAATGCAGAAAATGCATTTGAAAAATTCCTGGAAGGCAATAACATAAAACACATAATATC
>ERZ1669250.178-NODE-178-length-33836-cov-7.476629_pt1 | contig 33836 bp, 28 predicted proteins | sample MGYA00579295_ERZ1669250 | MGnify/ENA primary metagenome ERZ1669250 (study PRJEB41166, sample SAMN08046056) | hot springs metagenome | biome: hot spring; feature: acid hot spring; material: thermophilic sediment; isolation source: thermophilic sediment from acid...
AACTAGCTGCGTTAAGGACGAGCCATTAAAGGTAACAAGGCCCTGATATACCGCCTGAAATACTCCGCTATCGACCCCATAGAAGCCCGTTGCGGGATCTAACGCATCAGGCGTAGTTATAACACCGCCAGTACCTATGTCAATCAAAGTGTTTGGATTCGAGGGGCCTATTACGACTTCCCTGGAACCAGCGCTGCTGCTTCCCTCACGCGAAAGCCTGTACCACGCGTATCCTGCAGCTCCTGCTACAACTATTATAATTATAACGATTGCCACGAGATTCATCCTACGTTTAGGTTCTTGCGCCAATTTTACTGTAAATGAGCCAAACCATATATAAGACTTATGTAATTTAAATGAAAAAATATTCAAATCAGGAGATATATTAGAAATAAGCTTCGGTTAATTCCCATGCGACGAAAAAATCTTTCGGATAAGCTGCCTTAATCGAGCAAAATTTCTAGGAAATGCGGGTTTCCATCCAGCTAGCAGGGCAGGCCCCGTAGGTCCTGATAAATCACCTTGTATCGCGTTATTGCACTGGAGTTCCAGCGCAACCCCCTTAATCCGGCGCAAGCACCGCCCATGTGCAATCGAACAAATGCAAGACCTGTCTTAACGCGCACAACTCATTTTCTTCCAGAATTATTCTTAACGGGTATTCTTAAAGCTGACATGCTCTCCTCACTAAAGCGACGGAGGTTCTGCTTTTGCTTCCTGTTACTCCATCATCCCTCGCGGTCTGGGAGCGTTTTGCGGAACCTCCATTCTTGGTTTCGGAATCGTTCCTATCCCAAACGTTGCCCCTCTGGGGTATCAGCGCTCCCCTTGCACACATCCCTGTCTGCGTGCAATCTGGATATGCCTTTATCACCTGGGAACAGACTGTGGAGGCATTCCAGACCAGCCAGTGGCTGGATTTGCCGTGGGAGTATCCTGCATGCCTCCATTAGAGGACTTATCCTCAGGACTTTCCACATGCACGTTCTTTTCTTTGCTATTTATATGCTTTCCGCAATTCATCTCCTCCCTGAAGGTCGAAGCTTTCTTGCTCATTTCATCAGTAAGCTGACGTGAACTGCACTAACCGATAGCTCTGGTTTTTCCGGCAACCACAGGGGACGCTCGCCTTGCCGTCCGCACCGGGAGGGCGCACCGGCAACGGGCCCCTCTCAGGTTAGAGGTTTGTGGCACCTCCGCGAGGGGTGCTCGTTTCCTTAAGGGGACTTCCGTTCCCCTTGACTCCCTTACAAAACGAAAACCGATAACACCTTCATCTTTTTTAAATGCCCTGGTTTAGTAATTACCCTGAGCAGCGTGAGGGGTGCTAGGCTGCTCGCTGGACGGGCCCTGATCCGGTGGCAAGCCAAGCGATTCAGTAGCCGCGCGAACGCCAATGCCTGAAACTGCTCCCGCGAGGACCTCTGCGGTATCCTTCGCTTTTAGAGTGTCTCGGCTCAACTTTCGGGATGGAATTCTCGTCAGGCACCGCCGAATCATTGGCTTCAAGCACGGCACTGTATTCTCCCGCGTTTAGCTGAAGCTGTCCATGGAATTCCGTGACGAACGCGTTCTTAATCAGAACTGGCTGTCCCTTCTTAAGCGAACCAGCCTTATCTCCCCACAACACAAGCCTTACCCTTCCGCTTTCATCGCCAACCGTGGCCTCGCTCATGTCTTTTGGCCCGGTGGACGTGACAACGCTCCTCTTTTCCCTGGCATCTATAACCCGAACAAGCACATCAACGTGATTTAACCCAGGCCTAATTCTCATAACCGGCATCGCGTTATCTGACATATCTCAGTTTAAGAGATCCAAGCGCATTTAAACGTTGCCAGGTGTTAGGGGGCTTCTCGCCTTATAACCACTTCCTTGATGCCGAAGTACCTGCCTAACAGAAGCTTCAACTTGGCAGCCGTCTTTCCGCCGCTCCCTATGGCAAGCCCTCTGTCCTCGTCCCTGACCTTTACCACCACTCTTCCGTTTTCCTCCTTGACCGATAAGACGCGTACCGGGGCCAAGGCATTCCTCGTAAGCCCTTCAAAGAACGGAGAGTACTCCACGACCTCGACGCTCTTGCCAAGTAACGCCGAAGCCCTCTTCGCGTTTACGCCTCCTTTACCAATTGCCATGGGAACGTCGGCCGGATCTACCAAGAATATTATGCGGTTGTTCTCCTCGTCTATGACGCAGTCTTTCGCCGCTTTTCCCGTAGCGGAGTAGAACAATGACATGGCCCTGAGCTCCTGAGGTGTTAGCTTTATTTCTTTCTTCTCTAATTCCATCTTTCGACCCTTCAAACGCACAGGGGCTTAAGCCCCTCGGGAAGCGATTTGCTCGCTATTCCGATTTTCATGATTTGATCACCGTTCTTGGGATTTAAGTCTTCTCACTTCTTGGCCGACTTCGAGAACAGCTTCATGCGAAGGTCCACCATTCCGGTGCCCATGGGTATTGGCTGCCCAACGATGACGCTTTCTGACACGCCCTTTATCTGGTCCTCTTCGCCGGCTATTGCAGCGTTGAGCAGGTGCCTCACGGTCATCTCGAAAGCAGCCCTAGCGAGAGGACTGGCCTTTTCTCCCACGACCCCGTGCCTCCCTATCTGCTTGACTATGCCCGAGTAGGTCATCGCATCCGCCAGAAGCTCAACATGCCTAACGTCAACTTCAAGGCCCGCTTCCGACAGCGTTGACATGATCTCCTGCATTATGGCGTTCCTTGCGGCCTCGATGCCCAGGACCTCAAATACCTGATTTATGTCGTTTGTCGTGGTCCTAGTTGTATCAACGCCCTCCACCTCCATAACTTTCGCGAGGTCCGAGCCCTTGGTTATAAGCATGTACTCTTCTTTTCCGTCAGCTCCCTTAGTCCTTGAGAGGAATACCCTCTCGATCCCCTTGAGCCCTTTCACGTGCATTGAGAGGAGCTTCTCGCGGAAGGCTATGAGCTCGTTGTAATCGCTCACAGAAGGCGATACCTCAAACGTGCCAGAATCGGCATCCTGAGATGATACCTTAGCTCCCTTTATCTTTTTCACAAGGGAAATCACGTCGTCAAAAGTTATCTTCCTGTCCTGAAGCATCCCACCATCAAGCGTAACGGTCAGGGAAAGCTCAGCCCCGTTCACCTCAACGCTCTCCACGAGGTCGCTTAGGACCGTTTCTTCGATCTTTGAGGCCACATCCATTGCTTTTTCCCTGTCTTCGGAGTAGGGCTTCTCAAGGTAAATTCTCATCATAGGAGTGCGCGGAGCCTTACTGGCGTCCACGATCTCTATTAGCCTAGGCAGACCAAGCGTAACGTCAAGTTCTCTAACGCCCGCGTAGTGGAACGTCCTAAGAGTCATCTGCGTTCCAGGCTCGCCTATGGATTGAGCTGCAACCACGCCCACGGCCTCGCCTGGCTCTACAGAAACCTTTTGATACTCGGCTATGACCCTATCGAGGACGGACTTCAGCTGCTCGTATGTCAATCCCCTTTCCTTGGCCTTCTTCTCGACCTGATCCAGCAATGACTCAGGGAGTACCGCTGACTCCCTTACCTCCTTTATCAAAAGTTCTGGATCCTTCTCCTCTTGTTTGGTTTCATCAGATGGCGCGGCGGCTTTCTTTCTTCTTGGCAACTCACTTCACCTCCTGCACCACATCGTCAATTATCTTATCTAAGTTGACCCCCACACCATGATCGCTCTTGGCTGGATCGACGCCGTCGTCACCATAGCGCACCTGTATGAGCTCTCCCTCAGCCCCCCTTACGCTGCCGTCGTATTCCACGTGCAGGTCCTCGAGCGCGTGTATCAGCCTCCTCTGCATGTAACCGCTCTGGGACGTCCTGACTGCCGTGTCTACCAGTCCTTCTCTTCCAGTCACGGCATGGAAGAAGAACTCGACCGGATCCAATCCCTCATAGAACGAGCTCTCGACAAATCCCCTTCCCCTCGCCGACATATCACCGTGATCAAATACAGGCAACGTCCTGTCCGTGTAGCCACGAACTATCCTGCCACCCCTCGAAGCTTGCTGGCCAACTATAGCAGATATTTGAGTGAGGTTTAGAACGGATCCCCTTGCACCAGTCAACGCCATTATGTATGAGTGACTGTTATGATCCATGTTTCTGGCTGCCATATCTCCTATCTCGTCCCTTAGCTTCGTCAACTTGCCCATTATCATGTCCTCTATCTCCTCCTCGGCGGTCTTTCCTGCTTCCGCCTCGACTTCGCCCCTCTCATAGGCTCCAATGGCATCGTCTATGTCCTTCTCGACCTCCGCTATGCGCTTCTTCATGACCTCCCGAACCGCTGACGGTATTTCGAGGTCCTTGAGGCCAACGGTGAAGCCGTTCCACTCACTGAACCTAAGAAACACCTTGAAGGCCTTATCCATGAACTCCCTTCCGGCCTCGTTTCCCACGTCCTTCACTATCCTGTGCAGCAGCGAGTTGGGCACTGTAGCGCCTATGCTCTTCTTGTCAAGCACACCCATTAGAAGGTCTCCGTTCTTAACGTACACAAAGCCGTCGCCTGGACAATCATCAAAGGAACAGTCACCACAACCCACACAAGAGTTGGCCTTCGACGAGTAATTGATGTCCTTTGGTATAAAGAGGCTAACGATCTGCTTACCAGTCCAAAGAGGCCTCGGGGCAGTTATGGCCGGAGGGGGCAAAGGCCCCTCATAGTTCCCGGCGTATAGAAGGTCCATGACCTCATCTCTCTCAAGTAGAACCGACTTCCTCGTAAGCATGTAAGCCCCCGATATGAAGTCCTGTATAGCTCCCATGAGCGGCCCTCCAAATCTCGGCGATAGTATGTTCTTCTCTACCAGCAGTATTTCCTTGGCCTCAGCCTCGGCTTCCTTGCCCTGAGGGACGTGAAGGTTCATCTCATCACCGTCGAAGTCCGCGTTATAAGGCGGGCAAACGGCCGGGTTAAGCCTGAAGGTGCGGTACGGCAAAACCCTCACTATGTGACCCATTATGGATGGCCTGTGAAGCGATGGCTGCCTGTTGAAGAGCACTACGTCTCCATCCCTCAAATGTCTTTCAACAGTAAAGCCAACGCCAAGCTCCTCCGCGATCTCGTTGGTGTCCTTAACGTACCTCAGATCTATCATCACCCCGTTGGGCCTTATGACGTAATTTGCGCCGGGATAGTTGTTCGGTCCTCTTCTTACCAGCTCCTTCATTTCATCTAGATTCAGCTCGGTTACCCTCTCGGGTATCGTGAGGATCTTGGCCACATATATGGGCACGCCTACCTCATTGACGCCTATCCAAGGATCGGGTGAAATCACCGAACGGGAAGAGAAATCAACCCTCTTGCCCAGAAGGTTGCCCCTGAACCTTCCTTCCTTTCCCTTGAGCCTCTGGGCCAGCGTTCTAAGCGGCCTTCCGCTCCTATGCCTGGACGACGGAGCACCCTGCGTTTCGTTGTCAAAATAAGTTATGACGTGATACTGGAGAAGTTCCCAGACGTCGTCGATGACTGACTGAGGTGCCCCGCTTGAAATGTGCTCCTTGAGCTTTTCGTTAGCCCTTAGGATGTCGACCAACTTGTGCGTCAAGTCATCTTCCGACCTAAGGCCCGTCTCCAAGGTTATGGCAGGCCTCATGGAAATTGGTGGGACAGGAAGATAAGTCAGCACGGACCACTCGGGCCTCGCAACCTCGGGATCCCAACCCAAGAGCTTGGCTTCTTCATCGTTTATCTTTTCAAGCCTGATCCTGATTTCTGTGGGAGGTATGCGAACAAGCGAGGATGCCTCTCCTTTCTTGCCTCCCATCTGCTCGTAGAACGTGGTAGGTCTCTCGTACTCAATGGGATAATTGGTAGCACCGCAGTGAGGGCACGTGGTCACCGAAGAGGCCTTCTTGATTATGGCCTTTGAAAGAGCCTTGGCGAGGTTCGGATTACGTCCTTCGAGTTCCTTCATCTGCTTTTCATAGCTCGCAAGCTCCTCGTCAGGCAACTTTATCCTACCGCACTCCCTGCAAACCGATGAGAGAGTTTCGTGTATTTTTTTGGCAAGGCCCGGATGTATAACGGGCCTCTCTAACCTTATGTAACCAAAATGCCCTGGGCACTTTCCAGCCCTAGCCCCACAGGTCTCACACCTCTGACTAGGCTCCACCGTTCCAAGCCTTCTGTCCATCAGTCCTCCTGGAACTGGAAGCCCATCTTGATCGTAGGTCTCGGGGCTGTTTATCTCAACTACCGCCTGCTTTACTATCTTTTCGGGTGATAGAAGTCCGAACTTTATCCCTCTAACTATCTTCTTATCCGACAAACTCATACTGGATCACCCGGTTCAATCTTAATGTCAATTCCCATGGAAACCATCTCCTGAACAAGAAGCTTGAAGGCATATGGCATGGTCACAGTTACTGGTTTGACCTTCTCGCCACAAATCGGGCATATCCACCTGTTCTTCTTGTAATCAAAGTAGGCCATTGCCCCGTCGTTCTCGCATATGGTGACGTCGGTCTTATCCGAGGACTCAAGCAGCCTGTCCAGCAATAGCGAAGAGGCTCCATGAGCCACAAGCACGTCCCTCTCCATTTCCCCAAACCTCAGGCCGCCCTCCCTAGCCCTACCTTCCGTTGGCTGATGCGTCAAAATCTGCACCAGTCCCCTGGCCCTTGCGTGCATCTTGTCGGCAACCATGTGATGCAACCTCTGGTAGTACGCCAACCCTATGTAGACCTTAGCCCTGAGCATCTTGCCCGTCCGCCCATCGTACATGACCTCCTCGCCGCTTGGAAGGAAGCCCAACGCCTTGAGCTGCGACTCCAACTGCTCTAGAGTCTCACCCTCAAATGGCGTGCCATCGGCTCTCGATCCCCTTAGGGAGGCCACTTTGCCGCCTAACATCTCCATCAGGTGCCCCACGGTCATCCTGGACGGGATTGCGTGCGGGTTCATTATTAGGTCAGGCACTATACCAGACGCCGTGTAGGGCATGTCCTCCTGCGGCACGAGGAGGCCAACAACGCCCTTTTGGCCATGTCTCGACGCAAACTTATCCCCAAGCTCAGGAACCCTATAGTCCCTCACCACGACCCTTACCAGCTTCCTTCCATCCAAGTTCAACGTGACGTAAACCCTATCGACGACTCCCGATTCCCCATGTTTCAACAAAACGGAGGAGTCGTGTTTTATTACCTCTCCGCCAGTAAGCTCCCTGAACTCCTCGATGAACCTCGATGGGCTTGTCTTCCCGATTATGACCTCTCCGCCTTCCACGTCGCTGTCCGGAAACACTATGCCGTCGGTGGGATCAAGCTTAGTGTACTGAGATGCTCCATGGTATCCCCTTACCGTCTCATCGGGAATTCCTATTTCGTCTTCTTGGCCTCCTGGGTATTTCCTCTCCTCGGTCTCGTAAAGCCTAAACGTTGAAGAGCGCGCGAGACCTCTCTCTACTGACGCCTTGTTCAGTATGACAGCGTCCTCTATATTGTAACCTTCGTAAGAAAGAAGCGCCACCACGAAGTTCTGTCCAGTTGGCCTTTTATTAAAGCCTACTAGCTCTTCGGTTTTGGTCGTCACGAGTGGAAGCTGAGGATAGTGAAGGACGTGGGACCGCGTATCAAGCCTCTTCTGGAAATTGATGGTGGACACGCCGATGGCCTGCTTTGCCATAGCGGTCTGATACGAGTTTCTCGGGCTTTGGTTATGGTTTGAGTACGGGATAAGGCTGGCCACAACGCCCAATAGCGCTATCGAGTCAAGCTCGCAGTGAGTGTACTTCCCGGCATTTGCCTGCGCCTGATCGAGCGAAAGCGCTATCATGGAGTTCTCCTCTTCCTCAGCGCTGAGATACTCCACCACACCCTTTCTCACTAGCTCGGACCAGGGCATCCTGCCGGTCATCAGCTCTTCCCTTTCTTGTTGCGTCAGCTTCAGCTTCCCATCCCTGTCAAGAACAAACAGGGGCCTTATTATCCTACCACCATCGGTAAAGGCGTAAACCTCGGAAAAAGAATCAGTTACCACATAAGACACGCTTATGTCAAACGGTAAGCTTCCCTTTCTCTTCCTCTCCCTTAAAGCGGCCGCAAGTGCAATTGGATCCTTGCAGAATCCCACGAATACGCCGTTGACGAATACCTTTGCTCCCTCCTTGTCGGCTATTCCGTTCTTTAACAGGGAGTTGTCCCTATAATCCAGAAACTCCACGCCCTCGTCGGCCATGGCCCGCAGCACAGGGATGGGGTCCCTCTCAACTGACGTTATGGCTGATATGGCCAAGTTCTTTACCAGCCCACAGTTTGGCCCCTCTGGGGATTCGTTAGGGCACATCCTACCCCATTGAGTTCCGTGCAGGTCCCTGGCCTCGAAGTGAGATTGGCTCCTCGAGAGGGGGGAAATAACGCGACGAAGATGGGATATCGTAGAAAGGTAGTTAGTCCTATCCAGAAGCTGACTCACGCCGGTCTTATTACCAACCCAGTTACCCGTCGCAAGCGCGTGCTGGAACCGCTGGGTTATCAAGTCTGCCCTTACAAGGCTATTAAGGTTCGGAACCTTCTTCATTCTGCTAAAGGAGCGAGACACCTGGTACTGGAAATCCTTCACAAAAGCCGCAAATGCGACAGCAAAAAGCTGAGCTAAAAGATCTCCGGCTAGCCTGAGCCTCTTGTTGGCATAGTGATCTTTGTCGTCAGCCTTTCTCATCCCCTTGGAGAACTGCAGAACCTTCTCGGCCATCAGAGCAAGGTGCACCGCCTTTCTAAGCCTGTCCTCAGGTGATGTACCAAGGTGAGGCATGAAGCGCGCATCTATCTGCTCCTCGGCCCTCCTTATCCTGATGTCCCTTGGCTGGCCCACCGCAAGTCTACCACCTATGTAGTCAAGAGCTGCCTCCTTCGACGTGATGTCGGACGCATCTTGAAGCGGGACCAGGAGGGAGTCCTGAATCTCCTGCGAGCTGCTCACGAGGTTTACTATTTGACTGTCCTTCTCAACGCCAAGCGCCTTCATCAGGACCGCAAACGGGATCCTGACAGGAAAAGCCGTCGACTCGACCAGCATTTTTCCGTCCTTTGCTAGCAAAAGCGACACGGGGCTCCTTATCCCGTTGTAATAGGAGAATACCTTGGCCATGTACTGCGCGGGCATGGTGCTGGGGGCAACGTCAACCAGGATCTTGTTTGAGACCAGATCCTCCTGGGATACTATGACCCTTTCGGAGCCAGCTATTATGAAGTAGCCGCCTGGATCATCTGGATCCTCCCCCATAGATATTAGTTCCTCGCGCGTCTTACTGGAAAGCGGGCAAAGGCTTGACCTAAGCATAACGGGGAGCCTTCCAATGTAGACCTTTTCCCTCACGATCGGGATCCCCATGGCCTGGCAACTCTTCGTCGTGGGCATCGCCGACGGACCCATGGCAAGCACGGGCCTCTCAACAGAGGGTTTCTTCTCCTCTTGTACCCTCCTCGACACGTCTCTGATCTCTATCTCAAGCATCAAGGGCAACGAATAATCCATGTTGCGTATTCTTGCCTGCACTGGGTCAAGCTCAGTTATCATGGTCCTATCCGCCTCTATTAGGTGGGGGTCGGTGTCAACGGAGATTTTTCCGAAGCATATCTTGAGGTTCTTTCCCGGGACATCGACTCCTTCACGGTAGTAATCTACGACCTGCTGCATTAGAGAGTTCAGAAACGACTCATACGAATCCAGATGCTGTCTAACCAAGCCCTTCTCCTTGACGAAAGATTGCAGGGCATACCAACCCAAAGACTGTTTTTTTTCCAAATCAAACCACTACCCTATAACTTACAGATTGCCCGGCGGTGGGGCTATTCCTAACCAGCTTTATTAGATCGCCCCTTTTCGCCTTAAGGTACTTAACCATGGGATCCCTTGTGGTGATCTTCGGTAGGTCGTCGGGAGTAACCCCTAACTCCTTCATTACCTTTTCCGCCTCCTCCTTTGTTAACAATATGTGCGTTGATACTAGCACATGCCGAGATATATCTAATCTGGTCAAATCTAAGACCCATAATGCCTACTAGGCGGTAAAATAATACCCCTATCTAATAAATTTTTCTGTTCAAGTTATGAGCTAAGGCGTAGGCTTTTTAGCTAACCATAATTGAAACTGGGCGATGATGATGGGACAAAGCGCTGATCAAGCCATGAGCGAAAAGCTACAGCCGAGCCCTCTAAGGCAACTTCAAGACAAGCTTAAGGAGGCTGAAGAGCTGGCCTCGAAGATATCCGTTCAGGCTCAAGAGGACTCGCTTAAAGTAATGAGGAGAGCTCAAGCTCTGGCAGCGGGGCTCGAGGAAGAGGAGAAAGCCCTTGAAAAACAATATGAGGAAGTCGCGTTAAATCAGACGCGTCAACGCGCTGAAAGTGAGGCTAAGGTCATCGCTGAAAAAGGCAAGGTAGAGGTACAGAAAATAAGGAAAAGCTCAGAAAGAAATCTAGATAAGGCCATCAAGGCACTTTTCGAGCTGATCACAGGAAGTAAGGCTGACTAGACTTGATCGCGACGCCAAAACGCGGCCAAGAATTGGGTAGACTCCCCCGCATGTCCTATGCGGCCTTGACCTCCGCCGTCTCTGCCCTGCGCTCAACGCTCTTGCCCCAGGTCACGCTAGATGAACTTAGGAGATCAGACGTAGTCAGCTTCCGCTCTGCTTTAGAAAATACGCCCTACAGAGATGCGGCGCGCATTTCTGCGCGCTCCGCCGATGAACTTTACGCCGCAGTCAAGAGGTCGGTAATTAATGCAGAAACGCAGGTCTTACCTTATGCCCCAAAGCGCGCTAGATCCTACTTATCATCCTACCTTCTGCATTGGAACGCCGAAGAACTTAAATCGGAGCTCGCGGCTAGGGCAGCTAATGCCGACCCATCGGCCCTTCAGAGCTACGTTGAGTCGCTTCCAAATCCGTGGAACGATGTCAAGAGCTCTTTTGATTCCTTCGAAAAGAGCCATGACCCTGTGGACCTTACCATTGCCGTGGACCACGCCTACATGCGTCAGCTCGTGTCGAGCTTTAACGCGCTGGCGGACTGCGAAAGGTATGAGCTCTCAGGATTCATTTTTCCGACTTTGGCGTGGTATGTCGTTAAGACGCAGGTAATCGGAAAGGAATATGGAAAAAAGCTCGAAATAGGGATCACCTCAAGCAGAGAGCTTCAAGAGAGCTTCCTAAGCGTGATGGAACACAAACGTTACCCCGAAAACGTAGCCGCAGGAGAGGAAATATACGCTAGTTCAATGCTAGAATGGGCGCGCAATGAAGCACACAGAAATCAATTTAGCCCGGCACCGGCACAAGCCGCCTTCATTCTCAAGGAGGTGGAGGCCAAAGAGGTAAGCGAGATATTCCTGCAGAAGCTTTACGGCGTGAATTCCCAAGCTCGGGAAACCACGCGCGCGTGAAAAGGGCAGGCTCCTTACACAATTTGGGCTCCTCAAAGCTCTTGAAAGCCAAAGCCTCACCTGTTTGTGCCGATGGAACGGCCTCATTCGTTGCGTTTATAAGGCCGTTATAAAAGAGCTTATGCCTTGCAAAAGCAAATCCAAGGAAAAAGATGCAAAGAAAAAGGATCAGTGATTTTTTATGATTAGCGGGCTCGGCGGGATTTGAACCCACGGCCAACGGATCTCCCCCCATTAGGTTAAGAGTCCGTCGCTCTACCGTGCTGAGCTACGAGCCCAAGATTTTGTTTGACATGCTTTTTAAGTGTTCTGTCAGATACATCTATTGTCTGCGCTTAACCACACCAGAGAGCAGAGGCGCCCCCAGCGATAAAGCCATCGGCCTGCACTTTACTTTCAGCGCGTGATAAACGGGAAACATGGATTTACCCTCCGTCAAGGTCTCGTAGTTGGCCATCCCCTTAGCGATCACGAAGTCATAATCATCATCAAAATCGTCCCAAGTTATTCCAACCGCCCTGGGTTCGTAGTAATGCGCCCTTAGGGGAGGTAGCAGATCACGCGATAGCTCGTCCCTTGTCACATCGTTCAAAAGCGGGGTTGACTTGGCATAAACGTGTACCTCAATGTGCGTTGATAAATACTTAGCCGCCATTAAGTCAAAGACATGCTCTCCAACGTTGTCCAAAACGTAGGCTATAACCTTTGAGCTCGCCGCTTGCGCCCACAGATAATGTATATCATCTATGGCAAGCGGCATTGGCCTCTCCAGTGATGACGGATCAAACTCATAACCCTTGACGTCAAACTCAAGCCCATTTGCAGCAACCGCCAGCTCCATCAGATGACGTAGGTTTTTCTCGCTCCAGGTGCCGTAATCTACAACAACTTTTTCGGCCACTTTCTTGGCTATGAGGTAAGCCTTGGACTTGACCTCAGCGTAGGGATCGTTGCATCCCGTAAACTCCTTTATAAAATCCATGTCATCCTTTTCCAGAAACGCGGGCACCGCTTCTTCGTTATAACGACTTGCCAGCGACTGAATTAAGAACGTCATTGCCCTAAACTTAGCCTCCTCGCTGATTCCGCTCTTGTCAAGGGCGCTCAGCGCTCTGTTTATCAGGCACGGGGCGCAATCAGCTCTAACCTTCAACTTCAGCACCCACCGATATCATAAAGTATGCACCGCTTTCCTTTTGTTGCCTATCTAATATGCTTCCCTCCTTGTTAACCCTTGGCCTGCCCGTCTCCGGATCTCTTCTCATGGTGATCCCAACCTCCTTCAAGAAGTGGTTCACCCCGTCCAGAACCTTCACTGGCTTGCGAGCATGCCCTCTCTTGCCGCTTTCTCCCTCAAAAACGATCATGGAATCCGATGTTGAAGTAAGCAGCAAGAGGTCATGATCAACTATGAAGCCCGTTGATCTCCTTATGGCCATGACCCTTCTTATGGCTTTACCGACCCTAAGCCGCTCCTCTACGTCGAGAAAAGCGCTTGGCTCGTCCAGGAGATAGACCTCAGCATCTCTACCCAAGCAAAGGGCAACTGCGACCTTCTGCAACTCACCGCCGCTCAAGGACTTAGCATTTCTATTCCAAAGCTTATCTATCCCCAGAGATTCAAACACCTCGGTCTTATAGTAGTCCTTAGCAAGGGAGTCTTTTACGGCCTCCATGACGTCTGAGACGAGCATATCCACGGGTCTAAGCATCTGAGGTTTATACGATACCCTCAGTCCAGCGGTCGGCACAGCTCCCTCGTCTGGCTCAACTATGCCGGCTAACATCTTTACCAACGTGGTCTTCCCTATCCCGTTCCTGCCCAGTAGCGCTGTAACCGATCCCTCTTTGGCTTCTCCGCCATCGCTTGTGAGCTCAAAATCGCCAAGTCTCTTCCTTAGCTTCTCCCAAGAAAATATGACCCTTCCAACTTCCTCCTTCCCCATGCCCACATCAAAGAAGTCTATGGCACCTTCTCTAAGCCGCGTGTTCTCATCGGGCAGAAATCCCCTGAGAAAGTTATTAATCCCATTTCTTGTGCCATAGCTCCTACTTGCCATTCCAAATACTCCAGGTGAGCCGTAGACCACGGAGACGTAATCCGAAAGATAATCCAAGACTATGAGATCATGTTCTATGACAACCCCACTTTTACCTCTGCCAACGGTTTCCCTTATCTTTTTTGCCGCCTCCATTCTCTGAAAAACGTCCAAATAGCTCGATGGTTCGTCGATCAGGTAAACATCTGCATCCTTCGAGAGAGCTATGGCCAGAGTGAGAAGCTGAAGCTCGCCGCCACTTAGCTGCCCCAGCCTTCTCTCGCCCAGCAAGTCGAGGGCGAATTCCTTAGTCAGCGACCTTAGACGCTCATCGTTATATGAGGAAATGACCTCATTCACCGTTTTTTGCATATATGGGTCATCTTCCTCTAGCGTCAGTATTTGCGGCTTCACCGATATCTTCAGCTTACCAGAGCCAAGATCAGAGAAATATTGCCTCAGCTCCGATCCCTTGAACAAGTCGAGAAGGCTACCTCCGTTGCCACCGAGGTTCGGCTGAAGTTCTCCCGCCAGTATTTTAAGTGACGTGCTCTTTCCAGCCCCGTTCCTACCTATGATGCCGGTAACGAACCCGCGTTTGACCTCTGGCAGGCCGTAAAGCGCGAAGCCGTTTTCGCCGTACCTGTGGACGAGCTTTTTTCCCCAATAATCCGCCACGTTAATTATTGATATGGCGCCAAAAGGGCACTTGTGAACGCATATCCCACAGCCTATGCAGGTCTGCTCGTTGATCCTCGATTTCCCATTTTCGGCTATCCACACGGTCTTGGTGCCTATACGATTAACAGGACAAAAGGTAACGCATGGGATACCGCATATCTTCGAGTTACAAAGCTCGTCATCCACCACTGCAAGCCTCAAGTCAATCCCCTAAGCTCAGTATTCTTCGCCCTCTCCCCATCCCTCGCCCTCTTCTTCTTCCTCTTCTTCCTCTTCCTCTTCTTCTTGGTCTAGCTCTCCAGAACTGAATGATTCGAGCATGTACTCCCTTTCCTCTTCAGTCTCCTTGGGCAGATCCTCGGTCAGCAGCTTTATCTTCTTTTTGCTGTCTATCTTGGTCTTTTCAACGTAAACTTCTTCCTTTGCTGGTTCCTTGTATCCGCACTTCTTGCATACCAGGTAGATCTTTCCCTTTTCCCTTACGGGAACTAAGACACTCCCATCCTTAGGACAAAACTTCACGCGGCGTCACCTCCGAGGTATGTATTCACCGCTAGTGCGTTAAACACAGTTATCATCGTAGAGTAGACGGCTAACTTATATAAAAACCTTTCATTTAACTTTAGCATGAGACGACTTCTTTACTAGCCTAACGCTTCTACCTTCATAGGACAGCGGGGAAAACTGGTATCCAGACCCAGCGAAAAACTTCATCATCCACTCGTAAAAGTGAAGCCTCATGCTCTGTATAAAGACCAAAAGTGCCTCAAAGGCCATGACTACCAAGTTTCCGAGGGCCACTATGGTCCAGAACATAACCCATCCCAGCGTGGACGAGCCGAAGTAACCGTAAGCCAGCCACGCCACCACAAAAACTACCAACATGAGCGCCAGGTGCGCAACGGCCATGGCCAGCAACCTAAGGTAGGAGAAGCTATTGGATATAAAGGAAATCGTGGTCTCGATGGCATCCATTTCCTCGTCGGCAAGGGAGCCTTCACGAGTAAGCGACTTGGCCAAAAAAGGAAAAACGTAGAGAGCTGCGAAAGGCACTATTACAAGTACAAGCCACAAAGCTAGCCCAACGCCCGTAAGGGAAATTCTATCTACTATTAGGGCGAACGCGGAGGGCAGCAACACAAGCTTGGGGAGCGAACTGCCCAAGGCCTTTAGGATAAATCCCTTCTTCAGCTGGTTGATCATTGAAAGCAGAAATCCAAGGCTCATCTGGGCTACTCCGACACCTATGGAGAAAAGCATAAGCGTGACAATGGTTTGAGTGGTACTTGAAGATATAGATGCAGAAGGGCTCCAAACGGAGAAAGGAGTACCGGCAAAGGAGAACGTATCGCGCCACTCAAATATGTGAAAGATAAGCGGATGAATCTCAAGGCCAAAAACCTCTCCGAAGGCAAGTCCTGAGATCACGGCGGCCGCACCGGAAAAAACCATGACGTAGCCAAGGTCCTTGAGGCTTCCTTGGAACTTCTTCGCCATAACAAGCCCCATTATAGCCAGCAGAAGGGCCTGTCCAGCATCAGGAAACATCACCGCGAAGAGAAGGGGAAACGTGATGGCGGTTATCAGTGTAGGATCTACCTCCCCGTAAGCTGGTAGCCCCAGACTTCCCACTATAACTCTAAAATGAGAAACCAGCCCTGGAAGTCTCTGTAGGGTCGGGGGGTTGTCCGAGGGTAAAGCCCTCCTATGATAGACGAGAACACCCGGAAAGCGCTTGGTTATATCGACAAGGTCCTTTACCTCGCTCTCCTGTACAAACCCAGTTATTAGGCGGGTGCTTTTCGTGAAATCTAAGCCCGGTTTTACCTCAAGTGAGCTCAGTAACATGCGAGATATTTCTCCAGCTTCTGTGGCGATTGGTGATGCCTCTTCGATCAACTTCCTGCGTTGGTCCATGAGCTCGGTTTCGCGCTTTGATAACTCAAGAAGCGCCTCCTGAGCTTTTTTCCTCGCCCTTTCGGCCAACGGATCAAGCCAATCGGGGTAGACCAGTTCAACAGCACCCATTTTCTTGAGCTCATCCCGCACGCCAACCCCTATTGATGGCTCGTATAGGATCACGTATACCTTTCCCTTTTGTGAATCCACTTCGGCATGCGGATAACTCACGTGTAACTGACCTTGAGAGAAGAAAACGGCATGTCCATAGTTGCCCAACGCTGAAAACGCGGAGTCATCGTATTCGGGTGGAAACGCCTCTAAATTGCGCAAAGCCTCATCAAGCTTTTGCCTTTGAGCTCTGACTTCGTTGAGTTCGTCTTCTATCTTCTTCTTCATACTCAAGTAGCTCAACAGTACCTGAGAATAATTGTCTAAAACAACATCCCACGACGAAATTTCAACTTCTCTTTTTTCTCCGCCTGACTGCCCCAGCTCGGAAGCCATCTGAACAATCTGCTGAGCCCTCTGTCTTAATTCCTCGTACGCCTGCGGCACAACAGATAAGGAGAAGTGAACCAAACCCCGCTGCGCCAGTGCGTCAACGAGATCGTCGGCTTCATCGCGAGGAGTGATGATCTCTACCTTCTCCATGGTCTGGGGGAAGAGCATGTGGTAAAGCTTGCTCACGCTATTAAGCATTGCAACATTCAACGTAGCCGTTTCGATCTTCATTAACCGAAATACCTGTAACTTGAGCAGGTGAACTACCCACGTCTGAATGAGGTGGACTTCTCACTTCATTGACCGAACTTGCTTATCCTCCTATGGATAAGTAGGGATTCGGTCTCCGTGGAGGCTCCGTTCCAGGCCCGATACAGGTATGTTCTTTACCGCGTCGACGTCCCCATCCATCGTTAGCCCGCAGACGTCGCAGTGGTACACGGGGTCGGAAAGCTTCAGGTCGTGCTATGCAGCGCGCACCTTGAGCATTTCTGCGACGTAACCGTTGGGTTGACGGCCATTACGCGGCCGCCAAGCCTCTCTGCCTTTCTCCAAGTCTTAGCTACTGGCATCTTCCCACTCCTGAAGGATATGAACTTTCTTGCTCACGTTAATAATTGGTAAAACTCCTTTCTTCTCCCTTCCCTTACTTCTCTTGAAACCTTTCCTCTTGCGCGGTAGCTCCCTTTGAGGTTTTTGATCTTTTGCTCGGCCTTCTTCATGAAGTTAGGCGCCTCTATCGCGGTGCCATCGCTCGGCTCTATTAGGTTCCTCACGCCTAGGTCGACGCCAACCGCTCAATCGGGTTACGATTTTGCTTGTCCTTCGGGCTCTTTTGCCGTTAGGACAACGGACCACTGGCCAACGTCCCCTTATTATTGTGGCCGTCTTGTTCTCTCCTTCGACCGACCTGTGCACCTTTATTTTCTGAATCAACAACTCTTACCGAAACGCGCTCGCCTTAAATCAAGCTTTTTCGGCGCTAGAGTTAAATCAGTAGAAGGCTGCTTTACCCTACCCAGAAATGTGGCCAAGATCGTTCGGGAGACTTAGTTTTTTCGGAAGAAAGGAGACTTTGGCCATCGAGACCATGCTGAAAGAAGCAAAGATGGTAGAGGAAACCATAGGGCTAACTGAGGGGGTCATTAAGGCAGCGGGTAAGGGCGATTGGACACTGGTGGAGGCCGAGAGCGAGAGGGTCTCGAGTAGTGAGGAAAAAGTTGATCTCATTCATAGAGAGGGAATGGTGATGATATCTGAAGGCGCCTTCTTTGCGGGCATAAGAGAAGACATCCTTAACTTAATGGAGACCATAAATAACATAGCTGATTACTCTAAGGACGCGTGTCGCATCGTAGCGCAGTATCCGATCAAACTCGAGGATTATCAGGCCGTGTTTTCAGCAGACAACCCCATGTCGCTTATCAAGAAAGCCGAAGACGCCATGTTAACGCTCGAGCTATGCATAAGCCAGCTGTTCTCTAACCCAAGAGAATCAGTGAAGCTCGCCATGGACGTGGAGAGAAAGGAAGAGGAAGGGGACGAGATAAAGGCCCGGTTAATTAAGAAAATCTTCCAAAGGAGAAACTCAATGGACGTGCTTACGCTGCTTGAACTCAAGGACTTCGTGCTCTGGTTAGATAACGTTTTAGATGCAATTGAGGAAGCATCGGACATAGCCATAATCATAGCGGCAAAATCAGGTGTGTAAGATGCTCTTGCTTGTGCTGGCACTGGTCGCCGCCTTCGCTATTGGAGCAAACAACGCAGCCGCAAGCGTCGGAGCCATTGTGGGCTCTGGCGTGATGAGGGAAGATAAGGCCCTTCTCCTTGCCGGGATTGGTATGGCAATCGGAATCATACTCGAGGGATGGAAGATGAGGCCAAGCGTCGTCGGATACCTAATCAAGGCAAATCAAAGCCCTGTCACGGCTTCACTACTTTTGGCTTCACTCATCGTGCTGATCATCGTTACTTTTCTTGCGCTTCCGCTTTCTTTTTCTCAAGCGCTTGTTGGAGGAGCCATAGGCATAGGGATCCTCACGGGCACCTTGAACCTTAGATTCACGGCGTTAGTCTCGGCCTCATGGGTTTATGCCCCCCTTTTATCAATACCTCTATCAGCCATCATTTATGTGGCCCTAAGGGCCGTGCTTCCAAAGGGCATATTCCGCAGGGCAAGAATCAACGCCATCCTCGTCACGGTCTCGTCCTTCTATGTGTCGTACGTTCTAGGTGCCAACACCGTCGGGCTCCTTGAGGGAATGAGTTCGGCACCTTCTTCCGAAAGTGGGCCAGCTCTTGCGGCCGCAGCCTTTTTGGGCTCTTACTTAGCCGGAAAGACCGTTACAAAGACCGTTTCCGAGAACATAGTAGGGATAAGCCCGATAGCATCCTCTGGCGCAAGCTTTGCAAGTGCCCTTATGGTGGAGGTCATGACGCAGCTTTCCATACCGGTTTCCGTGTCGCAAATCGGAGTTACTGCCATATTTGGCCCTGCCTTCACTAGGCGGGCGACCATAGCGAACAAAAGCAGGATGGCGAAGATCGCCGCGGTATGGGCGATAGCCCCCGTGCTCGGGTTTGTTCTGGCTTCCGGTTTTTATTTCCTGCTCCCAAAAACCTTACCTTGACTCGCGCTTTTGCCCATGAACAAGCCGTCTTCTTCCAATTCACGCTTATTTGCTGAAGCTAAAATGGCGAGCGTTTAAGGGATGGAGGCCAGCGCTCACCAAGCGAGCGTTTCTAAACCTAGTATGTAATCGCGTGGCCTTTTCTAGCACAACCTTGGTTAAGCAGACCTCGCCCACCAAGCATTATCTCGACCTTTATCTCTAGCTCCTTTCCCTCTTTTAGCCTTTCAATTAACCTCCTATCAAGGTCCTTTGCCGCTTTATCACACCTTATGGCCAAAGTCTCGGGGCTGATGTACGCGCTCTTCCTCAGTATAAAGCACCGACCACTTGAAAGTGGCAATGACTCGTGCCCCCATCCATTTACGACGTCTACTATTCCGTCGCAGGAAAACACCACCTCTATCCGGGCATTCCTTCTTATCATCCGTTTAATCTCGTCCGGGATCCGAGATGGAGCCATTGAACTGTGAACGGCAATTATGCAGTCTCCCCTCTCGGTTAAGCTATCTTCCGTCGTGATCTCAAGCGTTGATCTGTGCGTTGCTTTTACCATGGGATGTCCTTTTGCCTTGAAGCCGAAGGACGCAACAGCAGCCTCCATCTTACCAGCCTCCGTGTCGTCGTTCAGCTTGCTTTCTTTCCTTTACGGCCTTAAGCGAAATAAGCTCTTCCCTATCGCGTTCTTCGAGGGAATCAGATATGAAACGTATCGTCTCCTCGTATTGGGGAAGGAAGATGTTTTCCAGCGCATTAACCCTGCGTTGCATCCTTTTCATCTCCTTAGCGAAAGACATGATAGATGCCTGAAGCTCGGCAAGCTTCGAGAGCTGCACGATCAATTCGAAGAATAGAAACGACGCTTGCTCGACGCTCGGACTTTCAAAGCCCGGCGGAATCACAAGCTTCCCGGTTGGCTTCCTGTCTACATTATAGACAACAACGCGCACCCCCATAACGCTTTTGGCCTGTTGATATACGGAAACCTCCGCCCTTTGCACGGCCCGGAGCTGCACGTGAGCCACGCCCTCTGCTCTGGCCAAGGCCAAGAGCGCTGGCCTCAACGACTCGGAGGCCGCATCCGCTTGCTGACGCAATGCCATAACCTCTCTTTTGAGTTCTTCGAGAAGCGCCTCCCTCTTTTCCTCCAGCAAATCATGGCCTACCTTAAGCGTTGCCTGCTCCCGCTTCAGCCTGAGAAGGTTGAAGCGCGTCGGGGGTACGTTCATGCGTTCCATTTTTTAAATCCCCTTCTTCATGTACTTCGATATCTCGTCTGGGCTTACCCTGGTGAGCTCATCCTCAGGAAGAAGCGCTAGGGAATCCCAACCCAGACTCAAGGTCTCCTCAATGTTCCGGTCCTCGTCATCTGCCTGCTTCAAGAACCTCTGCTCAAAGAAGTCTCCGAACTTGAGATACATGCGGTCCTTCTCACTCAACCCTTCCTCTCCTACCACTGTCTCAAGCGACCTTACCTCCTTCATCCTGGCATAGGATGCGTAAAGCTGGTTTGATAGGTCCATGTGATCCTCTCTGGTGTAGCCTTTTCCGACGCCGTCCTTCATCAACCTTGAAAGACTCAGCGATATGTCTATGGGAGGATATATTCCCCTCCTGTAAAGTCCCCTGTCTAGAACAATTTGCCCTTCGGTTATGTATCCCGTTAGGTCTGGTATGGGATGAGATATGTCGTCATTGGGCATGGTGAGGATAGGTAGCAAAGTTATACTACCCTTCCTTCCTATGATCTTTCCCGCCCTTTCGTATATGGATGCCAGATCAGTATACATGTAGCCGGGATATCCCTTCCTGGCAGGTATCTCGCCCCTGGACGAGCTTATCTCCCTGAGGGCGTTGCAGTAATTGGTCATGTCTGTCATTATCACGAGCACGTGCATCTGCTCTTCGAAGGCCAAGTACTCCGCCATGGTCAGCCCCACCCTTGGCGCTGTTATCCTTTCCACCGCTGGCGAATCCGCCAAGTTGAGCACCATAGCCACGTTGGCCAGCGCGCCAGAGTCCTCAAAGCTCTTGCGGAAATACATGGCCTCCTCATGCGTTATACCAATAGCCACGAAAACTATGGCGAACCCCTCCGAAGAGTTAAGCAGCTTCGCTTGCCTAGTTATCTGAGCGGCAAGCGCATTATGAGGCAGGCCTGCCCCGCTGAATATGGGAAGCTTCTGCCCTCTGACCAAGCTATCCATGCCATCGATGCCAGAAACTCCGGTTTCTATGAACTCGCTTGGATACTCCCTTGCCGTAGGGTTTATGGGCGAACCATTTATATCTGCCTTCTCGCGAGCATAAGGGTAAGGCTTGCCATCAGCAGGTTCGCCAATTCCGTCAAAGACCCTGCCAAGCACTTCCTGGGAAACGCCAACCTCGAGTCCTCTCCCCAGGAACGTGGCGGACGTCCCGCCCAGTGAAAGACCAGTTGTCCCTTCAAACACCTCCACAACCGCGACATCCCTCGATACCTCAAGCACCCTGCCCAAGCTGCGACCCCTCGCGGAGCTTATCTCCACAAGTTCGTCATATCCTACGTCCTTAACGCCCTTGATAAACACGAGTGGACCGTTTATCTGAGTGACCGTCGCGTAGCTGATCCTTCTCTTAAGACCCATCTGGATTTCGTTCACTTTCTATCACCTCGATCAATTTCACCAGCCAAGGACTTGGGGGCATCCTCAGCCCTCTTCGCAAGGTCCTCGAGCTTAGACTCTTCGGACACCGTAAAGCGAGCCCTAATCAGCTCTTGGACTATGGGAAGGGCCTCTATTTCCGCCTCAGGTATCTTTTTCTCTATTATCTTTTCCGATGACCGATAGAAGCCTATCATTGCCTTGAGCAAAAGGTACTGCTTTCTTGGCGAAGAATACGTGTCGACATCGTTGAAGGCGTTCTGCTGTAGAAAGCCCTCCCTAAGTACCCTAGCGACAAGAAGCGTTAACTTTTGGGATTCTGGCAAAGCCTCGATGCCCACAAGCCTTACCAAGCTTTCTAGGTCGTTTTCCGTCTGGAGAATGCGGAATGCCTCGGCCACGAGGTCAGGCCAATCTTCGCCCGTGTGCTTTATCCACCAAGGGCTAACCGTTGAAGAGTACTGAGAATAGCTGGTGATCCAGTTTATAGAGGGAAAGTGCCTTCTGTCCGCCAGATCCTTATCCAAGCCCCAGAAAACCTGAACGAACCTAAGACTGTTCTGCGTTACGGGCTCCGAGAAATCACCCCCCATGGGGGATACGGCCCCGACGACCGTCACAGATCCCTCTTTCCCCTGTAGGGTTTTCACCCTTCCCGCCCTTTCGTAAAACTCCGCAAGGCGACTTGCCAGATAGGGCGGATATCCCTCCTCTCCCGGCATTTCCTCCAGCCTGCCAGATATCTCCCTTAGGGCTTCGGCCCAGCGGGATGTGGAGTCAGCCATAAGCGCCACGTTATATCCCATGTCGCGGAAGTACTCGGCTATGGTTATACCCGTGTATATGCTGGCCTCCCTCGCTGCTACGGGCATGTTACTCGTGTTTGCTATAAGAACAGTCCTCATCATCAATGGTTTACCCGTGCGGGGATCCATCAGCTTGGGAAAGTCCCTTAGTACCTCGGTCATCTCGTTTCCCCTTTCTCCGCATCCCACATACACAACTACGTCCGCATCAGCCCACTTCGCAAGTTGATGCTGAACCACGGTCTTACCCGTTCCGAAGCCACCGGGAATTATGGCGGAGCCGCCCTTGGCGACCGGGAAAAGGGCGTCTATTATCCTCTGTCCTGTCACAAGGGGTTCATCTGCAGGAAGCCTCTCCATGTAAGGTCTTGGTGTTCTCACCGGCCACCTGTGATATAAGTGAAGCTCCTGTGAGGGAAGCCTAGCGATTGGATCCTCAAGGGAATAATCACCCTCATCGGCTACCCACTGCAGCTCTCCACTTACGTCAGGCGGAACCAGCACTGCATGCTTAATGATCTCCGTCTCCTGGACGTAACCAAGGACCTGGCCGCCAGCGACCTTTTGCCCCGCCAAGGCAATTGGCAAGAAGTGCCATCTCTTTGTTCTGTCAAGCGGCGGTGCGCTGACGCCCCTCTTAATGAAAGCCCCTTCTTTTTCCTTGAGGGAAGACAAAGGGCGCTGAATCCCATCGTAAATCGTTCCTATGAGCCCTGGTCCAAGCTCAACGGAAAGGGGGTTTCCAGTGCATGTTATGGGTTCTCCTGGCTTAAGCCCATATGTGTCCTCGTAAACCTGTACAAAAGCGCGATCCCCATCGATCCTTATGACCTCTCCCACTAGGCCCTGCCCACCTACTAGTACCAGCTCATGCATCTTTACCCCGGTAGATTCTTCAGCTTCCACGACAGCCCCGCTAACCCTGTATATGCGCATCTGAATCACCAAACAGCAACCCATCTACGAGATCAAGCCTACTCCGGAATATTTCATCTATCATGGATTCCAGCGAATAATCAACGCTTAAAAGACCGTCCTTCGAAGCAAGTTGAACCCCACCTATGATGTCCTTCTCGTGGAAATCGGCCTCAGCTCCCAACTTTTTCGCGGCCCTCTCGAGGTAATCCACGTCCGATGATCTACAGTAAATGATCACTTCCTTAGAACCTATGGCGCTTATACCGTCGGCTAAGCACCTAGAGAGAAACCCGCGATAATCTTGAGACGACACGAAGACCTTTATTTTCTCAACTAAAGCGGACCTGAGCCTGCTTCTTGCATCTTCTCTCGCCTGTATAAGCTCGTTTTTGACTTCCATGGACGCAAGGGATAAGGCCTTCCTCTCCTCGGCGTCGGCCTTAAGTCCAATCTCCCTCTTTTTTTCAGATAAGTTACTGGCGAGCTGTTTATAAACCCGCTCTAACACGCTCTTGGCATCTGCCAAAGCTGAGTCCAGAGCACTATCATATTGAGATATGGCATCAGATACTATCTTATTGTAAAGCGAACTGAGATCTCCTTCTATCTCAGGCAACCTTGGTCCCCACCACACGCGTTAGGGCTCCCATAAAGCTCGATAAATCTACACCAGTACCGCTTAGCACAACAACCGGAGTGGGGCTACTGGCCATAACGTCCCTCAACTCCTTGCTAAGCGATGATGCCCACGGCTCCGATATTATAACAAAAGCGTATTTGCCAGACCAAAGTGCAACCTGCAGATTTGAAATCGCGTGATCCCTGTCAGGTGCGCTTAAAATCTGGGCACCCGCCGCTGCGAAGCCATCGGCCAAGTCAGATGACCCCATGAATGCCACACTCACCATATGTGCACCATGCCGGTGCTTAAAAAGCGTGAGGGCAATGCAGAGCAAGCCGGACTGTTATGTCACTCGTACACCGCTCATTAGTGAAACACCGATAAACTATTGATAAAGCTATTGAGGCATTCCGAAAGCAAACTGCCCGTACTTGCAGGCGATTTTCCGGCTAACCAACACGCCTGCTTTCACAAAAGGAATTCCGGTGGACGCTGCGTCATGCCAATAGAGACGAGATGATTCCCATCCTCGTTTCGAACGCAAAGTCCTATCGGGTAAAATATATGCGTTCTATTCATGTCATAAATCTAAAACGTGTTTAAACTGACTCTCTTAGAAGCGAACTATTCATCCGCCCTTCACGGACTCCAACCCTCTAATCTCAATAAATGTAATCTGCCCACTCTAACGAACAGACGAGACCCTGCTCCCTCTTCACTCCCCATCGATAAATCGTCCGTAAAGCTTATGGCAAAAATAATAGGCAGGTCAAGAAAAGCGCGTTCAAAAGGGCTTCTAACTGATTGTGGCCACATCAACACCATATTAACCTCATCCCAAGGATTTTTTATAAATCTTTAAACTCACGCGATATCGGCTTTCCGCCCACAAAAAACTTTCCTTAGAAGCTTTCTACCATCTGCTTTCACACCGATCGGCGATCGTCAAACTAAAAATCAAGCACATGATATCTAACGTGTACGAAAGGGAAAGAAACCGCATGGTTGATATTCTCGTTCAAGAGGGCTTCATTAAGTCACAGGCCGTGGAGCAAGCCATGAGAAGGGTTCCAAGACATAGGTTCGTTGCGAAGGGCTACGAGACGGTTGCGTACGAAGACGCGCCATTTCCCACCGAGAACGGCCAAACAACGTCCGCGCCTTCAATAATAGCCATCATGTGCGAAGCTGCGCTTCCTTTTTCTCTCATGTTTGAAGTAGGATGCGGATACGGTTATTTGGCCTCGGTATGCGCTCTTGCACAACCCAATGGAAAAATAATTACAGCTGAACTTTACGAGAATATAGCAACCCATGCAGCCAAGAACTTTACCGACTTAGGCATCGATGACAGAGTTACCGTCATCGTCTTCGACGGTTCACTGGGCCCTCCGTTGAACACCCAACCAGACACCATAATCATTTCCGCCGCGGCTCCAGAAGTACCTCACGCTGTATTTGAAAAATTGGCAGAGGATGGGAAGATGATTGTACCGGTAGGAACCGATGTGCAAGAATTGCTGCTAGTGAAGAAGAAGAAAGGAGCCATGATCACCAAACCTCTCATTCCATGCATATTTGTTCCAATGCAGGGCACGTACGGAGCAGGGCATTACCCGTAAGCGCTAAAAACGCGCGCACATAACTTTATCTTCTCAAGATGCATAAATATATGTCTTACAGAAAGGTCCAAAAGACCTCAAAAGGAACATATCTCATATCGCTGCCAAAGGAGTGGGCTACTGAGTACTCTTTAGATAAGCAAGAAGCGCTCTTGATAACTCAAGGCTCCGACGGATCACTAATAATCAGACCTCCTCAAGCGAGAAACAAGGAGATCAAGGTAACCCTCCACATGGCTCCTTACATATCTAGGCACATAACGTGGAGCTACCTTATGGGGGCGGACCTCGTCGAGATCATAGGAGATACCCCCATAACTAAGGAGGAAAAGTCCGAAATAAAAGAAGCCATAAGTAGGCTGGCGGGATTTGAGATAATCGACGAGAAAGAAGATAAGATAACCATAGGAACGCTCATGGAAGCCGGACCCGGTTTCATAGATAAATACCTCAGAAAAGAGCTCTTTGTAACAACTGGAATGGAGCGCGAAGCGGTCGAGGCTTTTCTTAAAGGAGATGCGGAGTCGGCTCAAGACGTCAAGGAAAGAGATGATGAGGTCGACAGACTATATTTCCTGCTGGTAAGGCTTACGCGGGGAGCCATAGGAAACGCTTACATCAGCGAGAAGTTGGAAATCAGTCCGCTGTCAGCGCTTGACATAAGAGAGGCATCGGAAGTACTGGAAAACCTGGCCGACTACGCCGTAAAGGTGGCGAGCTTAGTAGCATCTCAGCGTGCGCTTGCGCCTAAAGATGAAGTCTCCGTTAGGTCGTTTCTGAGTGAAATTATGGACATTCAGGGAAGGGCCATAGAAGCGCTGCTTTCAAACGCGTTTCAGGATGTGCCATCTCTACTCGAGCGGAGATCAAAGCTCGTAGATCTATTGAAGTTCGAGACAACAGGCAAGGGATGCGACCTTATGAAAGTGCTCAACTTTCAGGCGGCCATGGAACAAGTGCTTGAGCGCACCTATGACCTGGTTGACCTAATCGTGCCAAAGACTATAGACGCAACCACGACTAACACCTGACATCCTCCCACCCCGATAGGTGTGGGGTTCCTGCTTCAACGACCGCGTTCGATCCCCATGCCACCGGAGCGCAGTTTCCCGACGCTGGAAACCTTTCTTTGACCAAATCCGGAAGGCGGGTTACGGAGCGTTTATTCACGGGCATGAGTTCGGGCGTGCCCCGCCCTACCATCGGTTGGTTATCCCTATGAGCGAGCACATGATCGCCGTAAAAGTTTTTCGCAATTCATCTCATCCCTGAAGATCGGAGCTTTCTTGCTCATTTTCTCGTAAACTGGCCATACTTGTAGGTGGTTTTTCCGGTTAACCAACACACCTCTAACAGAAGCTTATGGCATCAGGGCGCCTTACCATGATATCAGCGCCACAGCCATCCAGACGGAGATACCGCATCGAGCGACTTTGCATAGTTCCACAGGGCGCTATTCATGCGTTTCCTCACGGAATTCTGCTCCTCGATCGCCATTAACTTAAAAACGATAAATGCTTGATATTCATGGAAAACGTAGCCATAGCCACCCTTCCTCTCCACGATGGGAAAGCTCCATCATACCTAGTCGAACGCATGAAAAGGATGTCATCGGCAATCGCTACCATCATGGTACAGGAGTACGGCACGAGGGTGCTGCTTGAGAGACTTGCAGACCCACTTTGGTTTCAGGCGCTTGGCTCGGCTCTTGGCTACGATTGGCACAGCTCAGGTATTACTACCGTTCTCACGGGAGTTTTACGTGAGGTGCTAAGCATCAGCTCGCACGGAGTTATGGTTCTGGGTGGAAAGGGAGATATGATGAAACTTATCCTTGATGAGATTGACGTTATGGCTGACGCCGGCATCATTAAGGACTCGAAGGCTAACGAACTCAAAAGGGCAAGTAGGCTTGCCGCAAGGGTTGACACATCAGCTGTACAGGCCGGTTATCAGCTTTATCATCAAGCGATTTTCATTGATGAAAAAAGTAATTGGACCCTCATACAACAGGGCATGAACCCTGAAGACAGGACTGCGAGAAGGTATCACTGGATTGAAACTAGCAGATTCGTCAACAACCCTCCCGAGGTCGTGATCGGCCTCAAAAAGGACGTCGTGCTAAACATGGTAGACCCCAAATCAGATGGCGCTCGCAAGGCCTCAATTGAGCTTGTTCAAGAGAAGACCGAAAGGTTGATGGCCGTCTTAGAGTCCTCTAAGCGCACAACGCTTGATATTTTCGCAAGCTGTGGAAACAAGGGCCTTGCACGCTTGCCCAAAGAAGTTGAGTTTCCGAAAAAGGTCAATTGGAAGGCTGTAAAGTCCATGTACGAGAATCCTCCAGCGACTTACGAAGAGCTCCTGCTGGTTCCGGGCGCCGGCCCAGCTACCGTAAGGGCGCTTTCGCTCCTATCTCAGCTGATATACGGCGAGGAGCCCTCGTGGCGCGATCCCATTAAGTTCTCATTTGCCGTAGGAGGAAAGGATGGAGTTCCTTATCCTGTGGACAGGAAAACCTACGATGCCGCGATCCGCGAGCTCGAAGAGGTTGCCAAGCAAGCGAGGTTAGACGATCCCGATAAAAGATGGATGCTCAGAAGGCTGGCAAGCCTCTCGTCATACAACGAAAAACGTGAGCTATGAGCTAGCCCTCGTTCGAAGCACTGCTTTCAACGGCCGCGTATGGCTCATCCATGGACCCTGTTCTGTAACCCATTATATCGACATCGACGTAATCGAAGCCGAGTTGCCTTAGGCGCGAGTATATCCTATCCGAATTACCATTGGTAAAGAGCATGGGGATTTCCTCCCTTCCTACCTCTATTCTAGCAACGTTTCCAAAGTCGCGAACGCGCACAACCTTGAAGCCGAGTTGCCTTATGTATAATTCAGCGACACCAACCTTCTTCAATTCGTTGAGGGTTATTCTGTGTCCATACGGAAAGCGAGAAGCTAGGCATGCCATTGATGGCTTGCTGAAATTAGGAAGGCCCACTTCCTTCGCTATGGACCTCACCTCATCCTTCCTTATTCCCAGTTCCGCCAAGGGGCTTCTGACGCCCACCTCGGATAGCGCCTTCGCCCCTGGCCTCCAACCTCCATTGAGGTCGCTTGCATTTGTCCCGTCAACAACCACACCAAAACCCCTATCCTTGGCAAGATTAACCAGATAACCCATTTCTCCTTTCTTGCAATAATAACAACGATAACGGTCATTGGCTAGTACTACGTCGGGAACGTCAGATTTAATGATCTCATGCCTGATTCCTATCGTTCTCGCTACTAAGGTAGCGTCTTGGATCTCTCCTGGAGGAAGAAGGGGGGAATCAAACGTAACCGCTAATGAACGGTCTCCTTTCGCTTCATGCGCGGCATATGCGACAACGGAACTATCAACCCCTCCAGAAAATGCGACCAGAACCGAGCTAAAAGGTGCAAACCAACCGATAAGTTCTGCCAACCTATCAGAAGACATTTCTCAAACTAATCAGGGACGAGGATAAAAGTCTTATTATGCCGTTATAATTCGGTGCAAATATTGAGGGGATTGCCGATGTAGCTAGTCAAGCCACCGTGATAGCCGCTATCTCTCCCACGATGCTGACGTAAATCGTAGCATCTGGATTCTCTAAATCCACTACAAGGCCTGTGCTTTCCTTTAGGGCTTTGCCCACGACCACTTCGATTTCCTTTTCTTCTATCGTTGAGCCGCGTATCCGAGCCTTCACCCTGAAGCTGCCGATTTTCTTCTTCATAAGGTAATCAGCCAGAACCCTTGAAGCGGCCTTGATTATGGATTCGGCGTCGGCTCTGCTCGTGGCATCAACCAACAATATGGTCCGAGAATAAGCGAGCTTTGCCCGGGCCAGCACCGCGGCAATATATCCCTTCGGAGCAGAAGAGAACACGAAAAGGTTACCTCCGATGCCGCTTTCGCGAACTTCAGCCCCTACTTTGAACTTGGCGAAAAGGTCGCTGAGCTCTTTGGCGGCCCTATCTTCCGCTCCAGGCTTAACCCTAACAAGGGCGACCAGGTTTTGACCTCCGGATATCTCATCAGCCATAAGTTTTAAGTTCAGCCCACCCAGGGATTATCTATCAGCTAGGTCCGATCCAGGTTTCGGTCGGATATGCCATGCATACCAAGCGTCCACACGAGAGGGGTAAACTTAACACGACATCGGCATAAAAGCCTTTGGAAGACCTTGTCACAGGCGTAGCCTCATAGATTTTGCCGGTTATCCTTAGCTGAAATTAAAAAATCCATGCTTTCATCAGCATCGTAAAGGTTACACACTTGCCGGATAAGTTCCGAAATTCGTCGCACTCAGCTCTGCGGTCGTTCGACGGACCAACGGATATTTATGGCTGCTCCTTGCCAGTGGCCACAAAATAGGTCAATGACATCACGGTTATCGGTAAGCCGAAATTGATTGAACCAGAGCCTTGATCGACGGTGATCGTCGCGCTTATAATGAATGCCCTGGAACCGCGACCGAATGGCCTAGCAAAGTGCTAACGTACTAATTAACGTTAGCCACAGCGAAGGGAAACGTCGCGTTCAAAAACGCCCGACCGGTAAATGTCCCACACAAAAGCGATCAGAGCGCTCGTAAATGGAAGTGATAACAGCGTTAACCAGCTCCATGGCCAAGGGCAGCAAGGTAGCCTCTGGATATACCAACGTGCTTTCACTAGTTGCCTCACTAAGCGTATGCCAGAATAGGGTTGCGTCGCCGCAACTAGGGGTTCCGCGCCTAGGCGCCAGAAAGCTATTAAAAAGCCAAAACCATCAAAGCAATTAGCGGCGCCTTCAGTATGACCCTTATAGCCTGTAGGCGCAAAGTCGCAAAAACTTTTTCATAAATGTGCGCTCCTGATGTCAATCGAAAAATTTTATGACTTTCCTTTTAGGAACCTCTTACGAGAAGCGATTAGTTCCCTCCGCGAAAGCGGTATTTTTCAAAACTTGTCACTATACTTTGGGTAGCACTTAGCCCACTTAAGAACGAGAATCCATTGCTGGGCCCGCGGAGACTTGAACTCCGGGCCACCGGATTATGAGTCCGGCGCTCTAACCATGCTGAGCTACGGGCCCAATTCTCTTACACCTTTCCCTTATATGCTTCACGCTTGACTGTAGAGCTCAGCTTTTAAGCAATGGCCGGATTTACGTATGTCCTTCAACCTGCTGGTCTCGTGTCCTAGGGGAAAGGAATCGATGGCAAGGTCCGAGCTTGCCTACTTTTTATCAGATCTAGGAGACAACGCTCCGCGCATATCCAAGACCAGATTTTCGGGATTACTAGAAGCCTTTACATCGCTTGACCCGTTCATAGTGGTTGAAAGGGCTAAGGAGGAGGCGCTCGAAAACCCTTGGAACTTCAGGTACGTCACGAAAATAGTCCCAATAGAAAAGGTCGTGAGCACAAATCTGGACGAGATAACTAAAGCCGCTAGGGAGCTCGAAAACGAGCTTTCAAAATGCGAGTCATTTCGCGTGACGGTCGTGAAGAGGGACTCGAGCCTAGAGGGGGACAGAGTCGTAAGCGAGGTAGCATCTCTATCGTCACAGCGCGTAGACCTAAAAAACCCTTCATGCGTGTTTTTAATTGAAGTTGTTGGAGAGGTTACTGGTATAGCAATCCTAAAAAAATCCGTATTTTCATTACAAAGAACTATCAACGGTGTGGAGCGTATAACTAAAATTTGAAAAATCACTCGAGATATATGCCCATTTCCTTGGCTATCTTCTTCAGCCTCGCGATGCGATCTGGTGTCGAAGGATGCGTCGACAGCAGGCCGCTAAGTCCGCCCCTAAAGGGATTAGCTATCCAAAGGCTCGACGTAGAGGGATTTGCCTTCATGGGGGCTCCCGCCCTTATGTAAGCCTCTATTTTCGTGAGAGCGCTTATTAGGTAGTCAGGCCTTCCCGTCAACCTTGCGCTTGCTTCATCAGCGTAGTACTCCCTACTTCTCGACAAGGCCATCTGTATGAATAGGGCCCCTATGGGCGCCAACAAAGTTGCGCCAAGCAATCCGAATGCCTCACCCTCTCTTCTCGCGCTACCTCCAAAGCCTCCAAACAGTAAGGCGAACTCAACGATGTAGCCTAAGTAAGATATGGCAGTGGCAATAGAGGCCGCTACCGTCGCTATCAGAATGTCATGGTGGATTATGTGCCCCGTCTCGTGGCCCAGCACCCCCATGAGCTCGTTATCGTTCATTGTAGTGAGCAGCCCCGTGGTAACAGCTATGACAGCATTCTTCTCGTTTCTACCCGTTGCAAAGGCATTGGGTTGCGGAGAATCAACTATGGCCACCTTAGGCTTAGGTATGCCAGCCCTCTGGGCCAGTTCGGACACTATCCTGTGAACCCTTGGTGCTTCGCTTTCGCTCACGATCTTGGCACGGGAAGCCCTGAGCACCATGCTTCCGCTGAAGTAGTAACTTATGAAGTTAATAATGAAAGCGAATACGAGAGCCCCGCTTATGGCGGCAATTGGTGAGGCTCCGAGCACATAAACGCCTACGGCATACCCTATAACGAAGAGCAGCGCGCCAAGCATGAACATCAAACCAAACATCTTGGCCGCAAACTCAGCTCTCATTTTTGCTCTAGTGTAAGTCTTAGTAGTGCATTTAAACTTATCGCCTTATATCTAATATTCGCTAATCCTCACTTCGACGATACGATTTTAATTACAACTCTGTTCTTAAGTGGTTTGTCTTCAGGAAGCCTTTGCTTCGTTACGGCATCCACAGCGTAAAGATATCCTTCACCGAGATCCGTATGTATCTTGTAGGCAAACTCCTTTGGAGTAGTTCCCGAGCGAACCAAGTACGCATCCGGAAGGACCCTCCCCTTTGAATCAGAATACTTGTTCGCGTCTTCAACTGGATACACAACTATGGCGCCGTACTGGTTAAGGACTACTTCATTTATGGCCTGTTGCACACCAGTACTTCCCCACTTTTCAAGCATTTGCTGGATTCTCTTTAATGCGTCTTCTTGCGCTGAAGTCAGCTGAGCCCCCGTCTTGATCTTAAATGTCGGATCTCCCGGCAAATATTCTATCAGACCCCTGTCCGCAGCCAGCCTTAGGGCGACCTCGGCTTCAGCGATCGTTGGTATAACGGGAATTGGAAGCGACTTACGCATAGATTCTATGTTGGCTTCCGCTTCCTTCATGTCTGCCTTGTTTGCAGCTATGACCTTGGGCTTGAGAGCGTATATCGCAGAGGCAAAAGCGTTGAGCTCTTCCTCTCTCCACGACGATAAACGCGTGCCCATCAGACCCGTTTTTTCCAAAGCCGCCGCTACTTCACCACGTGAAACGGAGAGCCCAGCCAGCTTCTCAGATAAAACTACCAGGGGATCACCGCGCACGGTTTCTGATGTCCGCACGCTCTTTTCCCAATCTCTCTTCAATATGCTGGTTATCCAACGGGTTATTTCCTCCTCTATTTCTTTCACATCTTCAAGTGGGTCTCTACTGCCTGGCGGTACCCTGTTTCCGTCTTCGTCTGTGCTCCCAGCGGCGTCAACCACGTGTATAAGGGCATCAGCCTGCCTCAGATCGTCAAGAAACTGATTGCCTAGGCCCCTGCCTTTCCAAGCACCCTTAACCAAGCCTGCAACATCAAGCATTTCCACTGGCACAAAGCGATTACCATCAATGCACTTGGAGTTTCTGGGCTCGTCCTTCACCCCTAAGTCTCTACACACGCAAGGTGTCCTAACGGCCGCTATCCCTCTGTTTGGCTTAATAGTCGTGAACGGGACGTCATCAATGGCAACGGGGATAAGCGTTGCAGCTTTAAAAAAAGTGGATTTTCCCACGTTTGTCTTGCCCACGACGCCTACTAGCATAAACCTCTCATGCAGCAACTTAAAAGGGTGGTTAGTTCCCAACAAACTGCACGCTAAGAAGAATCCGTCCCCTCTAAGTATACTATCCCATCCTTGCGGGCAGGGCTTAAGGATTCGGGCAGCGCGGCGCGCCTTCATCTTTTCATGCTTGCGCAGCGCGGCCGTGCGCTTCGTTAAGGCAC
>ERZ1669250.180-NODE-180-length-33567-cov-5.853097_pt1 | contig 33567 bp, 43 predicted proteins | sample MGYA00579295_ERZ1669250 | MGnify/ENA primary metagenome ERZ1669250 (study PRJEB41166, sample SAMN08046056) | hot springs metagenome | biome: hot spring; feature: acid hot spring; material: thermophilic sediment; isolation source: thermophilic sediment from acid...
TTATGACGTTGCCTTCACATGGCAAAGGTCGGGAGTTCAAATCTCCCTGGGCCCACTGAAATCCTATTTTGTGAAAGCCAATTGTTCATTTTTAAAAGGGTTGTGTTTGTCTTTTTAATCTGGAGATAGTCTAAGAGGTTTCTTTAAAATAGCCCCGACCGGATTTGAACCGATGTCCTCAGGTCCAGAGCCTGATATCCTTGACCGCTAGACTACGGGGCTTCATTTGATTACTTAAATTTATACAAATTAATCTTTTAATGACGGCCCTGCTTAGATTTTATAGATCTGTGCATGCTTTGTTTCGCCGATCAAAATGATGTTTTCTCTTTTAATGAAATTATTTTCAATTGCAAAGTCAACCGAATTGTTCCCAATTATATTTACGTTTTCTCCTTCCCTGAGGAAGTTTGTCAGGTCTTTGATTTCAACAAGCTCCCCTTTGTAGAAATCCTCCGAGACATTGAATATTATCTCTCTTTTTTTATCTTCGATTGATTTTCCTATGATCTCTTCATCGCTTATCGCTATAACCTTTCCTCCACCATGTACCTTTACGTAAGCTTTTGGCATATCACTTTATTCTTCCTACAGGATATTCGGCGCCGCATGCCATGCATTTAATGAAATAATTTTTTCCTTCTTTCACAAGCTGTGTATCGGGTGATTTACACTGCTTGCATATGACGTATTCATTAATGTAACCGTTGATTTTTTCATTTATTAGATTTCTACTAAATCTTCCGGCGAGTATCAGTTTTCCCCCTTCCATCTGACCGGAAGAGGTAAGTTCATGCATAAGGTATTTAGCTAAATGATCTATCGGTCTATTGATATAATTTGCTAACTTGTCAAGAGTGATAGTAGTTCTTTGTCCAGACTGCTCTATGTCAACGGCAGGCGGGGTGAATCTTATTCCATTTGTAGTCTTTTTACTGCTCATTATCTTTCTAAGCAATTCGTCATATTCCATGCATTAACTCATGAAGATTCTTAATACATTCAAGCTTATTATACATGTACCTCTCAAGATTTATCTTTTTGATGTTATTTAATGATAGAACGACTCCGTTGTCAGTGTTTTCCACCGTCCCTAAAACTTCGACCATATCGCCTTTGCCTATATTTTCAAAATATTTAAAAAGGGGTCGCTGAAAATGTACGAGCACGGAAGAAAAGGTATCATCCAATATTAGATACCCACTTCCCTTATCTTCATCTAAGTCTAAATTTATGATCGTTCCCACTAGGTGAAGCCTGTATATCTTTATCCCGTTTAGCAGAAGATAACTTCCATCACTGTCGGAGCCAGGCGATGCGGATTTTATCACCGATAATGGCAAAAGAAAGAAAGTGAAGTTCATACAAGCATCTTTATGAAGCCCATTCTTGGCTCAAATATCTCACCTTCTCTTTTAAGGATGCTGATTGCATCGTCCACCTGCTCCTTGCTTATTCCACTTTTCTCTGCATCGCTGTAGATCGTTGATATTGGAACGGATGATCCGCTTGGCAGCGAATTTATCTCATTTGATATTATTGATTTCACAGACAAAACAATGCTTCTTTGTGATGTTGATATTCCTACAGCTATTCTATCTATATCTAAATTTCCAGTACTCTTGTCCACACCCACCTCACCAAGATATGCCATTATTAAGTCTATGGCTCGTTTTGCATCCTCTGGCATGACGTAGTTTGATAGTCTGACCTTTGCGCTTGCCTCGGCCAATCTTATTATCGCCTCCAGCTGTCTTGCTGAAATCGGTATGGGCCTCAATTTTTCGTCTTCGTTAGAAACCGAGGACCTTAATTTGAGGTAAAATTCATTTATGGTTTTCATTGCATCGTCTGATAGGATTGGCTTGGATTTTTGTCTGGCGTATGCGATGTATTTTCTAAACAAATCCACATCTATCGCTGGCTTATTTTTATCAATGTCTTTGTTTGCTTCAAGTATCTTTTCAGCCACCATCTTATCAACTTCGGGGTTGGGTTTGTCCTGCATTATGAATATCAGGTCAAAACGGTTTATCAGCGTCGGAGGAAGATCTATCTGCGCCGCCACGACATCGTAAGGATTAAATCTCCCGAGTTTTGGATTGGCTGCAGCCAGGACGCTTGTCTGTGATACAAGTGTCGCATGGATGTTCGCTTTAGATACGGCGATTATCTGTTGCTCCAAAGCCGAGTGGAGGGCAGAGCGGTCATCTTTGTTCATTTTGTCAAGTTCATCTATGCACAGCAGACCGCCATTTGTAAGTGGCATTGCACCTGCTTCCAAAACAAAGGTTCTGCTGTTCTCATCTTTTGTGACCGTCGCCGTCAGTCCGGCGGCGCTCGAGCCCATTCCCGTAACGTATCTTGCTTTTGGAGCTATTGTGCTCACATACCTCAGAATCGCGCTTTTTGCGGTACCCGGATCGCCAACGAGAAGTATATGAATGTCTCCCCTGAAGACACTCGCCTCATCCTGCATGGCTTTTCTAACCCCCCCGAAAAGCTGGAGAACGATAGCCTCCTTTATGTTATCATAACCAAATACGTTTGGAGCTATAGAATCCTTGAGCTTTTGGTAGATCAGCTTGTCCTGTGCAAGGGCTTTTATCTCATCCTCTTCTTTCTTTGATATTGACATCTCTTCAAAACTTTGTTCGACAGATTCTACATACAGCGCCTCTACCTGCAGTTCAGATGTGCTTGATCTTTTTCCACTAGGCAGGAATATTGGGACTTCTATCACTACACCAGAGACCGTGACCTTGTTTCCAGGGATAATGTTCCTTTCGAACTTCGGATCCACAAGGTCATCTTTAAGTATTACGTCGATCTGCTTCGGTTGCTGTCCCCCTTCTAAATCTTCAGGAGCCTCCTCAAGCAGGATTCTTTGTGTATCCACCAATTCCTTATCAACAATCTTGAACCTGCCCTTCCTTCCGCAATTACTGCAGACCAAAGGCATCTTTATTGTCCTTTCAGTTTGCTCGACTTTTGTAATATGACCGCAGCTTTGGCATTCGAAGCTAACACTTTTGGCGACAGGCCTCACGGTTGTGGCCAATTTGATCAATCCCGTTACTTGTATGAGTCTTCCTAGGTGTTTGCTTCTTATCTCGTTGATCATCAGAGTCGCATTGTCTGGGAGATCATGAATTCTTATATTCATCTTCACATCCTTGAAGTTCGGATCGACCTCCACTATCACCGCTTTGAGAAGATCTATTGAATCTATGGGTTTTTTCAAAAACGCATCACCAAGAGCAGGTGAAAATTCGTCTATCTCTTGAAAATCTATCACAAGCGAGGACTTGTTAGCGGCTATGGTCTCCTTAATGTTGTGTATAAGTTTCGTGGATACAAACCGCTTCATCAATTCCTCTAGTTCCTCCATAGCCTCCTCAACTCAATCCCTGTCTCTCTGTATTTAAACATTTTTATCCAAAAACTTTTTGTAACTTTTATAGAGGTACTCTCCTGCTGAGTTTAAGTCATTGAAGAAGAGGGTGGAATTTTTCAGTCTTTTATTGTACACACCGATGAAATTTATGCCCGCCCTTTTGGAGGCTATAGAATCATATTCACTGTCGCCTATATACACCGTCCTTTTAGGCAGCATCTTCAGTCTTTTCATCGCAAGTTTAAGTGTATAGGGATTTGGTTTCTCCTGCCACGGTTTCTTTGCGTTTATTATTTTTATTCCAACTTTATTTAGATCAATTTTTTTCTTTATCACCCTCAGTTCAGCATCATTTATTGAACTTACTATGCACACTTTGACGCCTTTTCTCTGTAGAAATCTTATGATCCGCAGCGCACCTGGAAATAGGTGTATTCCCTTTGCCCGATTTTTTCTAAAAAGTCTATCTTTTTCTTTTAGGATCTTCCCTCTAGTCTTCTCGTTTATTTTAATTCCATACGTTTTCTCGGCGTCGTTGCAGAACATAATGAAAGGAGATCTAACATTTTCTTTGACATATTTATAGGGTATTTTCTTTCCTTCAGGTAGTTTTTGAAGGGCAAGCCACACATATTTAGCGTGAACCTCTGTGCTATCAAGTATCGTACCATCAAGATCGAATATCACTCCCATAAATCAAAATATGATGCTTCTGGATAATTTATCCTTAAAATAATCTAAGCCTGAGCATCAGAAACACTGAAAATATGAAGATCATCAACATAGCAAGGGACGCAACATAATTTATCAGGAACAGGATGACAGTTATGATCGCTATTAACATAAGGATGTAATACGCTTCTCTGTTGTGGTAAAAGAGCAGGACTCCGTCATTGTAACGATATGGAACAAAATCTATCAGCAAGAATATGATCAGGAAGGAGGCGGCCTCGGCGTATGGTATTATGTTGTATGAATCAAAAAGCAGTACAAACGCTGCTGAAATCATCAACAAAACTATCGCATAAAGCAAGAAAATGTGACTTCTTTCCTTCGCTGTAATCGGCCCCTCCTTAAGTGCTAGTATCTTCCTGTTAGTTCTGCTATATCTTGCCGATCTTATCAATGGAAAAACTATTGGAAGTCCAAGCAAAGAAATTCCGAAGGTTATTACAAAAGAATAAAGCCACTCAGGCCTGTTGCGAAGATCCACGAAGGCATGATACCGTTTCGCTATGAGCTTCTCGCTCAGAGAAATTACAAGGGTCACAACGATTATTGAAAAGAGGGAGTAATAGACATCCTGTCTGTGAAAGTGGTAAATGCTCATTAAGGACAATATAATCTGATTTGTCGCAAAGACAAGCAATACAAAGAAGAAGATAGATAGTGCCGCCTTCTCATTGTACTTGTATTTTATCAGAAAGCGTTTGATTCCTTTCAGTGTCATTTTTTCCTCCTAAGATCTATGAAGTATATCGCTAATATTAGAGCGATGACTACGATAGTTAAAACGATATACATAAGGACGCTGCTGGATGTTTGTCCCATCGTCTGGATCGGGCTCACAGGTTTATAAAATAGCGTCTGGTTGATGTAGGCTCCACTGGAAGAAGGGTAAAAGATTTCCACGCGCGATATCGTGCTTGATTTTGGAAGAGGTATCACGATGCTAGTTTCACCAGGAAAGATTGTTCTCGTTACGTTGTACAGAAATGGGTTCCCGTCGATGTAAAGAAGGAATCTGAAGGTCACGTTTATAGGAACATTGTTACCGTTCGAGAAACTTATTGAATAGTACGTATAGTTTTGTGTGGAATTCATAGTTCCATTTCCCTTGAACTTCATACTAATCTCCGGATGTATAACTTTAATCGTCAGTGTTTTGTTTATCTCCGTTCCATTGAATTTAGCTTGAAATGGGAAATCAAGCGTTGCATTGGGAAGGGTTATGGTTATATTCATCGGTAGAAGATAAGTTTGGTTTGGCTCCACTTGAAATACTTGTTTAAAGTTCTGCATGGATATGTATACTCCATTCAAAACAGGCATCATCCACGTCACGTTGAGAGGAGTATTGCCGGTATCATCTACTTTTATCTCTTCCTGTGCGGTTTTATTGAAAGCAAAGACGCTACTTTCAGTTCCATCGAAACTGAACATGGAGTACGGCTTAATGTACACACTTGTGTTTGAGCATAACGGAGTTTTGAGTATTGAGGTATCTAAGCACACTTTGTAATTTCCATACATCATATTTGTTACGTTGTAGGCTACGCTGATCTGTTTTGCATAGTTTCCTGGAACTACCCCTTCATCTATCGTTTTGTTGTTAATGGATAATGAATAGGTCGATGAATTATATGAGAAAACACTGAAATTGATAAGAAGATTCTGGTTTATCCCGACTGAGGAGTTGATCACATTTAGCGTGGCGCTTTCTGTCACGGAAGCCTTAGTTATAGCGACACTCAGTATCACCGCAACAAGGACAGCTATCGCAATATCTTTCATAGTATTATGAGATCCTTTCAATAATTTAAACCATTAGCAAAGAATAAATTCCATCGCTGATTTAGGATAGAATGCAGATCAATCAGTTTTGGCTTTTGTTAGCCTTTGTCATCGGGGCCATAGCACTTTTCGGCATAGCTCTCATTATAGAGAAAATCATAAGTCCAGGCGTTAAACCTCAGGGGTTTGGAAGTGAAAGGATTGAAAGCTCCGAAAGAAGCATCGCCCCATACAGGGTCGTTGGTTTTCAGTACTTTCTTTATGCACTGGTGTTCGTAATCTTTGAGGCAGTTTTCGTTATCTCCTTGTTCTTTGTGCAGGATCTCAGGTCTTTCGATTATGCTTTATCGATAATCTTTTCATTTGGTCTCCTATATGCAATACTGTTCATAAGATATCTTTTGCAGAAGAAGGGGGAAACTATATGAAAGTGGATGATGCAGTACCAAACGAGTTTTCATATCCGGGCTTGGGTGAGATTTTCATCACAAACACAAGGAAATTTATCAACAAAGTTTTAAGCTGGGGAAGGGCCAACTCCCTTTGGCCCCTCACTTTCGGTACTTCTTGCTGTGCCATAGAGATGATGGTTTACGGCGCAACGAAGGTGGACGCTGACAGGCTAGGGAACCTGTTCATAGGAGACTCTCCTAGGCAAGCGGACATGATTTTCGTCAGTGGGACAATAACAAAGAAGATGGCTAGACGGCTGTTGACAGTTTATCAGCAGATGCCAGCTCCAAAATACGTTGTGGCAGTCGGGGCCTGCAACATCAGCGGAGGACTTTTCTGGGACAGTTACAATGTCATAGATGGAATAGACAGAATAATGCCTGTTGACGTTTATATACCAGGCTGTCCCCCAAGACCAGAACAGTTTCTGGATGCGGTTAAAGTGCTTCAGAAGCTGATAAATGAAAACAAAACAAGAGGAGGGGTTTATGGACCTAGAGAGATTTAGAGAAAGGTTTGGTGACAAAGTAAAGATAGATAAAAATATTCTCACATTAGCCGATAAGAAGGATCTAATAAGGGTTGTAAAGTTTGTCAGCAAGTATTTTGATGTTCTGTACATGCTGATAGTTGTGCACAGGCCACCGAAGTTTGAACTAAATTACATTTTCTCAAGGTATCAGGATCAGGAGATCATACAAATAAAGGTCGAGATAAGTGATAAGGAAAACATAGCCTCAATATCGAATATCTTTAAGTCTGCTGAATGGGAGGAGAGGGAGGCTTATGATATGTTTGGTATAGTTTTTAGAGATCATCCAGACCTCCGTAGGATACTCCTTCCAGAAGACTGGCCTGGACACCCTATGAGAAAGGATTTTGTTGTGACAGAGGAGATAAAGCACTGGACAGGCTTAGATCTGAAGTTTTGATATGGGAGAGATAGAATTAAACATAGGACCGGTTCATCCCGCGACTCACGGGGTCCTTAGACTGAAAGCAAGGGTGGAGAAGGACACAGTTTTAGGTGGGGATGTGGAGATAGGTTATCTTCACAGGGCGATGGAGAAGATAGCCGAGCAACGGCTTTTCAATAGTTTTTTCCCGAATGTCGATAAACTCGAATATGTCAGCGCACTGAATTGGGAAATACTTTACGCAAGCGTTTTGGAAAAGGCCTTAGGAATAGACATACCGCCGAGGGCGAAGTACATACGTGTAATACTTGCGGAGATTCAGCGTATAATGAGTCACCTTATCTTCATCGGTGCTTTCGGTCAAGATCTTGGGAATATTACGGTGTTCACATGGGCTTTGAGGGAAAGAGAGTTGTTGATGGATATCGTTGAGAAGATAAGTGGAGGGAGGCTGGCTCCTATGTACCTCCGTGTTGGTGGAACGGAGTACGATCTCCCCGAAGGCTTCGATTCTATGATTCTTCCTGTTTTGGATAGATTAGAGGAGAAGGTGAATAAAGACTATAAAGCAGTCACATATGAGAACAGTCTTTTCAAGATGCGTACAAAGGGGGTAGGGGTCCTTACAAGAGACACCGTGAAGAAGTATGGGATAACTGGTCCTAATATGAGGGCAAGCGGAATAGAGCGGGATCTCAGAAGGAGTGAACCTTACTTTGTTTATGATTCGCTTGATTTTGATATACCTGTTGAGGATGCAGGGGATTCATATGCTAGGTTTATGGTGAGGATAAGGGAGATACAGGAGTCAATAAAGATCTTGAGGCAGGCTGTTAGAGCGCTTCCAAAGGGGAATTACATAAACAAGCAACCTTGGATGTTCAAGATCCCTCCAACAGAAGCCTTTGTTAGGCAGGAGTGCCCAAGGGGGGAGGGAGCCATGTTCCTTGTTACAGATGGTGGAATGAAGGCATACAGGTTGAAGATAAGGAGTCCCTCGTTTTATACAGTTCAGGCGATGCCAGAGATTATAAAAGGTGCAAGAGTTGCAGATTTGTTCACGATAATAGCAAGCCTTGATCCGGTGATGGGTGAGGTGGACAGATGATCATAAATTTTTTCTATACGATCGTAAGGGAATTTTTCTCAGTCAGAGTTTCGATACTTCTTTCGGTCATCATTTTGTTTATCATCGCTTTGATCTTGACAGTTGCGGCGCCTCTGATCCTTGGATGGGTAGATAGAAAATTTGCCGCGAGGATGCAGTCCAGATATGGACCGATGTACGTTGGAAAATTCGGTTTGTTACAGAATGTCGCTGATTTCATTAAACTTCTTGGGAAGGACGTTTTATCGAACGCTTATGTCGATGGCCTTGCATTCAACATTGCGCCGCTTCTTTCAAGCGCCTTTGCTGTTGCGATGATATCGATAATTCCATTGGGTTCGGCATCGCTTGAGATAATCAACCTACCTTACAATCTCCTTTTCATATACATCTTCATGGCGCTCTCTCCCTTGCTTGTGATGCTTGGTGGGTGGGGCGAGAACAACAAATTTGCGCTTCTAGGTGCATTCAGAGGAACAGCGCAGATGATCACATACGAGTTGTCAGTGCTCGTTGTCTTCATGAGCATCGCTTTCGTGTCTGGGAGTTTTGATATATCCGCAATAGTCTTATCACAATCAATGGTGTGGAATGCAGTTTACTTTCCGGTTTTATTTTTAGTTTTTATCATCGGGTCTCTGGCTGTGATAGAAAGGGCACCATTCGATATGCCAGAATCATCACAAGAATTGCAAGCAGGATGGAGAATAGAGTATAGCGGTCTGAGATACGGTTTACTGATAGTTGGCGATTATGTAAAACTCCTTGTGATATCGATGCTTGCAGTCTATCTATTTCTTGGGGGATGGAACGGACCACTTCTTCCACCGCTAGCATGGTTTTGGATAAAGACGGCTATCGTGATATTGGTTTTGATGTCCTTTAGATGGTCATTGAACAGGCCGAGGATAGATCAATTGCTTGACATCGGCTGGAAATGGCTGCTTCCATTGGGTGTATTGAATCTTGTGGCGGTGATGGTGTTATGGGCATAAAAGAGACACTGAAGGGGATAGGCTATTCTATTGGTAATTTAAAGAACAAGCCTGCGACATATCTTTATCCAGACAAGCCCCTTCCCGTTCAGGAAAAGAGCAGAGGGATGCTATCATTGGACCTTGAAGGGTGCATCGGGTGCGAGCTGTGCCAGAAAATTTGCCCTGCGGACGCGATAACTATGATAAAGATCGATCAAAATAAGGCTCACTTTAAGGCAAATGCAAGGGGTGAGGCACCTGCGGTCGATTTTGCCAAGTGCATTTTCTGCGGTTTATGTGTTGATATTTGCCCTCCGAACGTCTTGCATCATACGCACAAATATGATATATCAACCAACAGGAAGGATGATCTCTTCTATGACCCATTCAGATTGAATGAAGTATATAATGAGGAGTATAAACCTCTTAATCTCAAATCAAGGAACGAAGAGGAAAAGCCATCTGAACCTTCAACGGAACAGGGGAAGAATTAATTCACTTGCTCTTTCCAATTATCTCTCTGAGTATTTTCCTATATTCTCTCTCGCTGATCTCTCCTCTTGCATACCTTCGTTGAAGATCACGAACAGCGCGGTGATTATATGGATACCAAGGCCACCAAAAAAGCCAGGAAAAGAACCATATGAGAATCAACACACCAAAAATAGAGCCGACGATTGACCAGCCCCAATTCATCGGCATGCCGTAATAGATTTGATTGCTTCTTGATATCTGCATCCCAATAACTATGATGATGACGGCAAAAGCCAAGACAGCGATCAGTCTGATAGTCCTCCACATCTCTATTCTTGTGATTATGTCGTCGCTCATTTTTTCTCCTTTATTTCTTTTCTTCTCAATTCGTCTTTGAGTTTAGCGATCTTCTTTTTAAGGTGTCTATATCTCCCCGCATCAGCTGGCTGGAGCCCCTGTGTTCTCTTTATGTTCATTTTTAGGAGTTCCATCTCCAGATCTTCCAGTTTCTCCTCCATCCTTGAATCTCACCTCCCCAGGCATCGGTTTGTTTGTTACGATGGTCACTTTAATCCCTATCATGCCTCTTTTGAGCAAAAGTTGTTTGGATGCTTTTCTTACCCCATACTGTTCGACTTGGCCGGATTTTGGCAATACACCTCCATTCGGTCTAAACTTGAAGTGTGCGGCCCTCTCCTTCAGCACCCCTCCGATTTCTATCTCCGCGCCTCTAGCGCCTGCTTTCATCGTGTTATCTAATGCCTTGTGAGCTATGACTTTGTACTTCATCGGACCAAAGCGGAATATATTGAAGGCTATCGAATCAGCGACTATCTCAGGATCGAGCAATGGATTTTCAACACCCTCAACATCTATTCTTGGTGGTTCTATATTGAATATTTGCCCTATTTTGCTTGAGGCCTCCTTTAAAAGGTTGCTGTACCTTGATATTATAAGATTTGGTTTGTATGCGAAAATCACGACCTTTATACCAAGAGGCGTTTTATCTATTTTAACACTGCTGACACCGAGTCTGTTGAATTTCTTTACTAGATACTCGATCGCTATTTGCTCACGCATCGCATTACTTATTATCTTTTGCATTTCTGACGGCCTCCGACACTTGCTGCGGTTGTTGGGCTTTTTCCTGTACTTCGTATTCTCCAACTATTTTAATATAAGTACGTTTTCCCCCGCGGCTCACCTTTCCACTCAAATATCTAGGGTATCCGCTTCTTCCAAGAAAATAAGATTTTATGATGACTCTGGCTTCTCCACTGTCTTTAGCATTCGCTTTCAGCTGTTTTAATAATCTTATCATAAATTTTGTAGCTTTTTGTGGGTATCCCGTTGGTACTCCGTGCTTATGTCCCTTGCTTTGATATTTTTTGAAGGGTATCCCTTGTTTCTTCTTAAGTACATTTTCTAGCGATGCGATGGCAGTATCGACTGGTTTATTGGTTATGAATTCTGCTATCTCATGCACATGCTTCATTGATATAGGCATGTTGGCTTGTTTGACAGAAACGGTTTTCGTTGTCATATCCTTCACTTAATCGGAACGAAGCTACTTGACCTCGTCGCACTAAGTCCGGGTGATCCGTGTTTCACATGTTTCGTTGTCAAAACATACTCACCAAGACGATGGAAAATCATGTTCGGTTTTATAGTTATCGGGACAAATTCTTTTCCATTGTGGACATTTATTGTCAATCCAACAAAGGAAGGCAGAATAAACATCTCTCTGAGGTGTGTTCTTATTGGTTTTCCCTTGGCCTTTGCTTTTTCGATGTGCTCCAGGAAGGTCTTCTCTTGTGGCGTAAATCCTCTCCTCAGTCTCCTTCTTAAATCAGCATTCACGATTGGGATCAGCTCATGAAGCGAAAGCTTTGAAAGATCATCCACGCTTTTCCCACGGTAACGGTATTCTTCCATATCATCTCTTCATCCCTGTTCTTCTCGGTGCTATACTTCCAACCTTTGCACCTGGAGGGGCATTCCTACTGACGCTCTTTGATTTGTGCTGGGTGCTTCTTCTTTTACCTCCGAATTTGTGCTCATAAGCATTCATCGCTACAGCAGCTGTCAGAGGCCAGTACCTTCCTCTGGCTTTCATCGCATGATACTTGTTTCCTGCCTTGTAGAAAGGCTTGTCCCTTCTTCCAGCATTGGCTATGGTCCCTATCACAGCCCTGCAGTTCTCGTCAAGATAGACAATCTTTGAACTTGGAAGCTGAACGGATACCTTGCCCCCAGATTTCTCGACGATCCGTGCGGTTTCCCCGCCCGCCCTTATCAATTTTCCACCGTCATTTGGCCTCAATTCTATATTGTATACAGTTGAACCTATTGGTATGTCCTTCAGTTTTTCTATCGATCCAATCGAATCGCTTCCATTCAGATACGAAACGTTCATACCGACATACGCGCCATTGAAAGCAGGAAGATATGAGATGCTGCCGTCCTCAAATTTTATTTTTTCTATCGGAGCGGTCCTGTATGGATCATCTATCAGATCAACGATCCTCCCTGTCATCGGGTTCTCGTTCTTGATTATTTTGACTTTAAATTCCCCAGGGTTTACCTGAAATATTCTACTCTTTCCCCTTCTTCTCGAACGCGGTACCTTCATATCCGATTACACTCGTTCTAATGCATCCTCGTATTTAAATATTAAAGTTTTGTTGTCCTTTTCTTAATAACTATCAAATTAAAATATAAACATTCACAGATTCATTGTTTGTTATGGATATATTTAAAGAGTATGATATACGCGGGATTTATCCATCCGAAATCGATGAGGATGAGGCGGTTTTGATAGGAAGAGGGATCGGAAAATTAGCCAAGAAAATATACGTGGATAATGACACAAGAAAGGGAAGCAAAGCAATAAATGGACCTTTCATCGATGGTTTATTGAAAGAGGGTGCTGACGTTTTCGACATGGGTCTCGGTCCGGTGACATTAGCAGCCTTTGCGTCCTTCAGGGAAAAAACATATGGGGTATCGGTAACCGCGTCTCACAACCCAGCGAAGTATACTGGCATTCTGCTGTATAGGAATGGGTTGTCTGTCAGTCCAAAGCTTGTTAAGAAAGCCATGCTGAAAGGCGGGTTGGAGAACAGGAAAGGAAGGTATGAAAGGATCGATTACAGTGGTGAATATCTTAATATCTTAAAGAAAGTAGGAGATCTTTCCAACATAAATATTGGTGTCGATCCGATGGGTGGTGCAGGCACGAAGATCGTCGAAGAAGCTCTAAGGATGTTGAATGCAAAGCCGTTCATGTTGCACAGCAGGTTTACTGAGAATTTTTATGGAAAAGTTCCAGAGCCGAGCAGAGGGAATTCAGCGGAGCTGATGAATTTTGTGAGGAAAAATCACCTTGATTTTGGCGTTCAGCTCGATGGAGATGCTGATAGAGCGGTTTTCGTGGACGATGATGGTAACTTTATAGATCCAATGGAGACGGCGTTGGTTTTCATAAAATATCTTAAGATAAAGAGTGTCATCGCTGCGGTTTCGTGTTCTCAAAAGATCGAAAAATATGCAAAAGTTGAGTATGTTCCGGTCGGCAGACCTTTTATTGAAAGAGCTCTGGTAAAAAAGAGGTTTGATTTTGGCGTGGAAAGTTCGGCGCATTACTATTTTAACCGATACTATCCATTTTCTGATGGAATCCTGGCTGCATTATTGATGGGGAAGATACTTCACGACACAAAGAAAAGGTTGCGTGAAATATTGTCAGGTTTACCAAAGATCTATATGAATTCCTTTTCCTTGAATTTTGAGGACGAGAATGAAAGGGAAAAAGTGATTAGAAAGATTGAGGATGAAATAATCTCAAAAGGAAAGATCAGCAAAATCGACGGGGTGAAGGTATTTTTAAGCGAAGGGTATATACTTGTTAGGAAATCCAATACAGAACCTTTGATAAGGATAATGTATGAGGGTAAGGACAAGGCTTCTTTTGAAAGGATAGAAAGGATGGCGGAGGGATTAAAAATTTATGGAGGAGAACTGGCTGGTTAAAGCCATAGAAGAAAAGACCGGCTTAAGCAAGGAAAAGATAGAGGCGATGGTGAAGGAGAAGATATCACAGTTTCCGGCTTTGGAGGAGAATGCTGCCTTAAGGATGATAGCCACTGAGAACGGAGTGGTTCCGGTGCAAAGGGTTTTCAAGGTGAATGAAGTAAACAGAGATATTAACCATCTAGACCTGTCAGGGGTGGTTTCTAGGAAGTTCAGTACGAAACAGATAAATCTGAATGGCAGGTTGGCGCAGCTTCTTAAGTTTTTTGTGGCAGACGAAACTGGGGAAATAGGCGTCGTTGTTTGGGATACAAACAAGATAGCAGCTTTGGAGGCTTCTTTGCATGAAGGAGATAATGTAACAATAGTCAACGGTTACTCAAAGAAAAACAAGTTCAATGATACCTATGAAATTAACATAGGAAAGGTCGGTACAGTTAACATAAATTCCTCCTCGAATAAGTTTGTAAAACTGTCAAACATCTCAAAGACAGGAACTAATAGGATAAGGGCTTTTCTTGTTAGGTTGTTCACGGATAATACATTTCTCGTGAAATGCACCATATGTAATAAGAGGGTCGTCGACAAATGTGACATACATGGAGATAAGGCCCTGTCGAAGGTTTTAATGTTGACAGGCATAATAGATGATGGAAACTCGAACATGAGGATCACATTTTTTGATAAAGTTGGCGAGAAGCTTCTTTCCCTCGCGAACGGTGGAACACTGGAGGAAAAACTGGCAGATCTTTCATTTGGTCTTTATCAGCTCGATATCGTGGCTGTGGTTAATGAGTTCAATGGAAATATTTCTTTGACAGCAAGGGATGTATCAAGGGTAAACTATGATCTTCAATAGTCTATGTTAATCGGCACGGCTACATCCGCCTATCAGGTTGAGGGGAACAATAAGTGGGCGGATTGGTGGTACTTTGAAAGGAAGGGGGATCTCCCATACAGATCAGGTAAGTCATGCGATCAGTATCATTTCTATGAGAAAGACATTAAGATAATGAAAAGTCTCGGCTTTAATGCTTACAGGTTTTCAATAGAGTTTTCGAGGATCTATCCGAGTAAGGGAAAGCTAAACAGGGAAGCGATAGAGCATTACAGAAAGCTCGTCGATTTGCTGAGGAAAAATGAGATCGAACCGATCGTCACTTTGTGGCACTACACTCTGCCGAAATGGTTTTATGACCTTGGAGGCTTTGAGAGGGCTGAAAACACCGCTTACTTTGAAAGTTACGTCGAGAAAATAATAAATGCAGGGATAGATGCAAAGTATTTTCTGACGATGAATGAGCCGGTAAACTACGCGACTCAGGGTTACCTGATGGGAGAATATCCTCCTTTCAAACGCTCCCCGCTTGCATTCAGGAGGGTTCTGGTCAATCTTATAGATGTTAACGATCGTACGTATTCCATGCTCAAAAAGCACGGATATACGGTCTCTTTCACAAACGCGATGTACGGATTCAAATATCCAAAGATAGCATACCCTTTTTACAAGATCACGGATTATACACTAAACTGGTGGTTTCTTAAGCGGGCAAAGTTTGATTTTGTCGGAATAAACTATTATAGGGCGATAAATCCTGTTTCTTTTAGGCAACATGGAAAAGGGGAGATGAATTGGACGATCTATCCGCAAGGGTTGTACTATCTGATCTCTAAAGCATATTCCCTTTTCAAAAAACCAGTGATGATCACCGAGAATGGTTTTGCCTCCAGTGATGACAGAGAAAGATCGAAATTCATCACTTCGCATTTCAAATACATTGAAGAGGCTATGAGAAAAGGGATTCCTGTGATCGGTTATCTTTATTGGTCATTCATAGACAATTTTGAGTGGACCTATGGTTATACGAAGCACTTCGGCCTGGTTTCATTCGACAAGAAAACCATGGAAAGGCACGTCAGAAGGAGCGCTTTCACATTGAAAAGAATAGCGGATAAATATAGAGGGATTTGACATTTCAACATATTTATTTGTATCTTTTCTTATTCATAATATGAGTGCGGTTATAAGGAACTATGAGAAGGAATTTGCGACAGATGTGATGGAGAATCATCACGTTTTCTATGATCTTTACATAAAGAGCGATGATCCGCAAGCCTTGAGGAATCAGATAGCGGAAGAACTGACCGATCTGGACTTCAAGATCCTATTGAACGAGCTTACAAAGTTTGAGGATGAAGAACTCGATGAGGTTTTCAGGGGAGGAAACGCTAAACCATTGCGTGCAGTCATAAAGGCGGCGAAGGACAACAAGAAAGGATCAAAGTACCCTTTGCTATGGAAGTTTTTTCTCGTCTTGGGCATCGCCCTGCTTTTCGTATTTTTGGCTTACTCCAGATCGGCCATATATAGCAGTATTTACGGTACAGTAACAAAATTCAGCGAACAGCCATCATCCCTGCTCTTCTATTCATTTGTAGTTTCTATTCTGCTTTCATTCATCTTCTGGGCGATAAAGTACGTCGTTCCGATATACGCATGGGTAAAGATAATCGGAATATACGATCCAACAGAGAGCACGGCGAATGTCAGGATCGTTTTGGCCGGGGATTGTCAATTCAAGGATAAAGATTCATACGGAAAGTTGGAAAATGATATGAGCGAACTTTACAGTGCGCTTTCAAGAAGATACGCGAACAAGCTTGATAAGAGGACCCTTAGCAATAATGTTGCCTCCGATCTTTCTTTGACCGGTCAGACGCAATCTATCATGAACAAATTGAGGGCGACGGAGGATGAACTCTCCCAGCTTGAGAGAAACTTTGCTGCTGGGAAGATATCTGAAAGCTCATACAACGATCTGAAAAACAAGTTAGAGATGAAGAAAACACAGATAGAGACACTGTTTGATCTGCTTTCTCCATGAAGATTAAGGATTATCCCTCCTTGTTTGATGAGCAGACAAGGCACGAGGCCAATGCCTTTGCCGGGCTTTGTTTCAGTAAGAAGCGCTGGTATGGAAGTGGGCTTTTGATAATAATGGATGCATGTTTTGACAGCATAGGCCTGAATTATTTTACAGTCGTTGTACCGAAGGTAAAATACTTCTATGATAATTTTTTCATCAAGAAGAATATCAATTCAGTCGAGGCCTTCCTGAAATTTTATAAAGAAGGAGAAATCGGATTGATTAAAAATGGAAGGGCATGGGGCGCTATACATGCCTTAGCTGACTTTGTCCATAAAAACAGAAAAGAAGGGGAGCAGGATATAGATGTCCTTTATAGATGGGCTATCAAAGCCGATCCAGAGAAGAAGAATGAGGATCCGATAGGAAGAATAAAAGGGATAGGTATCAACACTTTTCAGTATTTGAGGATGCAGGTTGGTGTTGATTCAACCATGCCTGACAAAATAATAAGGAGATGGTTACTAAAGCAGGGGATCAAGACGAAGGACGAGATAGATACAATCAAAAAGATGGAAGAGGCAGCAGGAGAGCTCGGTATCTCTCAGGTTGAGTTATGCTGGGCGATATGGATCTCGGAGAGCGGCGAGAAAGGGAAGGTTGATATTGTTTAATAAACAGGTGTTTTGACCCTTTCGAGCCTGTCCTTTTCAGCAGAATACCAAAGACCATTTATTCTCAGGAAAGATCTTTCTCCATTTGATACGCGTTGAACGAAAGGCAGCTGTGATCTTTCTTCTTCCTTCACTTTGACGACGGCCGGTTTAATCTCTCTCTGTTCGCCGCTTATGATCACCTTTATCTTCGGATTTTCACTCATTTTCTTTTCTACAGGCACAGCCTTTATCGTGATAATTTTCTGTTTTGTCCTTAACACGAAAGAAACTGAAAACAGCCCTATTATTATAGCGGTGATGTACGATATTCCCGTTGAGAAGGCACCCATCAGAAAAGATGAGAACGTATAAGGTAGAAGCTTTGAGTTGATCAGAAAAACAGAGAGCATTAACCCAAAGTCAAGTATTGATGAGTATACAGATAGACGTATCGCAGCCTTGTAAAGGTGCTCATGTGTTTTCATACTGATTTAATGATAAGATTAGAATTTATAATTTTATTCAGCCCGTGAGGGGGTGTGAAGGCTTGGTTTTATTGAAAAAATCCTGATATATCTCCCATATCTGTTCTCCCTTGTCCTTGGGAAGAACATCGGAAACAACATTTGGATGCATCAGTATACCATTTTGCTGTATTATTCCATCAAACTTTATTATAACGAAAGCTCCTTCCTCAAGGGAAACATCACCAACATTGCATGTGATAATATTGTGATCCCAAGTTTCGATTACGGCTTTGTTCTGGCCTTTGTTTGAGGATTTTATGAACTTTAGAACATGCCCGATATGATAAAAGTCTATCGCCCTCAATCCATTTTTATTATCTTTTTCCATCTTCCGATCACTCTATGTAAAGAAAGAAATCTCATGAGTATATAAATTTGATGCTTCGTATTGATAACTATGAAGAGAAAGATGTCCTGGGAAACGATCATCATCCTTATCATAGTAGCGGTAAGCATACCACTGCTTATATGGTATGGGTTCATCGACTCCGTGAGGGCGCTTCTTAGGATAAAGTTATTTTATGTTGCTATCTCTTTCATTGTATTTCTATCATTCACGACTTTGCGTGTTCTTCCTTGGTCTGTCGCGCTGAGAAAACTGCATATAAAGATGGGATGGATCCACAAGGTTCTTATGACATATTATTTTTGGGGGATCTCAAGTTTTCTCTCGGTTTTTGGTCAGGCCTTCTCTCTCAGGGAGATGGAAAGATTTAAGAAAAATGCAAGATTTTTCAGCGGTAGCATACTCCTTTCAACAAGCCTTGTGGGGACCCTTGCTCTTTCTATAATAATGCTTGTGAGTGCGATCATTATATCTAAATATATCGATTACGCGGTTATCTTCGTGCTTGTTTTTTACGTGCTTTCCTCTCTGCTTGGTTTCAATTTCACCTTCAAGTGGTTGATAAACTATCTTAAACATAGGAACGGCAACGTATCAAAGGGGTTGCTGAATTATATTCAAACATTATCTAAGTTCAGAGGGATCTTCTCCCAGAGATATATTCTTCTGATGCTTTTAGCTTTTCTGCCGGCCTTGCTACTGGAGGGGTCTCTCATTTATTTCATCTTGGTGGCAGAGAATCAATCGATCAGCTTCATTGCAGTCATGTTCATATTCTCTTTTTCGGATCTCGTCGGTCTCATAACCTTGAGTCCTTCCGGCATCGGATCTATGGATGCGGTTCTGATACTTTTGTTGTTGGCAGAAGGGGTTCCGGGTGCTGTCACAATATCAACAGATCTTCTATTCAGGTTGTTTCAGTTCTTCCTTCCTGCTTTGCAGGGCTATCTTTCAATACCTTTCATAAGACGTTATAGGGCTGGTTAATCATCAACATGCTCAAAATCTCCTCTGTACCTCCTTCCGAATTTAACTGCAATGAAAGCATCAAAATACCTAGAAACAGCCCTCACAAAGCCCTCCTTTTTGAATCTTCTCATCGACATCTTAACATACTTCTTTCCAAGGATGAATCGGCCATACTTTAAGATCCTCGAATAATATTCTATGTCCTCGGACACGGTGATCTTTTCATTGAAAAGCCCCGCCCTTTTTACCGCCTCTTCTCTGCAAAAAACACATCCGAAAGGCAGCTTAGTTAGCAGCCTCATCCTCGTGTATACCGTCTCATAGATAAAACCTATCAGCTTTATCCTTCTCAGTTTTTTCCTTGGTATCCCTTTAAGATCTGCTTTCTGCGGCGGGACGATCCCAACCACGTCCTTATTTTTTGGATCATTTAACTGGTCAACAACGGATTCAAATAGCGTTGGGGGAATCTCATAATCCGCATCTATGAAGGCGATGATCTTCCCCTTCGCTTTTTTAATGCCTGCGTTTCTTCCGGCGGATATGCCTTTTCTTTTTACGGGTATGACCGTTGCACCAAGCTTCTTTGATATCTTTACAGTATTGTCCGTTGATTTATAATCGCACACGAGAATCTCATAATTTTTGTATGTCTGCCTTTTTATCTCGCTTAGAAGGGTTTTAATGTATTTTTCCTCATTCCTTGTCGGTATTATGACCGATATCAATGGATTTTCCATTTGTTTCTCCAAAGTTTCTATGCTTAACGATGACATATGCGTCCTTCACATCAATTATATCAAATCCGCTCTCCTTGATTTTTCTCCTTAGCTCATCAGACTCTTTCCAGTCCTTCCTTTCCCTTGCAGATGCCCTTCTTTTTGCTAGATCCAAAACCTCCTCTGGTATTGAATAGTCTTGGAGTACTCCAAACACAGAATTCATCTTTTTTATTAACTCATGTATTTTGTCCCTGTTTTCTTTGGATATTGAATACTTCTTAATGTGCGAGTTTATTATCCCAATAACTTTGAATAATTCTATCAATGCTGAATGTGTATCGAGATCATCGTTTATCGCCTTTTTAAAAGATTTTTCTATCGCCCTCAGATCGTCTCTCTTTTCTTCTTTCAGTGGAAGTATGTCCATTGTTTTAATTGAGATATCTATATCATTCAACGTCTTTTCATATTTTTTCAGTTTTTCAAGTGTGAAGTCTATCTTATCTCTGTAATGTGAATCTATCACCATCAGTCTAAATGAAAGAGGATCAAAGCCCATTTTCTCAAGGTCCCTGAGCGTGTAGAAGTTCTTCAGGCTCTTTGACATCTTTCTTCCGTTTACAAGCAGGAATTCAACGTGGAACCAGTAGTTCACGAACTTTTTGCCTGTCGCCCCTTCGGACTGCGCTATCTCATTTGTGTGGTGTATCGGTATATGGTCTACACCCCCGCAGTGTATATCAAAATGTTCTCCAAGGTACTTCATGCTCATTGCGCTACATTCTATGTGCCATCCGGGGAAACCGACACCCCAAGGGGATGGCCATTCCATCTGTCTTTTCTTGTCTTTCGGAGAGAATTTCCAAAGTGCGAAATCTGTGATGTTTCTTTTCTGTGGATTGAATTCGACCCTAGCACCTGCTTTGAGGGATTTATTGAGTTCATCGAAGCTCATCCCGGCCAGTTTTCCATAGTCCTTGAACTTCGATGTGTCATAGTATATTCCATCGTCGATTCTGTACGTGAAACCTTTCTCCTCCAGTCTTTTGACGAGAATTATCATCTCATTTATGTTATCTGTGGCTTTGCAGAGGATAGTGGGCGATTCTATATTCAATTTCTTAATATCTTGGAGGAAGAAATCTGTGTACATTTTTGATATTTCCCATGCGCTCTTTTTCTGCTCTTCTGCGCTTTTCTCGATTTTATCAAGTCCCGTGTCAGCATCTGAGGTGAGGTGTCCGACATCTGTGATGTTCATCACATGTGTCACTTCATATCCATCGTACTTCAAAGTCCTCTTGAGAAGGTCCTCGCAGATGTATGTTCTGAGGTTGCCTATGTGTGCGAAGTCATAGACGGTCGGTCCGCAACAGTACATTCCGACATGGCCTTTCTTGATAGGTACGAATCTTTCAATTCCTTTTGTTAGAGTGTTGTACAGTAGCATAGGATTGACCCGGTCATGTTTTCTCTATTGTCTTTTGCAATTCTTGCAGTCTCTTCGTGTCTGATTCTATCGATTTGTTTAGGGAGTTCAATCTGAATTCAAGTATATCCTTTTTATCCTTCAGGCCTTCAAGGATTTCAGATTTCTTTTTCTTAATGAGGACCTGACCAACCAGTTCATAAAGATCATCATTCTCTCCGCTCTTCTCCACTTCCTCTATCGTTCTTTTTATCTCGTTGAATTGCAGCTGTACCGCCTGTTTTTGAGAAAGTGATGCTTGCATCTGCTGTCTCACCGTTTCATATTCTTCTTCATTGTCCATAATTATCGATCTCATCAATCATTTTAATACTTAAAAAGATGGTGTTTAGGACGGACCTGATCACAGTGATATCCCTTGCGTTTATTTTAACGAGTAGATAGTTTCCATCGGCCTTTAGGTTTATCTTTACCCTGTCGTTGTTGTTCAAACCGCCTTCTATCGAATCTATAAGGGCTTTGGATGGTTTATTTTTCAGCTTTATTTTGAGCTGTGTTTCAAATTCATCTGGCTTTGACATGATGCCCGCCTTCAGGTCTTTTCTTCATCAGTATCCTTCCACCGCAGTAGGGACATCTTACAGTTTCTCTTATCTCATCGAGCTCAACCGTGGCACCACAGTTGTAGCATGTGTACTTCACCATATCAAATCTTCTCAACGCTCATAGAGTACGCATCGCTGGCCACAACAAGGCCGCATTTCTTGCACTTCCAAAGGCCGCTGCTGATCCTTTTCATTGAAAAAGTCTTGCATCGGGGGCATTTGTACCTTTGTGATGACTTCATCCTTATGCTCTCTACCTTTTTTCTCGTCGTCACACCGTACCTTGGAGTGTTCATAGCAGTATTTTAAGGAATTTATTCATATATAAATGATAATCTAATATGAATTTCAAATTGATTTTACCTGCCTTGGCACTATTACTTTTAGCTATGCCGATCGTACATGCATATCCGTATTCTGATATAAACATCTCCGCCTCCTTATCCCAGACAGGAAACGTTGTCATCAGTAATGTATCATACAGAATAACTTTCTTCAATCTTACGGGTCAGGCGAGCATACCCCTTTTTGGTACGGTGAGTTCATTACATATCTATAATTCAAGCGGTGCGGAGATAGCCTTTGTCAAGACAGTTAGTCCAGAATTCACTTTTGTCAACATATCAGATGTTTCTCAGGGGAAAACATATCTTCTGACCTTCTTTTCTTCAGAGAGGGTATCAGCAAATGATTCGCTTTATCAGTACTCGTATTCATTCGTTCCGCCGACCTTTGTTAGATCGCTGAGCATAATGCTCACACTTCCATTCGGTGCTTATCTTCCCTCCCAGAACGCCAGCTTTCTTTCCCCACCTATATACACAATTTCATCTAATGGAAGGAGCATACAGCTTGTCTGGAGGCTTGAAAATCAGACCTATTTTGATCATGGAAACTTCGTCCTTCCTTTCTCAACCTCATACATGTTCTATTCACAACCAACAAGCCAGCCTCAGGATCAGTACTTCTTCGTCGGGATAATCGTTTTGGTTGTGGGTGTGTTGATAGTCCTTGTTATTTTAGTTATGAGCAGGAAAAGCGTGGCGGCGAAGATAAAGAGGAGAAACACAAAGGCCCAAATAATATCCATACTTACACCTGATGAGAGGAAGGTTCTTGATATGATCAGAAGAAGAGAGTCGATTTATCAGCACGAATTGCTCGAATTGACGGGCTTCTCGAAGGCGAAGATAAGCAAGATAGTATCGAAGCTCGTGAATTATAGATTAGTCAAAAAGAAGCAGATGGGTAAGATAAATGAACTGAAGTTCAATAGACCATGAAAAACAATAGGAAAGGATATAGGGTTGAGAGGAACATCAGGCTTCTTTTCGAGAGATATGGATGGGGTGTTGTCAGGTCGGGTGGAAGTTTGGGTCTCTACGATCTTATAGCCTTCAAAAACAGGAAGGCACTTTTCATCCAGGTGAAATCAACAAAGAACCGGATTCTTTATTACTATGGGTATACAGGAAAAAGGATGTACGGCTTTCCGTTTGTGCTTGTGGTCGATTTTGGCAGAGGAAAAAGGATAATAACCTCTCCAAAGAGAAAGGTCAGAATAGAGGACGGGAAAGACCTCCTAGAGTTTTTGAAATCCAGCAGAAACGGTTTCCAATAGTTTCCTGCAAATGCTTTTAATCATACATCAGGATACTTTTCTTAAGATGGTTTTGAGTCAATGCTCGGACCCTCAAAACCATTCTTATTTTTTTAGAAGAGAGCTCTCAGTACCAAGACGATAGCGACTAGAACTATCCCGGAAACCACAACCATCTTAGGGCTGATCTTTATCTTGCTCTTATATTCAGAGTAATACTGCACCAGACCGCCGAATGACATCGGCATCCTCGTCTGTCCTTTTTTGTTCATATCAGAGTAAATGATTTCCCTCCTTTTAAATATTTTCTAAAATCTATCTAGATGCACAATATCCCCTGCTTTAGGGGGAGATGGTTTGTAAGATTTAGCGGTTTCATCTGAATGTCCGACAGGTATCACCCATCTTACGATGTAATTTTTTGGTATGTTCAGCAGCTCCTTCATCTCTTCTTGATTTATATTTGTTATCATAGCACTACCCAAGCCGAGTTCCTGTGCGCGCATTACAAGACTGTGGGCGGCCAGTGCAGCATTATCGATGCAGATCTCATCCGCATTCTCCTCAAACACGTTTTTGATCTTGGTTTCATCGCAGACTATGACGAATATCACCGGAGCGGAATCTATGTTTGGAACGAGGCATGTCTTGCTTATCTCCCTTTTTTCTTCGTCATCCATCACGATGATTATTTCATACTCATATATCCCGGTTGGATTCGGGGCGTATCTTGCGGAATCTATGAGATCTATTATCGTCTCGTCGCCTAATTTCTCCTCTGAGAACTTGTATGTCACAGACCTGTTCTTCAGAAGATCTATGATCGTCATAATAGTGATTTCTTCTTTGGATATATATTCTTTCACTTGTAGTTTTCTATGATCTCAGCGAGGATCTCTGCCTTTCCGCCGGTTGGTTTAGCAAGGACCTCCCCGCACACCAAACATTTGACCTCAGTTGAGGCCATCCTGAATATCACTTGTTCATTCTTGCATTTTTTACATCTTACCTTGACAAACTTACTTTCTATCGGTTTAAAGGCTATCTCTTCCATTTTCACTTTATCTCTACTTTCTTTGCTTTCTTACCTCTGGACTGGGTGGTCATCTTGCCGCATTTCTTGCATCTATACCTTATATCGTACCTTTTGGTCGTTTTCACCTTTATCTTCTTATGCTCAAACATCGGGTAGGGGGTACTTCCATATCCATGTTCTATGTTCCAGAGCTTCCTCCTGCTTCCCTTTGTGAGGGTCCCCCTATGGCCAGGTTTCACGAGTATTACCTCTTGCTCCGTATGTTCATGACAATACTTACAATACCTGTGAACTGTGGATGGTAATTTCATCTTTATTGATGAACGTTATATACTATTTAACCTTTTCGTTCTCCTGAAATGTGAGATTGATAGACGAAATGACAAGAGATAATAAATATTAATTGAAAAAGAATCACATAGAGATATGCATAATTATATCGTGCCTGTCCTCCACGGAAGGAGGATCTGTCGCAAATCGGGGTGTTGAAGCTTGAGCCTCGATCGAAGACTTAGTGTGTTCCGCGCATTTGCTGTTTCAACAGGGCGTATGAAAATACTGATCGCTTTGTTTGCGGTTTTGTTGTTCTTGGTGTTCGTCCAGCCATCTCACGCGGTTTCCGTGAGGGAGGTCCCTTTTCAGGGATCCGTGTGCCCTTATTTGACACCGCAGCAGATACAGGGCGCATACGGTTTCACTGACCTTTATTCGCAGGGTTTGACTGGAAGCGGCGAAGCCATCGCGATAATAGATGCTTACAATACCCCAAACATATTGCAGAATGTTAATACCTTCGACTCATATTATGGTTTGCCTCAGCTGGTCAACGGTTCAAACTTTTTCGTTTACACGCCTCTCGGTCCGCTCGATCCAGCTAATTCGAATTGGACCGAAGAAACCACATTGGATGTTGAGATGGCCCACTCATTGGCCCCCGGGGCTAAAATATACCTGGTTCTGGCTCCAAATGACGGGGATTTACTACAGGCGGTGAATTACACGATAAACAATCTCCCTGTTCAGATAATTTCAATAAGTTGGGGTTCCCCCGAGTTGGATTACTCTGCCTTTTCGATAAATTACTATAATTCAATATTTCAGTCGGCCTATTCGAAGGGAATAAATGTATTCGTTGCCACCGGCGACATGGGAGCATACAACGGTTTCAGTACGCCGAATGTGAATTTTCCCGCTTCAAGTCCTTATGTCATCTCCGTGGGCGGGACGGTCTTGAGCGTCTCCGGTGATTCATACGCCGGCGAGACGGCATGGAGTGATAGTGGCGGCGGTTTCAGTGAGTATTTTTCGAGGCCCAGTTTTCAGCCAGACCTCGGATCGTATAGGGAGGTACCGGATGTCGCTTTTAATGCGGGCACCACCGTCTGTGCCTTCGTAAATGGCTCTTGGAGAGGCTTCATCGGCACGAGCCTCGCTGCCCCCTCCTGGGCAGCATTGGATGCTATACTGGATCAGAAACTTGGAGGAACAAGCCAGTTGCTTCCCACGCTTTACAATATATACAATAACTATGGAAACCTTGCTTTTCATCAGATAACGAGCGGTTGTAATGGATACTACTGCGCAAATGGTGGCTACAGTCTTGTGACCGGTCTTGGATCACCCATCGCAAATGCACTGGTCCAGATCCTCTCGAAGTCATCGGATACACTGACATTCTCATCCAATGTTCCTGTTAAATTCAATCTGAATGGGGTCAATTACACGACCCCAATATCAATAAATCTTAGTTATGGGCAGAAGGTCACGCTTACAGCGTATAATTTCTCCTTTGCAAACACAAAATATTCCTTCTCCTCCTTTTCAGGTCAAATCACTTCGAACAATAACACACTAACATTTTTTGTGAATTCATCGATGAATATAGTCATAGATTATGTAACGGAGTACGCTGTAAGAGAAAAACTGATGAACAGCACGAAGATCTTTTGGGTAGAGAATGGGAGCACAATAGATCTCAATCTCCCTCTCCAATACAATTCAAGTGGCATCCTCGGTACTCTCCTCGGCTTTTCGATGGATGATGGTCCTTTGATTCATCAGGACCATTTTTCATCTGTGGTGTACGCACCAATAAATATCTCCGCGGTGTTCGCGATTTATAATTCAACAAAGATAGTTTTCACCGGCGCCCCGTTCGGCGCATCAGCCATGGTCAGATACGGAATATATACCCCTCTTTCAGCCAGTATATCTGAAACGGAGAGAACGGTATATAATGGTGATACCATCTACTATGCAGGCAGTGTGATATCGATATTTCCCCTGCCAACTTATGTCAATAACACAAGATACGTCGCTTATAACTTCACAGGTTATCCCGGAATGGAGAAAGTGATACGATTCTATGCTGAGAAGCCGAGCGGTCTCACTTTTATATCGTTGGACGGCAAAAAGGTGCTTCCCTCCTCGATCGTATTTCAGGATCCATTGGATCTCTATGTTAACGGGACCATCTGGTCTGTTCCTTCCTCAACACCGATCATAGAGAAGATGACATACGATGGTTTCAGCCTGCTGAATCACAGCCTTCCTGTCACATCTGGCCAGATCAAACTGAATGTGTCAACCCTTTCATTGAATGTCAATATTTTTTCAATACCCCTATCAAATGCGGCAGTCATACTGAGGATAGGAAACAGATCCGTCCAAAATCAGACAAATTTTCTAGGTCAGGTTTCATTTCAAAATGTTCCGGATACAAGCTATAACCTTTCTATAGATGTTTATGGGAGAAACTATGAATATCCGCACATGAGCGGATACGAAAATTCCATAGATGTCTATCCTTTGATATATCAGGTTTACCTGATGGTAGGTGCCATAGGCACGGTCATCCTGGTATTCGTGTTCTTTGAGTCGATCAGAAGAAGATATATTAAAGGAAAGGTATAAGATAAGACATGGAGGCAAGAAATTACACGGTAACGAGGGAAGAGGGGGACATAATCCTAACTCTGAATGTCCCTCTGAATGTTCTTTACACGAACCCGGAAGACAATGAGGACATTTTTGAAAGAGTTGTGAATGCACTGATAGAGTCTGGCAATGCCACGTCCTTAGTGATATCGAGCGATAGAAACTACGTTTACGTGAAGGAGCAAGTTGATCTCTTCAACGGTGTCGCAAACGCCTACAAACAGCTTCTTCAGTCGGATATTGTCAAACCGTTCAGCCCGGATGCGAGGAGGGACTTTCCATCTGAGGTTTCGATGTTCGATTATATTCTTTATTCGAAGTTCAAGAGGGATCCGATAGGTGCGTATGTTCTAGGTGTGAGGGCATTGAGGGAAATGCGGGTCAAGGCGGAGAGGATCAAATCACCAGAATTGGAGCAGATAATAAATCAGTTCACAGAGCTGGTGGATGTCCTTGGAAAATTGGAGATCGTGAAGAGAAGCTACGATTATGTCCTTGGCTATAAAGTTGGAGATAGAGCACCTTACAAGGCGCTTCTTAGGCCGTTGATCAGGCCGAACTTCACGTACACGCGTATAATGGCTGAAGCACCGGTCTCTGCGGTGGAAATTGAGAGCTATAAGATAAACGATGCGGACGGGAGCGATGTCACAATATACAAGATACCTGGAGTTTCAAATTACCTGTACCATCTTTTTCCCCCTGAGTTAAGCTTGAATGTCGATGAATACAACCTTCTTGATCAAGTTAGGGCGGCCTTCATAGACTACAAGCCACAGGAGGCGGAATTCACAAACCCTCTGAGGATGAGGGAGGTCTTCTTCAACATAGGGAGGGATATGCTTGATGATCTGAATGTTAAGTTCAAATACAATCTTAAGTATCAGGAGATAGAAAAGCTCGCCAGGATCCTGGTCAGACTGACGGTCGGGTTTGGGATGACTGAGGTTGTTCTTTCCGATGAAAATGTGGAAGATGTGTATGTCAATGCACCTATAGGCTTGTCCACCCTTTTCATAAAGCATTCCAAATACGGTGAATGTTCATCGAACATCGTACCAAATGCTAAGGAGATAGATGCGTGGGCATCTAGGTTCAGATTGATGTCAGGAAGACCACTGGATGAGGGTCATCCGATCCTGGATACGGAACTTGAAACTGAGAATGTCAGGGCAAGGGTAGCGATAGCACAGAGGCCCCTTTCACCAGGCGGGGTTAGCATAGCCTTCAGGAGGCACAGAAGCGAACCATGGACGATGCCGCTTTTCATAGACAATAAGATGGTCTCCCCTTTTGCCGCGGGCCTGCTTTGGTATCTTGTTGAGGGAGCGAGGACGATACTGATAAGTGGAACCAGGGGGGCGGGGAAAACATCTCTTATGAGTGCGATGATGTCCCTCTTGATGAAGAAATACAGGATAATAACCGTTGAGGATACGCTTGAGCTTCCTATAGATTCATTTATAGGTTTAGGTTACGATATTCTCTCGATGAAAGTACAGAGCGCCATCTTCGGCGAGAAATCCGAACTTTCAGCGGAGGAGGGGATAAGGACCACCTTGCGTTTGGGCGATAGCGCCCTTGTGATAGGTGAGGTCAGGAGCACGGAGGCGAAGGCCCTCTACGAGGCGATGCGTGTGGGCGCCCTTTCAAACGTCGTCATGGGGACGATACACAGCGAGAACCCATACGGTGTTTTCGACAGAGTTGTAAACGATCTTGGTGTTCCAGTCACAAGTTTCAAGGCTACCGACATAATCGTTTCAGCTAACAAGATCAAGAGCATCGACAGGCTCACTGAGAAACGCCGTGTTCTTAACATCACAGAGGTTAGGAAGGACTGGACAAAAGATCCACAGTATGAAGGGGGATTTGTTGACCTCGTTAAGTACGACATAGAAAAAGATGAACTGATTCCGACAGGAGATCTCCTTGAGGGCGATAGTTACGTTGTGAAACAGGTGGCTTCCAATGTGAAGGGATGGGCAGGGAATTGGGACGCTGTCCTTGAAAATATACAAACGAAAGGGGAGATACTCGATGCGATCGTAAAGTACGCAAAGAAGACCGGAAACAGATCAATTCTTGAGGCGAAATTCACATCGAAAGCGATAGACGCGTACTATGACATAATAGCCAATCTCAATGCGAAGTATGGCTACGCTGAATCTGGCAGTGTTAAAAGCGCATTCAATCTATGGCTAGAAGCACAAAAGTGAGCGGAGACTACATAGACAAGTATTACCTCAGCGGGGAACTGATACCGCAGGATCTCTATCAGAGTGACGCCCGTATAAGAGAAGAGGTCAAATCATTAGAGTATAAACTTTTCAAGCAGAAGAACCCCTCACTTTTCTCAAGGATAATCAGGCTTGGATCCAATACCTTAGGCAGAGTTATAAAGTTTAACATCAATCCAGAGCAGGAGAAGAAGATTAACACGATGATTTACCTCATCGGAGGGGACTACGATGCAAGGGAGCTTTATGGTTTCTCAATCTCAGTTCTCATTCTTGGGATGATCATAGGTGCCGCCCTTCTCATATTAGGCCAATACTTAGCAGGCATCGGTGCCATAGCAGCTGGGATCATTCTGATGCCGCTTATACAATCCTATCCAAAAAGAGAATTGAATATTAGGATGAGCAAGGCATCTAGCGATCTTGTGACTTTTGTTCTATATCTCGTCATATCAATGCGTCAAACCCCAAATTTAGAGACAGCTGTCCAATTTGCGTCAGATAACCTTTCAAGCTATCTCGCTTTTGATCTTAAGAAGCTGATTTGGGACACGGCAGCAAGAAAATACAAGAACATAAAAGATGCCTTGGATGATTACTCAACAAGATGGGCGAAGACGAGTCCAGCCTTCGTGGATTCGATATTTCTCATCGAGAGTTCGCTTTATCAAAGGGACGAAGAGACAAGACTTGAGCTGTTGGATGAGGCATCCAATAGGATCCTGACAGGAACGCTGGAGATGATGAATACATATGCGATGTCCTTGAAGGAGCCTTTGAATATGATATACATGATGGGTATGGTCCTTCCCGTCCTCGGTCTGGTCCTTGCGCCGATGCTGATGGCTTTTGTAGCCATACCAGATTTCGGTCCTATGCTTTTTGTTGGTTACGATATAATTCTGCCTTTGATGATATATTTCATGATAAGAGACAGGCTCATCGCCAGACCGGCAGGTTTTGCTCCGCCGGATGTCGACAGGATACCAAACATACCAAAGATAGGGCACTTTTTTATCAAGATAGGAAAGAAGAAATATGATATCAATGCGATATTCCCAGCTATAGCCGTTTTTGTAGTCTTTCTAGCGGTATTCCTTTATCTTTCCCCATTGCTCGTAAACTTCTCTCCAGTCCAAGTTTACATCTCTCTCATCCTCACCGCAGGCATAGGCATGTCAATATACACATACCTTAAGCTTTCAATCTTTCAGATAAAAGCGGTGAGGGATCAGATAGCCTCTATAGAGAATTCATTCGCTGCGGCAACGTTTCAGCTTAGTTCATTCCTGTCGCAGGGGATGCCGGCAGAGACGGCCATAGTGAAAGTAAGCGAATCGATGAGGAACACTCCAGTATCGACTTTCTTTGATGTCACTGTAAACAACATAAAGCAGTTAGGCATGAGTCTTAAAGATGCACTTTTCGATCCGGAGAACGGATCGACGGTTTTCTTTCCATCAGCGATGGTGATCGCTTCTATGAAGGTTTTCATGGAATCGGCGGAGAAAACCGTCAGGATAGCTGCGATGGCCATGTTATCTATATCAAGGCATCTCACAAATTTGAAGAGGATAGACGATGAGATAAAGAATCTCTTGGATGATGTTACATCGGGAATGCGCGTTGAGGTTGGTCTTCTCAGTCCAGTGATGGCGGGTATCGTAGTCGGGATGACAACCCTCATAGGTTCTGTTCTGACTTCACTTTCATCCTCTATATCATCTATAAGTTCGGATCTTGGAAGCTCATCAGGCCTTGGTGGAGCGAACAGCGCTCTCCCCCTCGCTTTCGGTCTTTTTAATCTTTCGGGCGGGGCCATACCACTTTATGTTTTTCAACTTGTCATCGGAATATATCTGATCTTCCTAGGCATCATAATAGGTTATTCGATAGCCAACATAGACCAACCAAACGATCCGATCGAGATAAGGGAAAAGATAGCCTCTGTCATCTTCAGTTCTATCATAATATATATCCTCATAGCTTTCATCACAACCTTTGCATTTGCCTCTTTAGGCAGCTCCGTCCTTTCGGCGACTCAGTTCATGTGATTAAAAAATTCATTCTTTTCAGCAAACAACATTCCTAAGTCCGCTACCTTTTAGCATACCTGATAGGTTTTCTAGCGTCTCATCTATTATCCTCTCAAGCGCTTCATTAGTGTTGTAAGCAATATGTGGAGTAAGGATGACATTGTCGTATCTCTTCAATATGCTGTCTTCTAAGGCCAATTTTATAGTGTCATAACTTTCTCCTTTTCTTATGATTTCCATTTCCTTTCCTGCGAACTCTTCTCCCTCTATCACATCGAGTGCAGCTCCAGCCAGCGTTTTTGATTCGATCCCATTTATTATGGCTTCAGTGTCCACCACCGCCCCTCTGGATGTGTTAATAAGGTAGGAGCCCTTTTTCATTCGGAGGATATTGTCCTTATTTATAAGATGATATGTCTCCTTCGTCAGAGGCACATGAAGCGTCACGATATCAGAGGAATTCAATAATTCTTCAAGTTCAACCTTGAGACCGCCGATACTGTCTATAAGTTGATTGTTTCTGTGTGAATCATACAGGATCCTCATCCCAAACGCTTTGGCTATCTGAGCCACAATCGTGCCTATCCTTCCCGCGCCTATTATTCCGATGGTTTTTCCATTCAACTCAGAGCCTGGCATGGTGTTTGCTTCACCTCTGCGATTTAGATTGATTCCTCTCAAAAGGGAGAGGATCAAGAGGAAGGTGAACTCAGCAACTGTGCGGTCCCCATAGTCCGGAACGTTGCAAACCTTTATTCCTCGTCTTTTGCATTCATCGATGTCTATGTGGTCGAACCCGGTTGATCTTGTGAGGATCAGCTTCAGATCAGCAAATTTATCAAGTGTTTCCTTTCTTAGTTGGGAGTTAATGAAAACGGAGATCACATCTGCGGAATAATCGTCCACCTGCGCGGAATCGACATCAGATCTGTTGATCTTAATGTTTATTTCCTTGTTCTTTTCGGCGAAGTCATTTATCTTCTTTTCCTCAAGTTCACTTGCATCAAAGAAAACAACCTTCATACAATTTATGTCTGTTTCTACAAATTAATGCCTTTTTGTGGCTGTAGTCTTCAGCATTTCCAAAGCTAGTAAATATGCTTTTAAATCAATGTTGCTTAGGAAATAATGAGGTGATTTAAAATGGCGGATTTTGTGAGGAAAAGCTCCGTTAAGGAGGAAGTGAAGAAGGTCGGCAAGGACATGAGGTGTCCTGATGAAACCGTTGAGGGCCTCGATAAATTAGTCAAGCAATTGATAGCTAAGGCTGTTGAGAGGGCCAAGGCGGATGGTAGGAAGACCGTAAGACCGCACGACTTCTGAATTCATCCGAAAACTTTGTTGTCTTTTTATTTTAATCTTTTCTTATTCTTTTTGTGGTTGACATACCTTCAGTACTTGGTGTGGTGATAATAATTGTTGGAGTCATCACTCTCATAAGGATCATCAAGCCGCTTTTGGAAGGGATCATAATCGTCGTTGTCATCGTCATCGGCAGTCTCCTTCTCTTTCATTCTGCCCCGATAATAGGCTTGCCAAACTTTCATATGCCCGTATCAACAGGTTTGAACATTTTTGATGCCCAGCCTGGAAATGGGAACACGACGGATGTAATTGTTTTCAATGCTTACACGTTCTCACTTGATTCATTCACTGCGACACTTAATAATAAGCCAGTTGGAGTTCTAGACAAAAATCTTGTGATACATCCGCTGAAATTTGGTG
>ERZ1669250.182-NODE-182-length-33496-cov-7.398343_pt1 | contig 33496 bp, 31 predicted proteins | sample MGYA00579295_ERZ1669250 | MGnify/ENA primary metagenome ERZ1669250 (study PRJEB41166, sample SAMN08046056) | hot springs metagenome | biome: hot spring; feature: acid hot spring; material: thermophilic sediment; isolation source: thermophilic sediment from acid...
TCCGCGAGGGGTGCTCGTTTCCTTAAGGGGACTTCCGTTCCCCTTGACTATCGCTGAGATAAAGAAAGCAAAGGCTCGTCTCAAGGCGCCCGCGCTTTCTGAACTCAGCACCTTATCGTGGCGGGCAGCAGCTTCAAGAAAGGCCAAATAGGGAGGAGAGGGCCTCATAGGCCTACTGTTAAACTCTGGGTGGAACTGCGTTCCAACGAAAAACGGAAGCGATGGGTCCTCTATGGCCTCAACTCTCTTTCCCTCGTAGTCAAACGCCGAAAAAACCAGACCTGCTGCTTGAAGCGCCTCCCAGTACTTTGGATTGACCTCGTACCTGTGCCTATGCCTTTCTCTTGGATCTCTTCCTCCGTACATGGCAAACAGCTTTGTATCCTTAATGAGCCTTATGTTTGCCCCTCCTAACCTCATGGTTCCACCCATGTCCTTCAAATTCTTCTGCTCTGGAAGCAGATCTATTACGGGATCTGGCGTGTTTGGATCAAGCTCGGTGCTGTTAGCCTTAAGTCCCAGCTTTTCTCTTGCGAACTCCACCACTGCGAGCTGCATGCCGAAACAGATGCCCAAGAAAGGAAGCTTCAGCTTCCGCGCTTCGGCTATCGAGGTTATCATACCCTCGCTTCCTCTCTTACCAAAGCCGGGAAGCACCATCACGCCGTTCAAGTCCGGAAATCCCGAGAGACCATTACCCTTTTCCACATCCTCAGCATCTATCCAAACGAGTTCAGGCTCAAAACCCAATCTCGCCCCAGCGTGCTTGAGCGCCTCCACTATGCTGACGTAAGCGTCCCTCAGCTTAACGTACTTTCCCACCATTCCGATTTTGGGACCTTTTTGCAGGCCCGTGAAGGTTGATGAAAGCTTAAGCGGAAGGTCGCTTTCCCCTAAGGACTTCAAGCTAAACTGTCCTAGTATTATGTCCCTAAATCCCTGAGATTCAAGCAAAAGCGGGACTTGATAAATAGAAGACATATCAGGAACTCTTATAACTCTTTCAACGGGCAGCGACGAAAACAGCGCAAGCTTTGCCCTTTCTTCATCACCGATGGCCCTAGGTGAACGGGCAACAAGCACATCAGGCTGTATCCCTATCTCCCTGAGGGCCTGAACCGAGTGCTGGGCAGGCTTTGTCTTGCTCTCGCCAGTGCTTTCCAAATACGGGACGTAAGCCACGTGAACAAAAAACGCATCTTTTCCCAGCTCCAACTTCATCTGCCGCAGGGCCTCTAAAAAAGGCAGCCCCTCTATGTCTCCTACGGTCCCTCCTACCTCAACTATGAAGAAATCCGCGCCCGACTTTGTAGCTACTGTCGTTATTTTTTCCTTTATATTATCTGTCACATGTGGGATTACCTGAACGCATTCTCCGAGGTAATCTCCCCTCCTTTCTTTCTCAATCACTTCCCTGTAAACGATTCCCGTCGTAAGGTTGTTCTCCTTACCCATGTTCTTATCGAGAAAGCGCTCATAAGTACCCAGATCAAGATCGGTTTCCCCTCCGTCATCCGTCACGAACACTTCTCCATGGCGATAAGGATTCATCGTACCTGCATCTACATTAAGGTAAGGATCAATCTTCATCATGGATACCTTAAAGCCAGCAGAGGAGAGCAACATACCGGTTGATGCAGATACAACCCCCTTACCAAGCCCGCTCATAACTCCACCTGTGACGAATATGTACCGCATATCCACTTTACGGTTACAGATTTAGGCTTATCCCGGGAACCTCTCTCGCTCACGTGAACCATTTAGCCATAAATGACGGCGCTTCACATCGCTTGGCAACCGCAGGGGACGTTCGCCTTGCCGCCCGCACGCGCGAGCGCCTTCATGGTGGGAGGGCGCACCGGCAACGGGCCCCTCTCAGGTTAGAGGTTTGTGGCACCTCCGCGAGGGGTGCTCGTTTCCTTAAGGAGACTTCCGTTCCCCTTGACTATCGCTGAGGTAAGAGAATCTGTTCTGTTAACCGAGTAACTTAGCATGCCGCCACGAACCATGACCTCAATGCGACATGCTTAAGCGCAAGAGCCTAAAAAAACTGTGAGCTTTAGTGACGTTGCCATCTCGCTATGACCATACGGTATCTGAGCCAAAGTGGCAAAGCTACTGGCTGAGGTCGGACGTCTACGAGCAGGGGTTCGCTTTCAAGCCCGAATCAGGAAAACCCATATACGTTATAGATACGCCTCCACCATTCACAAGCGGAGAACCACACATGGGCACGGTGTACTTCACTATGATAGTGGACACGCTTGCGAGATACAAGAGGATGAAGGGATATACCGTGCTTCTTCCCCAAGGGTGGGACACACATGGCCTTCCCACAGAGCTGCAGGTCCAATATAACCTAAAGATCAGCAAGGACAACCCAGATGCCTTCAGGCAAGCGTGCAGGGATTGGACAAAGAAAACAATAAAGTCCATAAAAGATGGCATGATAGCTGTGGGCTACAGGCCCGACTGGGAAAAGTACGAATACAGTACCGATGAAGATCGCTACATTAGGGCAGTCCAGCTTTCCCTTATAGATATGTTCGAAAAAGGGCTCATATACAGGAAACGGTTTCCCGTGTACTGGTGCCCTCACTGCAACACGGTAGTTTCTCAGGCTGAGGTCGGTTACGTGGAAAGGGATGGGTCGCTTGCCTTCATCAAGTTCAAGGCCGCATCTCATGATGGAAGAGACATTCTGGTAGCCACAACGAGACCAGAGTTGCTCTTCGCGTGCGTGGCAGTGCTCGTTCACCCATCTGATGAGAGGTACAAGGACGTCGTGGGAAAGGAAGTAATAGTCCCACTAGCAGAGAGACCAGTGAGAGTTATGGCCGATGAGGCAGTCGACCCGAAGTTTGGGACGGGAGCCGTAATGGTAGCCACGTTCGGCGATGAGCAAGATATAAAGTGGCAGATCAAATATGACCTGCCGATAATTGAGGTCATCGATGAAAAGGGAACGCTGAAGAACTCTGGCGAGCTATCAGGCTTGAGCATTGCAGATGCAAGGAAGAAAGCGTTTGAAATGCTCAAACAAAGAAACGAGTTGGTTGACTTAAAGCCCTTCAGGCATAACGTCCTGTCCCACACCGAGAGGCAGAACTGCATGACACCAATCGAGTTCCTATCCAGATATCAGTTCATGGCTAAGATGGTGGACGTAAAGGATGATGTGCTAAGGGCTGCAGAGTCCATGAAGTGGCACCCTCAGCTCATGTTGGATAGGGTTCGGGCTTGGCATTCGGCGCTGGAGTGGGACTGGGTAATATCCAGACAGCGCCTTTTTGGTACTCCTCTTCCTTTTTGGGTATGCAAGGATTGCGGTTCCCTTATACCAGCCCGGCGTGAGGACCTTCCAGTCGACCCAAGAAAGAATGCTCCGCCCGTAAATAAGTGTCCTGTCTGCGGTTCTACAAACTTAGTTGGAGTGGAGGACGTAGCAGACGGTTGGGTCGACTCGAGCATAACCCCGCTCTTTGTAACCGGGTTCTTTGACAACAATTCGCTTTTCAAAAGGGCCTATCCAGTTGACGTTAGACAACAAGGATATGAGATAATTAGGACATGGTTCTGGTACAGCGCCTATAGGGGCATAGTCCTTGCTGGAAAGGCGCCGTTCAAGAGCGTGCTCATCAACGGCATGATCTTGGCCCCAGATGGAAGACCCATGAGCAAGTCGCGCGGAAACGCCATCAACGCTATACAAACGGCAAAAGAACAAGGCGCGGACTCCCTAAGGTACGCCCTTCTCTCGCTAACTGTGGGTGCCGACTTTCCCTTCCACTGGGAAGCTGTTAAGAGGGGAAAGGCCCTACTTCAAAAGCTTTGGTCCGCCTTCCGCCTCATATCTACATGGTCCGTCGAGCCCGTGCAAAACTCCCCCCCGTCTAACTCTCCCATTGATAATTGGATAATGAAGAGGCTCTCTGAAACGGAAAAGACTTACTCAGAGGCCATGGACGACTATAGATTTAACGATGCCCTTGACTCGCTTGTCCAATTCTTCTGGCACGATGTGTGTGATAATTATCTGGAGATTGCAAAACCCAGGATGAGTAGCGGGGATAAGGAATGCGCTTTTGTTCTGGGATTCACTTTTGACTCGCTGCTTAGGCTGTTCTCGCCCTTTCTTCCTCACATAACAGAAGAGATCTATCAGGACCTGAAATGGGGGGACAAGCTAACCGTGCACGCGCTAGAATGGCCAAAGGAACCAGTGTTTAGGGAGGATTTAGCCTCTGAAGGCGCGAAGGAGGTCCAAATAATAGCGGAGGTTAGGTCTGCTAAGGCTGCGAAGGGGCTGCCCTTAGGACAATGGGTCGAAAGGGCTGAGATAAGTGCCGACCTAACTGGGATTTCCAGCGTTCCCAATCTCGAAAGGATGATAGGCGATGTCTTAAGGATTAAAAGCGTGACGGTACAACAGGGAAGCTTTTCGGCTACGTTCAAGCCATAGCCTGCGATAGGATAGCCATTATTTTTTGTAGGTCATGAGATGGAACGGATATTGATGCAGCCTTAGCATGGCCTCCTCCCTCGAGCCCAAACTGGGCTGCCAGCGTCCTGCAAAAAGCTCCCACGTCAAATAACCCATCACTCCTGAATACAAGATCGGTCCACTCCTCCTTCATCGTAGCGCAGACACCAACGCCCTTTCCGAAATACTTCATGGCATAGAAGGCGGCCTTGCCCGCGTAGCCGATTATTGGGGGATTTTCCACTAAGGCATAACCACTAAGAGCTTTACCATGAGATTTCACGTAGTCATATATCTCGTACTCATGCCTTAGGCCTACCATTGCCAGCTCATCCACGCCATGCACGTAGCCTGGCCGGACGTGCTCTGCCAAAGCCCTTGCTAGCCTCGCGGAAAAAGGCGGGTCATGTCTTTCTGAAAGCGCGTAACCGATCATTGCCGCCTCGTAATAAACGGTCCTTTTGTCATGTCTAGATAGGATCTCTCTTACGGTCGGCGTGTCATCCATGTAATCCCCTATGGAGCCGTAAGCTGCCAGCAGTTCGGCCTTCTCGTCGCCATAATACCTAAACGCTATTTCCGATGCAGATGCCGAGAGGTCATAAAGGAACTCGACAAACGAAAGATCTGATGGCTTTACGCCCACTGGTAAAGGGTGATGATCTATATAATGTATCTTGTACTTCGACGCGAGTTCTTCCATCTCGTTAACGTTCCTCGGAATTGCTATGTCAGCTATAGCTATCTCGGATCCCTCAGGTATTGAGGAAAAAATCCTTAATAGCTCCCTTGGCCCTGAGGTCAGTATTCTGGCGCCTGGCGAGAACCTCTCAAGGATGGCAGCCGAGCACACGCCATCCTCATCACCGTGCACTATGAGGTAATCGAACAACTCATGTCTACTAGACTTGGCGAAGCTTATAATTCTTTGTGCGCGTAAGTCGCGCCTTAAGGGGACGTCTAGTAAAACGGATGACCTACCAATTTAAGTGCTTAAAATCGCGCTGTTCCAAGTAAGCCATTTAGCGTTCACCGTTCAGGGCTTTCAGAGGGGTTATTTAGAAACAAAGTTCAGGACCTACCAGAAGAGGTCGAAAGCGCTTTCTCCAGCGCCTTCTTTACCTCTTCGGATACCTTTTTTCCATCCACTTTTCCCCTTACAGACCTCATCACGTCGCCCATCACGGCACCGTACGCGCCCATACCCTTGCTCTTTACGAGCTGGGCATCCCTTTCCATGACCTCACCGATTATCTTCTGCAGGTCGACTTCGCCTCCCACCAAGGAATCCGCAAGCGCCTTTAGTTGCTCTTCATCGCTTGGCCGCCTCTCGCAGACAAGCTTTAACAATCCCTCTACCGCTTCCTTCGGATAGCCCCCGTCCACAAGTTTTAGAGTCGATAACAACTGCCAATCCGCCAGAAGCGAGACTTGGACGCCCTCCCTCTCCAGCGATTTAAGCGTGCCCATGAGTACTGAAGCGACGTAAGCTGGAGGGAGGTGCGTTTCCTTCAAGGCTTTTTCCGCGATCAAACGCAAAGGCGAGACGTAAAGCTCCTCCGCAGAGCTCTGATCCAGCGAGAACCGATGCCTGAGCTCGTTTACAACGACATAATAAGGTGGAGGGACTGGGCCTAAGTCCAAAGAAGGCCTTGAAATGGGGGGAACGTCGGTTTCTGGATACATCCTGGCGCCCCCGGGAAGCGGGCGCGTGTAAATCGTCCTTGCGCCGCTAACCACTGCCCTTGTTTCTTCCGACGGACCTGACAGGATCTCCTTCAAGCGCTCCTCTACAAGGGAGTACTTGCTTTCGATGTCCTCACCAAGCTTTATGACAACGTCGTCTCCTTCTATTTCCATAGACAAAGGCAATATGAAGACCGTTTCCATGTCCCTTATCTCCTGCTCAAGCGTACTGTTTCCAAGTGGGTACGATAAGTACTTCGCACCTCCCCCGATCCTTATGATAGCCCCATTCCGCTTAACAGCATGGGCAAGCCCTGCCCTTGAAAGCTCGATTAGGTCGAGCTGCCTCTTAGCCTCGCCCTCTATCACAGCCGGCATGCTTCTTAGGTCTTGGGCTCCTTTTATTTCAACCCTCTTTCCTCCTCTAACGCTTACGTTTATGTCCTGCCTTATGGTGCCCAACCCTCTTTTCACCCTACCGGTAGCCCTGAGCGTTAACCCTATGCCCTTGGCGACCTCTGCCACCGCCTCAGGGCTGGCCTCTATGACGTCAGTCCCTATCTCGACAAGCGGTATGCCTAGCCGAGAAAGGCCATACCCCACATCCCCATCCTTCTTCCAAAGGATATTTGCGGCGTCTTCTTCCAGGTTTATGCCTTCCAAGCTCACCCTTAGATCCCCGTCAACGGTAGCCGAGTCAATGTATCCTCCCTTCGATATCATTATGGTCCTTTGAAAAGCACCGGTATTACTGCCATCCGTAATGGTCTTTCTCATGACGTGAAACTCATCGAAAACCCATGAGTGAAAGTAGTGAGCGACCAAAAGCGCGGCCTCCAAGGCCTCACGGTTTATGTCGTGGGGGGGTTCTTCATCAAGCTCCACAAGGCAGCTCTCGCGGGCTACAACGGAATAGTGAAACCTCCTATTCCTTAACTCTTCATAAGTAGCACTCACGTCGTAGTAACCCAGCTCACTGGGAACCGGGTGCTGTTTCCTCACGACCTCCATGATTTCTGGCTCTCCCTTCATGTCAGATGAGCATCCGCAGAATAATTTTCCAGTTTCAAGCTGTTGATGGATCTCTATGCCTACCTTTAGGCCGACCGCTTTCCAGTCGATCATGATACATTCACGCGCTCCACTTTATGAAATTATGGGTTTCATGCCGATCGGTAAAGGAACGCCCTCGGGTCAGAGGTCGGGCTTATCTCGCCAACCATATCAGTCTCCATTAGGCGCTTAACCTCCTTCATGTCTTTTGTGTGCCCGAGCACGAACATGAGCTTAACCAACGCTGCCTCGGGCGTCCAATCGCACTGGTCACCTATAACGCCAGCCTCCTTCAGGAGCCTTCCAGCAGCGTAAACGTTCATGTTCACCCTCCCGTATATGGTTTGAGGAGCCATCACCACCGGTATTCCCGAGTTTATCAGCGACCTAATCGAGGGAAGTATGCTCCTAGCGAGCGGGTCGTTCCCGGGATTTGTCGAAGCATGACCTAAACCGGTACCGGCCAGCACGACACCGTCGTAGTACTTTGAGAGAGAAGCGATGAATTCTGGGTTTATCCCCGGGTGAACGTAAATCAACGCGACCCTATCGTCGAGCTGAAGATCAAGCTTAGGCTTACCTTCGCTTCTTTTGGGGTAATCCCTTATGCGTTCAACGATCGGCTTGCTCGAATCCCCCTTCCAGCGAACCCGTGCATAAGGCAAGACGTTTATGCTCCTGAAGGCATCCCTACGTGAGGTGTGCATCTTCCTAACCTTCACTCCCTGGTGAACCAAGCAGTAGTCATCTGACATGCTGCCATGCATTACGACGACCACGCCAGCCATGTCGCTCGCGGCAACCGCCACCGAACACTCCAGGTTCATCACGTTGTCGCTCGATCCCCTATCGCTGCTCCTCTGAGCTCCAACCAAAGCCACCGGCACTCCCAAGCCCTGAAGCATGAAGCTCAGAGCAGAAGCCGTATAGTGAAGCGTGTCAGTACCATGCGTTATGACCACGCCGTCTGCCCCATCGCTTATCTCATTGTAAACGGTTTGGGCTAAGAGCTTCCAGTGAGACGGACTCATGTCCTCAGAGAGTATGTTGAGTAAAGGGACGCTCCTTATATTAGCAAGCTGCATTATACCAGGAAAGAAAGCTGAGAGCTCCCTAGCCGTAAGCGCGGGAAACACCGCTCCCGTATTGTAGTCGATTCTTGAGGAGATTGTACCTCCCGCACTCACTATGGTGACGTTTCTAAGGCCTTTTTTCGGCAACTCCTTGGGCTCCTCTCCCGCGCTGATCTCAGGCTCGGCCCCTTTGCTTATCAGCTCTATTTGCGCGCCGTCAGGGAGCACGCCTACGTTATATCCGTTATCGAGCTTCACCACGAGCGCCCTGCCGCCCAAAAGGGCGGGTCTCGGCATCAATATGCCCTCGATAACTTGGTCATCTTTTTTTATCCTTATCCGATCCCAAACGGACACATCAGCAGAGCGCAGCAGCTGCACTACGTCCTCGGGATACCCCCCCGTGCTCAAAACAATCGCCGTTCAGCGGCTACTTTCCTGCGAATACACAAAGCGCTTAAGGTACTTAACCCGATTCTTAAGCCTAGGAACGGGATCGCGGTGAGGCATCCTTTCAACTTTTGGCGTTGCTTGCCTAACCTTACCTGCCTTAGTTACCGAACCGTGGCTTGGCATTTGTATGAGTTAAGTAATCAAATTTAAGCGTTGCCCAGCGAATTATCGGTGCCAAGCCCCTAAAGGTCCGCCGTACGCTCGCTAACGCTCCTCATAAATTTCAGTACGGAGTAGATCTCGTCACTGCTCTTGTCTTCCAAAAGCCTTCTTGTGAAGTTTTCAAGCACCAAGTTGGACTCCTCAAGTACTCTTTCTCCTCTACCCGTTATGGTCAAGTTCACGACGCGTCTATCTTCCTGGCTTCTTGTCCTCATAACTAGCCCCCGCTTCTCCATGGAATCAATAAGGGGCGTGAGACCCCCAGGCGACATTAGCACCGTTCTCGAGGCCTCAGTCATGGTACATGTACCGTTGAGATGGAGGCATCTCAGAACTCTGTACTCTTGGAGCCCAATTCCAAGCTTCCGAAGCTCGAAATCACTGGCCTTCTCTATCCTTTTCCAAGCTTCAACTATCCCGTGCCAAAACTCGATCTCTTTTACCACGGCATTGCCCATGGTTTTAAACTCCTCAGATGCTTTTATGCATTATTAGATGGCGAGACCAGCCATGGCCTCCATAAGCTGCCCCGAAAAGGTTTCTGGCGTGCAAGCTCACTAAAGCCCTGCAAGAAAAACGAAAATGCATTTACGCGCCCTCGATAGATGCTGGGAAAATGATGTCCATCAACGAGCCCACTTTAACGGATATCATAAGGGCCCGGGAAAGAATATCACCATATGTTCATAAAACGCCCCTCGTTCGCTCAGAGACGTTCAGCAAAATGACAGGAAATGAGATCTACCTTAAACTGGAAAACTTTCAGAAAACCGGTTCATTCAAGGTAAGGGGAGCTTTAAACAAGCTCATGACGACTGAGCGCAAGGATTTAGAGAACGGGGTTATAACCGCTTCCGCTGGAAACCATGCTCAGGGAGTAGCCTACGCTGCCATGACCCTAGGCGTTAAGGCCACCGTGGTCATGCCCAAATGGGCAAGTGAAGCCAAAGTGAATGCCACCAAGAGTTATGGCGCGGAAGTGGTGCTCTATGGAGCGAACTTTGATGAGGCAGCCGAAAAGGCAAGGACCATGAGCGATCAACTCGGTATGCTCTACGTTCCGGCCTTCGATGATGATCAGGTCATCGCTGGACAGGGAACCATCGGCCTCGAGATCCTGGAGGACGAACCCAGTATCGATTACGTTGTGGTCCCAGTTGGCGGCGGAGGCCTCATATCTGGCATTGCCCTGGCCTGCCAGGGAAAAGCTCAGGTAGTAGGAGTTGAAAGCGAGGCGTTCCCTTCTATTCATGATGCGCTCATGGGAAAAACTCCATCCTTCGGAAACACCATAGCCGACGGTATAGCCGTGAAAAAGCCGAGCCAAAGGACGCTTACCTACATTAAAAAGTACGTTAGGGACATAACTCTGGTAAGAGATGATGAAATAGCAAAGGCAGTGTTCTTACTCATGGAGAGACAAAAAATAATAGCGGAACCGGCAGGAGCGGTTGGACTTGCGGCTCTGCTATCTGGCGATCTGAAATTGAACGGTAAGAGAGTAGTGGTTCTGATAAGCGGCGGGAACGTTGACCTGCACTTGCTTTCAAGGATAATTGATCACGCCCTTTTGGATATGGGACGTCTTCTGATAATTAACTTCGTGGCGCCGGATAGACCTGGCGTTCTTTCCACCGCAGTATCAACCATAGCCGAGGTAGGGGGAAATATAATTCACATACAACATGAAAGGGAAAGTCGCGATGTACCCATAGGTTACTCAAAGGTTAAGATCTGGATGGAGGTACCCGATCCATCGGCCAGCCAAGAGATAATTAAAAAGTTGAGCCCAATCTTTCCATCAGTTACTAAGGGCTAATCGGACCTGACCACCCATACTGGCTTTTTTCTGGCTGGAAAAGCTACGTTGTAAACTTGCACTTCTCCGACCTTCACGCTCTCTACTGTACCTTTATGTATATGTCCATGTACCCATGCATCGAATCCACCCTTCGCTAGCTCCTCCTCAAATCTAGGGTATCCCATTTCCGGCCACATTTTTTCCCTCTCTCCAACCATCGTTGATTTCGTAGGAGAGTAATGACTAAGCACGATCTTCGCGTCAGCCTTCGTGTTCCTCAGTTTTTCAAGGTACTCCCTAATGGTCTTTATCTGTTCTCCCCTTATCTTCCATATGTCTTTTATGTGGGTACGCTGCCAGTAGGTCGGCCTATCAAGAACCCCCTTGGTTCCAAAGACGGCCAGCTTTTCTCTACCTAAATCAAATATCTCCAGTTCATCGATGAGCCAGCGGATCTTACCAGTAGTAGCGCGCATAACGTCATCAAAGGTTTCTTCGTATTCCTCGTTACCTTGGCAAGCCACCAAAGGACCGCTGTAAAATGAGCTAAGCCGATCCAGAAAATCACCTAGAGCGCTAGGGTCTCCCTTGTTAACAACGTCCCCAGCTAAAAGGAGGATCTGCGGCTTTGCTTCTTCCACTTCCTTTTGCGTAGCCTCAATGAACTGCTCGGAAAATCTGGGAACGTGTATATCGGAACTGGCCAACACCATCAAGTTGGTGCACCTCTAGCAGCGCAAAGCCCGTCAACAAGAGCGCTACTCACCATCACCTTAACCGAATATGCCTTATAGGTATGGTCCTTGATTTAGCGCCTGATCAAGGGCCCGCACCGCGCAATCGTCATCTCTCTTGGTTCCAACGCTAATTCTAGCGAAGCCTGCAGCAAACTGCGGTATCATTAGGGTAAGAGGCAGCTTTGGCATTCCCTTAAGGAACTTCATCATTATGAAGTTCGTGAAGCTCTTGTAGGGCTTAATACCATTAACCTTCAATAGCTTGCCGTACAGCCTTTCCCTTTCAAGCAAAACGTACTGTGCGTTTTTAAGGGCATAAGAGGGATCCCTTAGCGCCTCCACAGCGGCAGCCATGCTTGGACGTGACAGCTCGAACCTAGGTGAAAACCCTTCTACGTCCTTTACGAGCCTGCTCGGGGCCAGCAAAAATGAAACGCGCATGCCAGCCATGGCAAAGGCCTTGCTCATGGTTCTAAATATCACAAGATTATCGGTCTCGTTCACGAGATCTGCAGATGAGTAACCCGCGTACTCGGTATATGCCTCATCAAGCAGCAAGTAGCCATCGAGAAAGGAAAGAAGCTTGCTGACGTTTTCCCTTGTGCGCAGCATAGGAGAACCAGTAGGGTTATTGGGATCATCTACGACCAAAAGCCTGGGCCTTTCCCTCTTGGCCATTTCTATGATATCGTCTAGTTCAAGGGACCAGCTATCTCCTTTCTCTGTGAGCGGCACTTTTTCAATTTTGCATCCGAGGGTTCTTAAGATCGGCTCATAGGAGGAAAAAGTCGGCTCGAGCAAAAAGACGAGATCCCCTGGCTTAACCACCCTCGAAAACAACTCGTAAAAGACGTATTCTCCTCCTGAGGCAGCGTGAACGTTTTCAGCCCTCACTCCCGCGTATTTCGCCATAAGATCTTTGAGAAGCACGGCAAGTTCTGATGCCGGATACCTGTTCGCGCCAGCAAGCGATTCCCTAGCGGCCTCAAGAACGTTTTTAGGAGGGGGGTGAGGGAACTCGTTATAATAAAGCCTCAGTTCAGAGGGATCGCATGGCATTTGGCGTACATCGAAGCACGCATATCAGCTTACCGCCATTTTCCATGACCAAGCCCCTTGCCGATCTTCTCCTCGAAAGGATAATGGTTCATCGCCTTGTCACCGCCCTATTGAATATCGGAACGGCCAAACCCATAGCGACCACTGCAAACACTAACATGAACACCAGAGGACCCACTATGGCACTCACCCCCGCGTTCAGCACCATGAGGCGCCTCAAGGCTTCCACCATGTAGGTAAGCGGTATGGCCCTTGCTATATCCTGAAGCCACCACGGAAGCTGCATTATCGGGTAGAGTACCCCGCTGAGGAATATCATAGGGAACTGAAGCATCATCAGTATCATGGTTGCACTCTCCTGATCCGAAGCTATGGAAGTCGCGATTATACCGATTCCCACGAAACCCAGGTCACCAAGGATTAGCACTGCAAGTATTAACAGCGGGTTTCCGTATATCTTTACGCCAAAGAAGGCCACAACCAGCAACACTATTATGGCGGCCTGTATGAGACCTCTAACGGTTTGAGCTATAGCTTTACCAGTTATTATGGATGACCTGGATATTGGAGCTACCATGAGGCCATCCATGGTGCCAAGCTCCCTTTCCCTTGACACAGCCGCGGCAAGCCCCGCCATTCCAGCCATGACGACGGTTAGACCCACAAAACCCGGGGCCATGTACTCAAACTCGCTGGATGGAGCCCATGGAGCTATGCTCTCAACGAACAGCGGCGAGGGATCGCTATGAATAAGCCCAGCCATTATCTGATCCACTGAGGCCTCAAGCTCCGCCGCCACTTGCGGATCCGTGTTATCGACTATAAGCACTACGCTGTTTTGCTGAGGGAAGGTTGGATAGATTATCAGTACCCCGTAATCCTGTCCGCTGATTACAGCCTGTTTTGCCTGCTGCACTGAAGCGAAGCTCGTTGTCGAAAGGACCCCTGATGACTGAGATACCTGCTGGAACGACTGGGCAAAGGCCTGAGCTTGGCCGCCATTTGCCTCATCAACTACCGCCAGAGGTATGTGGTTTATCTGCCCCGACCCTGGAAACATGAAACCAAAGAGCGCTATGAGTATGATCGGCATCAACACAAATGTGGTAAGCCTCATCTTCGACCTGCTGAACTCCAGTAGATCCTTCTGGGCTATCCTAAGAGAATCCTTAAGCGTCTTCCCAGCGCCCATTTTCATCACCTCACAACTCTAGCCGAAGCGCTTTGCTTTCCCAGACTGTCCCTGAGCTGTCTTCCGGTCAACTTAAGGAAAAGCTCTTCAAGGTTCTTTACCCCATTTTCCTCCTCAAGTTTCTTCGGCTCACCTATGGCAAGTATTTTTCCATGGTCTATTATGGCCAGCCTCTCCGACAGCTCCTCCGCTAACGGCATCTCATGTGTTGTGAGTACTATGGTTATATCGGACTCGTGAAGCTGAATTATGAGGTCCTTTATGAACCTAACCGTTTGAGGATCGAGACCCAGGGTCGGCTCGTCCAAGAAGAGAACCTTTGGATTGTGAAGCAGCGCGCGAACCAAGTTCAGCCTTTGTTTCATGCCAGTGGAAAAAGTGCCCACTGGCTTATCCGCAAACCTGCTCAGGTTAACCTCTTCAAGAAGCTCGTCTATCCTCTCTTCGAGCCTATTTCCGCCCAACCCGTAGAGGTTCCCGAAGAACCTCAGGTTCTCTCTGGCAGTGAGCCTATCGTAAACTATGAGCTTGTCGGAAACGAGGCCTATGAGTAACCTCACCTTGTCAGGCTCCTTCTTAATGGAGTAGCCGCCAACGTAAGCATCCCCTTCCGTGGGGCGAAGAAGCGTGGTCAGCATCCTCATGGTAGTGCTCTTACCTGCACCGTTTGGCCCAAGGAGACCGAAGAGCTCTCCGTCCTTTATGCTGAAGCTGATATGATCGACGGCAACGAATCCGTTAAAAACCTTCGTCAGCCCCTCGACCACGATGCTTCCGTCTTCCAACTACATCACCCCTTGGCCTGGGCCTTGCCACGCCTGCCAAGGACCCCTATGAGAATACCAAGCAAGAATATGACCACTATCAGCAGCACCAGCAGGAGCGAGTTGCTTCCTATCTTCGCGCTTGAAAGGTCGCTGCCTATGGAGTTTATAAGGCTCTGTTTCACGTGGACTTGAATCGGTATGTAAGACGTGAATGGAACCTCCGAGTTGTTCTGATACCACGTGACCTGGAGCGTGAGGTTGTAAGTTGTTGGCTTGGCGTTAGAGGTCGTATCCAGTTCGAAGCGGACAATGTCCTGCTGCCCTGGCTGCAGCGAACCGGCGTAATCAGTAGTCACCCCTGAGAACTCGTTGGGAGTTATCAGGTCAAACGTCACGTAATTTGCGGTGTAATTACCCGAATTCTTGAGAGTCACGTAGAGCTTCTGCCCCGAGCCGCCCTGCGTGAGATTATATCCAGATGTGGATATAACCGAGAAGGAGGCCTTGCCGTATATCATGAAGGTTATTGGCACGCTTTCGCTACCACCAGTCCAGCTGATGATCATTCTTGCGGTGTAGTTCGACGGTGATTTGACCGACCCAACGTTGAAGTAGAACTGCACTGGCACCTCTGTTCCCACGGGCAGAACGCCAATCTCGTGCACAGTAGAATTACCCCAAGCAGGCGAAAAACCAGAGGGCAAGCTCAGGTAGACCGTGGCGTTCCGGGCAAGGGATGTGCCATCGTTTACCACGTAAGCCTCAAGCTCAACGTCTTGTTCTCCCGGGAATATGGAGGGCGGGTTGTACCCGACCCCCATCACCTTGATAGAGGCATAACCCGTTATGGGTACTGATACGTTAAGGTCTTGAGTGAAGCCGTTGGAACTTATGGTCAACGGGATCACGTAAACCCCATCGCTGGCATCGGCCTTGATGGAGATAAAGAACGCACCTAAAGCCTGTCCTCCGCTTTCAACGGTGCCGAGCCTGACCGTCTCCTCTCTAGAGTAAACCAACTTCCCATCGATGTAGTAGGAGTAATAGAGGGGACCCCAGAGCTTGAGCGTTGCGTTCGCATTGACGGCACTCCCTCCCTCGTTAACCAGTTCCACGAGGAGCGGAAGGTTGGAATCGCCCGGTGAAGCCACAATAGGCGAGCTTTTAGAGCCCCAGGTAGCTGCCACAACTAGGAAATCTGGCCTTAGCCCAGCTGCCTGCGCCGAAGCCATAGAAAACGAGCCAAGAAGCAGCAACGCAGATACCAGAACAACATATAACGTCTTCACTTTTCATTCACCTCATTAAGCTTATCATATATCCAAATCATCTGGGAGTCAAGCTCCACTCTGACCCTCTTCAGAAGGTCAGAGGCCTCCGAAGGCCCCAAGAGCTTTACGGCATCCTTGAGGAACCTGAACTGATTCTGATAACCGATCAAGGAGATCTTCACGAGCTGATCCCTTCCCACGAAATCCTCGAGTATCCCCCTGTAGTTATCCCAGTTCTCAAGGAGAGAGGACAGCTTGTCCTTGACGCCAGCAAGGGCAACCTTGCCGTCCTCAGTTATTTCGTACACGTTCCTCCCCCCTTCAGAGTACCCCTTAATTAGCCCATCTCTCTCCATGCGCTTCAGAAGGGGATAAAGCGCTCCACTGCTGAAATTCCAGGCGCCCCCCGTCTTCTCCCTAATGGTTTCCATGATCTCATAGCCGTAATACTTCCTCTTGGAAAGCAAGTGAAGCACGTAAAACCTCATTAGTCCATGCAGCGTTCCACTGTACTGCTTGGAGGGAACTTGGCTAGACATGAATTATTTTAAATTGGGGCTTTTAAGAATATCGCATCATACATATCATGCTATATCTCACGCATTAACCTCCAACTGACGTCCGTGTGGTGTAAGCGCTGAGAAAACCATGGCGACAAGCGCCACGCCCATTGAGAAAAGGAAAGCGAGACTCAATCCGTATTCAAATCTCGCCATGTTGAAGCCTTGGCCAACGCCGCCTCCATATATCATTATGTCCATGAGCTGGTTAAGCGGGGTACGGCTAAGCAGGAACGGGAACGTGGCCGCAAGGCTCAGCATGCTCCCGGTATTCCTGAGCATGGTCCTTATCCCTGAAGCCATCCCCCGCCTGTTAACTGGCACTGAGCTCATTATGGCGTTTGTGTTTGGAGAACTGAAGAGGCCGCTGCCAGCGCCCATTACCGTCATGTAGATAGCCAACTTCCAGTAGGGCACGTTGTACGTAATCGTTGAAAGAAGGAAGAGACCAATCGCGCTTATCAACATGCCCAAGGTGCTCAAAATCCTTGCGCCGTACTTATCAGAAAGGCAACCGCTGATCGGTCCAAGCGCCAGAAAACCCAAGCCGTAGGGGATCATCATGATCCCAGCCGAAAAAGGAGATTGCCCGTAAGGTCCTTGCAGGAAAAAGATTAGCAGGAAGGTCACCGCACCGGTCGATAACCCCATGAGCAGGTTTGCCCCATTGGCCAGAGAAAATACCCTGCGCTTGAAAAGTGAGAGCTCTATTATGGGATACTGAGTCCTGCTTTCAACAAGGAAGAAACCGACAAACATCAAGATAGAGACAACTATCATGCCGATAACCATGGAAAATGAAAGCCCTGGAAGAGCCACAAAGGTCAGCCCAAGTAGGAGGGCGGTGAGCGCTCCTGCCAAAAGAACGTTGCCCGCGTAGTCAAAGCCCTGCTCTTTCGTGGGCTCAACGACATCCCTAAGCCTAAAATAGGCCCATGGAACGGCAAAGGCAGCAATTGGTATGTTGAAGAAGAATATCCAACGCCATGAAATGGAGGTTAGTACGCCCCCAACAACGGGACCTATGGTGAACCCGGTTATAAACGCTATTTGGTTTACGCCAAGCCCAAGGCCAACCTCCCCTTTCTTGAACGCGTCAGTAACTATGGCCGTGCTGTTGACCATGAGGAAAGCCCCTCCAAGCGCCTGAATAGACCTGAAGACTATGAGCTCGTTACCCGCCAAAGATCCCTTTCCCATCACGAGGCCACTGAGAAGGGATCCGACACCGAATATGGCAAATCCCATGTTATACATCTTTTTCCTTCCCATGATGTCGGCAAGCTTGCCCAGCGTGGGGACAAGGCTCACCGTGAGAAGCATGTATATGAGTATTATCCAAAGAGCGTAAAAGAAGTTAAGGCCAAGATCCCTCATCATGCTGGGAAGCGCTATGAGAAGGGCCGAGCTCTGAATGCTGCTGAGAAGAGCTCCAACCGTGGTCACAGATAGCGCTGTCCACTTGTACTCCAAGGAGGATCAGGGTTTTGAAAATCTTATCTTTTAAACGTTGCTGATTGGAACGCGCGCGGTAGGAAGAGGGGGGCGTAGCTGGAAGACAGGCTCAAGCCCCGCCCGCATTATGCTCGATATTTCCTCTTGCCTTAGGAGCTTTGGTCTTGCAAGCGTTCTAGCCACCTGCAACACGTCATATGGGATCTTTAGCACGTAGAGCATCTGAAGCGGCAACCTGCCCATAACGTACTTGCCCATGGTCGCCGCGTAGCGATTTTCTGACCCCTTGATCACCAATCCCGCCTTAGAGAATAGGTACCTTTCTACGTAAAAAGCGTAGTTAGCTATCCTAGAGACCAAGTAAGCCCAGACCGGATTTACCGCTCCCCTCAGAAGCGGGTGCAGGCAATCGTAAAGGTTCCAATCAAAGGTGATGATCTTATTGTCCTTCAAAAGCTTGTAAAAACTCGTGGAGCCCGGAAGCGGCGTGTAGAGAGTATACTGAATCGCGTCAAGACCCCTTTTAGCAAGCTCTATGGAGAACTTCACGCTTCTCTTGAGGGAATCCCACGTCTCGTAAGGCGCGCCAAGTATCATGCCACCAAAAACGGTCACGCCCAGCTTATGGAGCACTTCGACTGCCCTAGTGGACATGTTCGTCGTTATTCCCTTCTTCATCTCCCTCAGTGTCTTATCGTCTCCAGACTCAATGCCGATGAACGCGAGGATCATTCCAGCCCTCGCAGCGGCCTCCATCACGTCTGGCCTTCTCACCACGAGGTCAGCCCTTATCTGGGCAAACCACCTTATGTCAGGAGCCTCCTGAGATATCAAGTTAAAGAGCCTCTTCCTGGACTCCTCGCTTCCGGGTATCACCAGATCATCATCCACGAAGAACATGTACTTATATCCCATGTCCCTCAGCGCGTTTATCTCCTTCATTATCCTGCCCTCGCTCTTCATCCTCCAAGAATGCCCCCACATCGCCGTAACGGAACAAAACTCGCAGTTGTAAGGACAACCCCTGGCCGTCTCTACCGTCGCGAACTTGGCCCCTCTTTCTATGACGTCGGCCCTGTAACTGTCTTGCTCTATGAGATCCCACGCCGGCATGGGTGACTCGTCGAGGTTTGCCAACGGAGGCCTAGGAGGAGTGAGCTTTACCTCGCCATGGTCGACGTAGGCTATGCCCTGAACCGAAGATGGCGACCTGCCGCTTGATATCGACCCCATGAGATCAACGGTAGTGACCTCTCCCTCGCCCCTAACCACGTAATCAAAACCATCCCTTAGCACAACCGGATACATGAAGGTTGCGTGATGTCCTCCTGCAAAGGTAATCAGGTCCTTGTCTCTTTCCTTTATGGCCTTCACGACGTCGGCCGCATCAGGATAGTACGATGTGGCTATAGTAGTAAATCCTATCGCGTCATACTTGAGCACTTTTCTTGCGAACTCCTCAGGTGCGCTCTTGTGAATCATGCGATCGTATATTCTTACCTCGTGACCAGCATCGCGCAAACCTCCGGCCAGCTCCGCTAATCCCAATGGAGGCATTCTAATTCCAAAGGAATTATAGTAGCCTTCGCCGTAGGGGTCATAGGGCTTTACAAGTAGTATCTTCATGGCGTCCCACATGTATAAGTACCTTATATTTTTACAGCTTACTATTTTCAAAAAAAGCTTCTTAAATCGATGTCAGGGCTTCAAGGGCCACCTTGGTTGCCCTCTGCGCGTACGCCTTCATATGCGAGGCGTCAAGCATTGCAGTGCGTTCGATCATGTTGTCGCTTATCATGAGTAACGCAGCTGACCTATAGCCCCTTATCTGCCCAAGCGCGAAGAGCGTGGCACACTCCATTTCAACGGCCGTAAACCCAAGTGACGAAAGCCTCTGCGCGAACCCGGGATCCTCAGCGTAGAACGCATCACTTGAAAAAACGGGTCCGACCTTGTACTGAAGGCCTTCGTTGTTGGCCGCTCTTACCAGCGCGCTTACCAGTTCGTGATCTGGCGCCGGGGCAAGACATATGTCCTTCACGTACTGTCCGATGGTACCCCCTGGATTGCTGGCCGCGGAACTGGGTATAACCAAGTCGCCGTATTTCTGTCCGGGTGCAAGCCCCCCAGCGGTTCCAAGCCTTATCATGACCTTTGCCCCGTACTGGTAAAGCTCTTCGAAAACTATAGCCGCAGAAGGGGCGCCCACCCCGTGGCAAGCCACGCTAACTAACTTATCGTTATAGAAGCCCGTGTAAACGTAAAAGCCCCTGTTGGTATTCACGAGCCTGGCATCCTTCAGTACCTCGGACACGAGTTTTACCCTTTCTGGGTCACCTGCCACGAGAACCCTTTCAGCTAAGTCGCTTTTTTTCAATTTTATGTGAAGAGGTTCTATCGCCATTCCAATCATTATGCGATTGGCAATTAAATATAAACCTTAGGCGCGATCAAAAGCTCCTTAGATCAATAGGGGTTGCCTCCACGACCTTAACCCTTAACCTTTCACCCGGAAAGGCTGGCTGCCTTAGGACTACCTGCTTGTAGTTTTGTGTCCTTGCCGTAGGAGCATCTCCGCCCTGAACTACCAACGCCCCGACTTCTCTCCCCACATATCTGCGGTTTATCGCAAGAGCCTCCTCCTTCCAAAGCGCGGATAATAAGTCGCTCCTGACCTTCTTTACCGGGTCAGGGACCTGCTCCCACGTGGCGGCATCTGTCAACGGGCGCGGCGAGTACCTGGCGACGTTCACCTTATCGAATTTAACCCTCTTCAACGCGCTAACGGTTAAGGAGAAGTCATCGTCTGTCTCTCCTGGAAAGCCAACTATTATGTCGGTGTGCACGGAGGCCTCTGGAAACGCGCTCTTGATCTTCCTGAATATCTCAAAGGCCTCGTCTGAGGTATAGCCACGCCTCATGTTTTTAAGGACCGAATCGCTGAAGCTCTGGACCGGCACGTGGAAGAACTTGAAGACCTTGCTTGAGCGATACGCGTCAAGAAGATCGTCTATCCAAATCAGAAGCCCGCGCGGATTTATCATGCCAACCCTCACGCGAAAGTCGCCTGGAAGGTCGACCATCATGCCAAGTAGTTCGGGAAAGCTCATTCCAAGATCTCTTCCCCAGGAGTTTATCTCCACGGCCGTGACGTCGACCTCGACCGCGCCCTTTTCAACGGCTTCCTTCACCAACCTCAGCAGGGTCTTTGGCGGATAACTTGCTATGGTCCCTCTGGCGAGCTTGGTTGCGCAAAAAGAGCAGTTCCCCCCGCAACCGGTCCCAATTGGGAGGGTGTAAACGGGCCCTCCGGGAGGGGGAGGGAGAAGATCACCCAGCTCACCGCTCAGGTCGCACCCAAGCGATCCCAAAAACTGGCGCCTATCCCTCAGCGGAATCACGCTCGCCCCTGCCGACAACCCCACCGAGGGGTACACCTCAGCCGAGCAACCAGTCACTATGACTTCCTTTCCCGCGTTCCTAAGCCTCCTTATCGATGAGGACAGCTTCCTGTCCGATGCCTCCCTGACCGCGCATCCGTTTATTATGATCACGTCTGCGTCCTCGCTTTTGTCAACAACGGTCATGCCAGTGCTCCGCAACGCCTCCGCGAGACCCTTGGCATCCGCCTGGCTCAGCGCGCATCCCATGCCTTCAACAAAGAACTTTTTACCTTTGATTGCCATAAAGTCCAAGCCTCTGGCCAACCCTTCCGATCAGCCTCCTTGAAAGTGGCGAAAGCCTTCCGCCACCGTTGGTCCCGCCTTTTCTGATGGCGCTCAACACGTCTTCCCAGCTATCCGCGTTCTCAAGGTCTCCTCCGTAGGTGTAGCCGTTACCCACCTCCCAGGGGAAGTGAGCGTCACTGCCACCGGTCCTTACAAAGCCTGTCAATGAGACCGCCTTGCGGTTAGACCCAAACCAGTTTGATGCATTGAAGACCTCGACGCCATCGACCTTCGCGCCCCGTTCTAAGGCCTTTCCCATACCCATCTTGAATCCAGAAAACGGATGCGCTGCCACGGCTAGGCCTCCTCTCTGGTGTATAAAGTCAACGGCCTCTTCAAGGCTCACGCCCTTAGCTGGGCACTCGAAAATGCCAAGGCCTAGAAGGTGCCCAACTGCCGTGCTGATCTCCACGCCCGGCACCACTATTATCTCCTTCTCATCCTTGAAGGCAGCTATCCCGTTCGTGGTATTGTGATCCGTAACCGCGAAGCCTGACAGTCCTTTCCGCTTCGCGAAGGTTATGATATCCTTTGGCTTGTTTACCGAGTCCTTGGAAAAAACCGTATGAACATGAAGATCGAATACCCTCAAAAAATTCGCCTCAATGTATCCTCGAGCCCTCAGGAACGTCGCGCATGGGAATCAGTATGCCAAGCGAGCCATCGCTTCCCTCGGCCGCCAGCACCATGCACTCTGACTTCTCACCCATCATCTCCCTGCCCTTTATATTGACAAGTACGGCGATTTTTTTGCCTATGAGCTCCTCTGGCTCGTACTTGAGCCCTAGCCCACCCAGAGTGGTCTTCGTAAACCCTCCAAAGTCAAATTTTATGCGTAAGAGCTTCTTCGATCCCCGTACCCTTTCAGCGCTTATCACCTTTCCTATCCTTATGTCGATCTTCTGGAAATCCTCTATGCCTATCTCGGGAAGTAGCGGCTCGATGGGCTTCTTGGGCGAGACCTTGGAAAAGACTGGATGCGGTTTGGAAACACTGCTACCCGGGGAGAGCTCGCTGTCCACCGTCTTCCAGCTTGGGCTGAGCCCAAGGAAGGACAACATGGTCGAAGCCGACAACGGAGCTATGGGATAAAGCATAAGCGCTATGTCCTTTGCCACGTTACTTGCCACGTAAATCGTGTCCCTACCCTTTCCTTCTTTGACCTGTTTCCAGGGCTCCCTCTCGTTGACGTACCTATTTCCCGCCCTCGCGAGCGCGAGCATCTCTTCCACTGCCGATGAGAGAGATGTTCTATCCATGGCCTCCGTGTAGGCCTTGGCCCTTTCCTTGGCGTAGTTCATCAGTTCTCTGCTTTCTGCGTCAAGCTCTCCTGGATCAGGTATGTGGCCGCCGAAGAACTGATCCACGAAGGTGAGCGTCCTATGGACGTAATTTCCCAGCGTGTCGTTGAGGTCGGAGTTGACCCTTCCCATGGATGACTCAATCGTTATCGAGGTATCTTTGCTCTCCGGCCTTACCTGCATGAGCACGAACCTCCAGTACTCGGCAGGCATGGCCGAAAGGGCCTCATCGCTCCATATGCCCTTCTTCTTGCTCTTCGACGCCTTCTCTCCGCCGAAAAGTATGAACTCAGTTGAGCTCACCGTCCACGGAAGGATGTAGTCCTCGTTGGAGGCCATCAGGAGGGCGGGCAAAATTATGGTGTGGAAGGGGATGTTGTCCTTTCCCACAAAGCAGACGAACCTCGTCTGCTTATCGAACCAGTAATCCTTCCACCTATCTGACTCACCCCTGCGCTCGAAGTACTCCTTCGTGGCGGATACGTAACCAAGAACCGCCTCCATCCAAACGTAAATTGTCTTTCCCTCGGCGCCCGGGAAAGGCGCGGGTATGCCCCAGCGGTTATCGCGCGTCACGGAGCGAGGCTTGAGCCCGTCCCTTATCATGGCAAGGCTGGTGCTTTTCGCGTTGTCCGGCAACGCGCTGTTGGACTTTATGTAGGCTTCGAGCCTATCGGAAAAGGCGGGCAGGTCAAAGTCCCACTCGTAAGTGCTCTTCCAGGTTATGGGCTCATCGCAGAAAACCCCCCTCGGGTTTATCAGGAGTTTAGGCTCCAGCAACCTCCCGCAGTTATCGCACTGATCTCCATGGGCCTCGGGGTAACCGCAGTAGGGGCAAGTACCTACCACAAACCTGTCGGGAAGGAACATCTTCTTTTCCTCGCAGTAGGGCATCTCGATCTCGCGCTTCGTGATGTAACCGTTCCTGTAGACCTTGTCGTAAAAATCCCTAACAAAGGACTTGTGCACTTCGCTTTCCGTACGCGTGTAGTTATCGAAGTTTATTTCCCAAGCCTTGAGTATTTCAAGGATCTTCTTGTGGTTTTCGTCGGTTATTTGCTTGGGATCAACTCCCCTTTTAACAGCCTCTACTTCAATCGGCGTTCCGTGCTCGTCCGAGCCGCTGACCATCACCACATCATCGCCCTGCATCCTCATGTAGCGCGTGAAAACGTCAGCCGAGAGCAAGTGTATTAGGGTACCTAAGTGGGGCTCGTAGTTAACGTACGGCCAAGCTGAGGTTACTACCCACTTTCTACCAGACATAATTCATACAGCCAATAGAGTATAAAAGCTGAGGGGTCGGCCATTCGGTTTCCTGCCCTCAAGCGTCACCGGCTAGTACTTTATGATTTCGAGATGCTTCGCCCTGTAAAAGTTATAGGCGTCGGTCATGGATAACTTGTACTCATCTCCGTCCTTCTTTTTCATAACCAAGTCATATCCGTCAGCGCCTTCCACGCTCGCCACTTCCCCATCAAGTACTACGGAACTGCCCAGCCTGAGCCTGAATATCCTTACCAGCGATATCTTTTGATAAACGAGCCTGCCGTCCCTTTCTTTTTTCAGCAACTTCTGGCTGTAGCTGGTCTGCGCGAGAAACCTCTTCTCCAGCTCACGCCTTAAGTTCAGCGAAAAACTCGGAGAGTAAGCCTGCACATCAACTCCGCCCTCTTTTTCATCGAACTTAAGGGGCATTTCAGAATGCCTCCGCCCAATCGACTCAACCATGTGCCTAAGCCTTGTCACTTCATCGCGATCAAGTCTGCGTCCCTCTCCCCTTATCTGGATCAGATACGGGTAGTTTTTCTCCTGAGCCATGGCGCACGAAGGGCATATGGAACTCTCATAAGAGACCTCCACTTCACCTTTCTCATACTTAACAAGTCCAAGGCCCACATTTATCTCGGCAGTAAAGGCCACTCTTGCCCCGCTGTTATGTTCGCCCACGTGATCTATCGTGATTTCGTATCCCTCGCTGTCCTTAAGCAAGCCGTAAAGGGCCGAGTGCACGAGGTCTACCCAGCCTTCTCCAGTTGGTGCTGGTATCCACTGCCCCTTCCACCTTATTGATCCGCATACCCTGCACTTTGGAACCCTCAGCTTTACGAGCGCGGGCAACCGATCTATATGAGACAACGCGCAGTCCTCACATAGGTTACCCTCTACTAAATGATGGGGGCTTTCGCGCGAGTACCCCCTTCCATCCTTGAGTTCCCTTCCGCAAAGCGCACAAACTCTCAAATCTAAGCATATACGTAAGGCGTTTTTAAACTCATCCTTAGAGGGCAGCCCGCGACCTCACCTACTCTTAAGTAGCGAGGGGAAGAAAAAGCGCTTGCCCGCTGCAGTCTTAATGCCATCCCACTCCTTGAGGATCTTTACGCTTTCGTTTGCAACCCTGATCGCATCGTCAACCCCGGCATTTGCGTCGAACTCACCCGTTTCCCTCTGGGCTATGACCGCCGTTACCGCGCCGGCCCTTCCTCCGTACAGCCTCGCAACGGTAAAAAGCGTAGCCGTCTCCATCTCGAAGTTGAGCACGCCAGCCCGCCTCAGGTCAGGCAGGACTTCCTGCATCCAGCTCTGCTCATATCCCCTGTATCCCGGCCTGCCTTGGCCGGTGTAAAACGTGTCGGTGCTCGCGGTAACGCCGACGTGATATCTTATGCCGAGTTCTTCTGATGCCTCTATAAGGGCCATGGTTACCTCCATGTCTGCCGCAGCGGGGTACTCCGTTCTCACGTATTGCTTGCTTGCTCCATCCAGCCTAACGGAGGCCGCGGTGATGACCAAATCACCGAGCTTTATGTCTTGTTGGATAGCCCCCGTGGTGCCAACCCTTATGAACGTGTCGGCCCCAACCCTGAAGAGCTCCTCAAGCGCGATTGAAAGGCTTGGTCCTCCTATGCCAGTTGAAGTACATGATATTCCTACTCCTGCGTAGGTCCCCGTGTGAGTGACGTATTCCCGGTGAGATGCCCTGAACCTAACGCTGTCCCACCGAGATGATATGCGCTCAGTTCTCGAGGGGTCACCGGGCAGCAGCACGTATCTCTCGACATCGCCGGGGCCGCAAGCTATGTGGTATTCCTTGCCGTTTACTTTCGGTTCTTCGGCGGCCATTTTCGTCACCTCAGGTGAAAAACGTCGGGCAAAAGCTCCCTTAGCTTTTGCACTTTTTCCCCGTATATGACGTCCATATCCGGCGAGAACTCGCTCAACACCTGGCGGCACGCCCCGCATGGAGACGGGTTTACCAAGTCAGATACCACGGCTATGGCCTGAAAATCTCTGAAACCCTCAGACACTGCCTTGAAAGCGGCCACCCTTTCAGCGCACATAGTAAGTCCATACGAAGCATTTTCAACATTACAGCCCGTGAAGACGTGCCCGTCCTTGGTCAATATGGCCGCACCTACCCTTATCTTAGAGTACGGCGAATAAGAGTTCTTCATAGCCTCTCCCGCAGCTTTAACGAGATCTGCATACCTCTTATCCATGATACTCGATGCGAAACCACTGTTAAGGCTAGCGAGAAATGGACCGCAGGCCACGCAAATAACCAGCATGGCATCTGCAAGAATGCCTTAACCTTTTGGCCTTCCGACCTCTCGTGCCGCGGTGTGCTTCCAGCTAACTGCACTCCAATCTCGGCTTATATTTTCTCCTTAAAACTTTAATGCCAACGGCTAGGTTAACTTTGATAACTTTGTCAGATGAAGAGGGAGGAAGAAGGAGGCCAAAGTTTTCTGCAAACCTGCCCTTCGAGGGATCGTCGGGAGAGACGTATTACCTGAAGTTTGCCGTTTGGGATGGAAAAGGCGGCAGTCATGTGTACACCGCGACGCTGACCGTTCGCGAGGGATCGAACTACACCGACGTGGCCAAAATAAGCGTGGCTGAAAGGGATCAATCGTTCAAGCTCATATCTAAAAAACTTTATGGCGAGGAACAGCTCAAATACAGAGCAAGCTCGGATACCTCCGAGAATGCAGACGAACAGGACGATAGCGGTCTCTGATTGGTCACTGGGTTACACTGATAACGACCTTCCCAATCACCTTCCCCTCTTCCATGTCCTCGTGAGCTTCTGATACTTTACTCAAAGGCACGACCCTGCTTATGATGGGCTTTAGCCTATCAGCTCTTGCTAGCTTGAGGACCTTTAGAAGCTCGGCCTTTGTCCCTCCGTAAGCGCCCATAAGTGTTATCTGCCTCGTATAAAGGTCCCTCACGTCCAGCGGAACATCCTTTCCAGTGGTCGCCCCTGGAGTCACAAGACGGCCAGTTGGAGAAAGGCACCTGATGCTTTGAGCCCACGTAGCGGCTCCCACGTTCTCGAACACGACATCGACGCCCTGCCCGTTGGTTATTTCCATGGCCGACCGCACAACATCGCTTGACCTGTAATCTATGACGTGGTCCGCGCCGAGACCTTCCACGAACCTCAACTTCTCCTCTCCTCCAGCGGTGGCTATCACGGTTGCTCCAAGCAACTTTGCTATCTGGACAGCTGCGCTTCCAAGCCCCCCGCTAGCTCCCCACACCAAAACGACATCGGAGGGCCCGACTCTAGCGAGCGTTACCAATGAGTGCCAGGCCGTCATAAATGTGACAGGAATTGCTGCCGCCACTTTTTCGTCTAGGCCATCTAGCGCAATCGCATTATAAGCTGGAATCGTAACGTACTCCGCGTAAGTTCCTTCTGCCTGATTTCCAAGTAGTTTCCTGTTCACGCATTGATCCTCTCTGCCCGTAATGCAGAAACGACAAGAACGATCAACTATAAGCGGATAAAGGACGACGCCATCACCCTCTTTTACGCCTTTGACCCCAGGTCCTAACGCCTCGATCGTGCCCGCACCGTCCGCGCCTAGCACGTGGGGAAATGGCGTCTTATATCCTCCTATGCCTCTTCTTACCCAGATGTCGACGTGGTTCAGCGAAGCGTAGCTCAACCTCACGAGAACTTCACCGTACTCTGGCCTTGGCTTTTCAAGATCCCCATATCTTATGACCTCGGGCCCTCCGTTTTCAGTTATAAATGCAGCCTTCATCTTCGCTTACTATTCCATATGATGCAGAGTTAAGCGCTTTGCGCTCCATCTTTGGCACCCTGCACCCAAGGACGCATTACCCTCTTACCCTGCGCGTTCACCGAAAATAAACTTAATTATCACTTAGTAGTTTCTCTCGGGCTCGTAGCTCAGCATGGAAGAGCGCCGGACTTTTAACGATCGGAAGAGATCCGTTGGCCGCGGGTTCAAATCCCGCCGAGCCCGCTTTTCAAAAAACCTATTTACCACTGCCATGTATTACTGAATTGAGCTATTACCAAGGGCCGGACAGAAGAAAGCCAAGTGGAGGACTTAAGGGAAGGCAGAGGAAGAAGAGAGCATACGAACTCAAGAGGCCTTTCCACCCATGCGTTGCCCTCGCAGAAAAAGAGCTCTTCGTGGTTGAAAGGGTAAGAGGCGGAAACAAAAAAGTCAGGGCAAAGAACGTCACATTTGTGAACGTGTACGATCCAACTACGAAATCGGTTAAGAAAGAAAAGATAATTGCCGTAGAAAGAACTCCATCTCACGCCGAGTACGCCAGGTCCAACATAATAACCAAAGGCAGTTACGTAAAGACCGAAAACGGTCTGGTTCTTATAACCTCGAGGGTCGGACAACATGGCGTGGTAAACGGAAGGGTCGTAGAGCAGGCAAAAGCAGCTTGAAGGTGTCTTCTTGAAAGAGATAAGGATTTGGACCGCTTATTTCGACGCCTCTAAGACGAGGCGGTACGGCAGAAGGATAAGATCAGATCTTGCCGTAAGGAGGCCCACGCAACAAGATCTCCTAGAGGCAGCCAAGAGGCTCGGTCTTTCGGCCACTGCCGAAGAGGCCCGCTATCCGAGGGACTCATGGGAAACGGGAAGGGTTAAGATCTCGTGGGAAGGCAAGAAGCAAACCCTCATAAAGAGAATCGGGCAGGAGCTCAGAAAGATAAAGCAAGAACCAGCAAAGGTGAGTGAACGTGAAAAAAGCTAGGGTTATACACATAACGCCATCAAACCTCATCGTCGCAACGACGTCAGGCGATGTAAGAGGAGAACTTATAGCCGCGGATTCCAAGGGTAACCTCATAGGAGAGGTGGTTGACGTTTTCGGGCCTGTTTCAGCTCCTTACCTTCTTATCAAGCCTCAAAAGGCAGTTGTTGAAGAGGGAACCCAACTCTTCCTCTACAGAAAGGCCAGAGATAAAAGGGAGAGAAAGTGAGCTGGAAACGGGGATCCCAAGATAGGTATTATAAGGTCGCGCGCAGAGAGGGATATAGGTCGAGATCGGCCCTCAAGCTTGAGGAGATCCTCAGAACAAAGAGGCCCAGAAACGGGGATGCTGTGCTTGACCTTGGCTGTTCCCCAGGCGGATGGTCTCAGATCCTCTCAAACCTAGTGGGGCCTAAAGGATCCGTAACCGGCGTGGACGTGGTAGATCCCCACATAACGCTTCCCAACTTCCGCTTCATCCAGATGGACATGAGAGATCAGGTACCTTCCGTGGGGCCCTTTTCATGGATTTTCTGCGATGCGGCCCCAAAGTTCATGGGCGTGAGGGACGTTGACATGGCTAGGGCACAGGAACTATGGTACGCGTGCCTAAACTGGTGCGACAAAACCCTAAGGCAGGGAGGGGCCCTCGTCATGAAGGTCTTTCAGTCAAGGGAACTTGACGAGATAAGACCCGAAATAGCTCGGCGCTTTTCGAGCATAAAGTTCGTAAAGCCCAAGGCTTCAAGAAGGGAAAGCTCGGAGATCTACCTGCTCTGCGATGGGTTCAGGAGCCCTTCAAGCAACGACACCGGGTCTTCGTCACCGGCATCAAATCTAACTCCTTGACCGTCGAAGTGAGTGGCGCTAGCAGAAAGCCCTGCTTCCGTTAGCCTGCCCACCACCGACTCCGTAGAGGGACTTCTTCCCCTGAGAAGCGTCGGCAACGTGTAGTAAAAGGGCGCATGGCCCAATTCATCCCTAAGCAGATGTATGAGCTTGATTGCCCTCTGAGGGTTTTGATACATGCGCTCTCTCGCCTTCAATGCGTCAGCAACCCTTCTCACGAAATCCGGAGATGAGAGCTCGCCAAGCCAAAGGGGACCGGCAACCTCAGGAAGGCCATTCCCTCCCTTGAAGCGCCCCAAAAGCTCCATGAGATCATTGCCCCACTTCCTCACCTTGCTCTTGAAGAGGTAACCCACGTATCCCAGCGCAAGAGAAGGGTCAGCCGTGCGATTCATGCTTACCCTCACGAATACCCTCACGTAATGATCCGCATAAAACGAAAGAAGGGGGTCGATGAAAAGACCCTGCACCCTTGCCCTCCTGAACGCGTACGATATGAGCACCCTGACCGCTATCTCATGGCAAAACTCCGACCTGAACGTCAAGGAACCGTACTTTTCAAGTGCGGCTTGCGGATACCTTCCGCAAAGGGTTGCTAGATCCGTGGCAGTAAATCCCAGCATGCCTCCTACCTTCACCGCGGACAGCGCCGCATCGATGTAAGGAGCTGGGGAACCGAAGGGATCGAGGTCCACGAGATCGTAGCGATGGTTGGGAGAACTGTTGACCGTGAGGAAAACCCGAGCGTCGGAGGACTGAACCATTACGTTTTCGCTTACCCCATTCTCACGGGCCGATTTCAAAAGAAGGGATAACGATGAAGGAGAAAGGTCGTTGGCATCAACCTTTGCGCCGATCAAAGCGTACCTTATGGCCCTCGCTCCCACGCCAGTCATTACGTCGGCAACTCTAGGCTCATGAAGCAAGGAAACCACGGCCAAGGATATGTCGCGGTTCAAAGAGGCAACAGGGTTGTAAAATGGTATAGAGCTTCTCTTGACCTCGTGGACGTCGGGGACGAGGAGCCTCGCCTCTCCCTCGCTCACCCACTTTACCGGAAAGCCCGCGTGTTGAGCTTCCAACTCTTCCTCACGAAGCTAGGGTTCATACCGACTCTCAATAAAAACTCAATGGTTTTGCGATCTGAAGGATATCCTGAACCCGCGAACAGGATACCGCTAACCGCGTTGTCCCTTATAACCTTGGCTATTATAGAGGCAGCCGAAACAAAGGGGCACGAAGAATCCGCATCATGGGTTGCCCGCACAGGTATTCCGCCTGCGTACTCCGAAACCTTGCGCGCGAACCTAATCTCAGAGCCCAGCGCGTCCACAACAGCCTCGCTCGGCTTAAGCGTTCTTATGAGCTCAGCCATCAACAACGCCTCGAGCTCGTTCAGGCTTCCTCCGCTTGCCTTCACATTGGAGTCTATAACACCGGGCGGCACAACAAACGCCTCCACGGGCATAGTGAATACGATCTTACTGGCAAGCTCTTCCCTTTTTTTGGGACTCAGCTTTTTTGAGTCCTTAACCCCAATTTTTTCGAGCTCCTCACGAACGCCCTCATCACCCGCAACCGCTGCTATCACCATGGGCCCTATGACTGGCCCCCTACCGGCCTCGTCTACACCCGCAATGACCTCGCTCATGTTCCCTTCCACTCGGCATATATCATCATGTGATCTTTTTCGAATGGCTCCAGCTCCCTTTGATCGATTATTTCAAAACCTCCTTTCTTCAAGACGTCCCTTTCTTTTGCGAACACCCTCCTCGGGTCCGCTACGACGTCAATACTTCTCGCCTTTATGGCGATCATACCCTTTCCGCCCTCTTTGAGGAAGTACCTTGCGTTGTTAACAAATAGCTCGGCCTGATTTGGCTGCGCAACGTCACAATAAAGGTAATCAACCTGAAGGACCCTTCCCATGTAGCTCTCAGGACGTCTCGCATCCGCTAATATTGGGACTATGTTCTTCTTTCTGGAAGCGACGCCCAAAAGTTCGCTCATAGCCACACGCGAGATCTCTATGGCGTATATTATACCAGATAAGCCAACTACGTCTGACACATGGCTTACCGTAGTCCCCTGTGCGGCGCCGAGGTAAAGCACACTGCTTCCAGGCCTTATGAAGTCGCCCCTAAACCCCTTAACTATAAAAGCCGCGAGCTTACTGCGATACGGGATCCATATCCTATACTCATCGCCGTTTACCTTGACCAAGGGTTCACCGTAAACGCTGTAACCCCTAACTAAGTTCCTCGTGGCAAGCTCTTTTCTGGTCCTTCCTCCTTCCTCCAATGAAACAAAGTACATCCCTGGCATTTCAGGAATCTCGGTCGCAGAAAGACCTCTTAGCTCTATCCTAGGTCACTTTCGGCGCTTTCTCCCCTTATCATGCTTCCTTCCAAACGGCCTGCCTTCCTTTCTTGGACGAGGGGGAGAAGACAGTATCTGCTTCACTTTAGCTTCAAGGTCTGCCTTTATAGCCGGGTCAATCCGTCCTTCTCCGAAAACATCAATCCTTGCCGCGATGGCTATCTTACTAGCTACTGCCCTTGCAAGCCTTCCCCTGAGCCACTTAGGGGCGGAATGAACCGCCGGGTATTGAAATATGACGCCGTGCTTTGGCGGCCTCGCGCCCGTCTTCATGGCGCGGAAAAGCGCCTTCTCGGCGCCTAACACCTGAATGGTGCTGGAAGGCATCCTCGCAAGCCTATCCAACCCTCCTGCTAAAGAGATTAGCCTAGCACCGAGAGCGGCGCCAACGAGCTCTGTCAGGTTGGGGGCTGCCTCCTTCATGGCCCTTTCAACGTAATCGTCTAGCTCTTCCCTTACGTCGTACAGCTGAAGGAGGCCCTGCGCTAGCTCGCGCAGGGGCTTCCATGCCTCTTCATCCCACTGTGCTCCCATCGATGAATCCGCAGCCTTGATTATGGATTTAGCTGATTTTATACCAGAAAGCGATTGCTCATCTAGATATGGCCTAATGCCAGCTAAAACGACCTTTAGGTAAGCCCTCTGGTCAGGGACTATGGAATTAAGCTCAGGAAAGTGAACCCCGTACCACTCTCTAGCGCGGGTGGACAGAACGTTAAGGGTCTCATCTAGGTCATCAATTGCTCTTATACCCTCGGCCGCCAGGAGATCTCTTCTCGAAGACTCCTGCTTTATGACGCTTCTGCTCTGCTTGGCGGAAAAAGAAGTCAAAGCCTCTCTGTACTTATCTACCGGAAGGCCAAGCGCCGTCGAGACGACCTGTTCGGAAAGCACGTTGCGAAACTCCTCTGGCGCCGCTATTCTAGCCTTGTAACCCTTGAGCGCCCCTAAAACGTCTTCCGAAAACACAACCAGCTCTTCTCCTGCGGGCACCGCCGACAAGGCCTGGCTAAGGAGCTCAGGGATCTCACCGCGCGAGAGAGAGCCAAATACCGCATCGGCCTCGTCCTCGGTTAACGGCCTTGCGTACCTCTTTTCCATATCGTCCCCAAAGACCAGTATACCCGCAGGGGTGACCACCAAATAAGAGGGCATACATTAACCCTAGCCCTCTCTTAAAAGCTTTAGAAAGAGCTTTTTCGCGCGCTCAATGCCATGGGAGTCGCTCGCGCTCGCCAGACCATAAAATCACAGGCCTCGATCAATAACCGTTAATAATCACAGGAAGCCTCGTAAAGCCTCGAGCGGGCTTCGAACCCGCGACCCCCTGCTTACGAGGCAGGTGCTCTGACCGGGCTGAGCTATCGAGGCAAATTCATAATAAGGGTGCGCTTAAAGATTACGACTTGAAAATCGGAGAGGTAGGGGAGAGGAAGCTCATCGAAA
>ERZ1669250.183-NODE-183-length-33456-cov-7.136253_pt1 | contig 33456 bp, 34 predicted proteins | sample MGYA00579295_ERZ1669250 | MGnify/ENA primary metagenome ERZ1669250 (study PRJEB41166, sample SAMN08046056) | hot springs metagenome | biome: hot spring; feature: acid hot spring; material: thermophilic sediment; isolation source: thermophilic sediment from acid...
AGAACCTGAGCTTCCCAAGCTCATGACGTGGGTTCGATTCCCATCACCCGCTCCACTCCGTTCCTCGCAGTTCCGGCACACGCGGCCACGCCCCACTTGCGGTGCCATTGAAATCCCGTGCTTTTCTGTATCGCGGCCAGGGTGGCAGCGTCCCTCTGCCCGTCGCCTACCCGTCGCGGGGATGTGGCGCCTGCGCTTCCATGGCAGCACATCAGGGTCCCCGCAAGAAGGATCCGAATACCTCTGTGGCAAAGCCCAGCCACAGCCATTCCATTTGACAGACCAGGATCTAGCACTACCCTTAATAAGGGTATGGAATCATCGAAAAACGCCTACCACTAGAGTACAAACGCCCACCAGAAGAGTACAAAGACGTCATCGACGGTTTGTACCCGTGCTGTTTCGCTCTGTCCTAAACGCACAAGTATGCCCTTGAGGCACGGGAGTCGTTCCATGCAAGTACTCAGCGCAAGTCAATTCTTTCTGGTTTCCGATGTGCTCTCCCTGTGCATTGCGGCCTTCGCCGCCGCAAGCCTGTTCTTCTGGTTCGGTCGTTCGCAGGTCTCGTCGCACTACAAGACGGCTCTGACGATTACCGGGCTGGTAACCTTCATCGCCTTCTACAACTATTGGCGCCTCTTCGACAGCTGGGACGCCACCTATACCGTCGTCAACGGTGTGATCAGTGCCACGGGTGTGCCGTACAACCAAATCTATCGTTATACGGATTGGCTCCTCACCGTGCCGCTGCTGCTCATCGAATTGATCCTCGTGATGCGTCTACCGCAGGCCGAGACCATTTCTCGCGCGTGGAAACTCGGCAGCGCTGCCGCACTGATGATCCTGCTCGGCTATTTCGGTCAGGTCTCCGGCGCCAACGATTCTGCTCCACGCCTCATCGGTGGTGTCCTGTCGATGATCCCTTTCCTGTATATCGTCTTTGCCCTCTACAGTGGTCTCGGTGAAGCCATCGAACGTCAGCCGGAGACGGCACGTGGCCTGGTCCGACTCGCCCGCAACCTTACTGTCGTAGCCTGGTTCTTCTACCCCATCGTGTATTTCCTGCCCTTTGTGGTGTCCTTCGATGGTGGCACCATCACCACGGTGATCCAGATCGGCTATGCCGTCGCCGACCTCACGGCCAAGGTCATATTCGGCCTACTGATCTACACCATCGCGGTCCGTAAGTCCGAGGCGGAAGGCATGAAGGCCTGAGCCTTCACGTCCTTGTCAGCGCAGCCGCGGGGCCCTGCCCCGCCCTGCCCTCCAGCGCACGACTGCGAGGTACCCCATGGACAGCAAGAATGCGACAACCCATCTTCAGCAGGTCGAGCAACGTATGCACGACCTGATACAGCTCAACGCGGGCGGAGCCGCGACGGCTTGCGCCGCACACCTTCAGGCCGGCGGCTCGCGGGTGCGGGCGCGGCTGGCACTGCAGGCCGGCACGGCGCTCCAGGTGAACCACGACGACGCCATTGCCGTCGCCAGCGCCTGCGAGCTATTGCATAACGCTTCCTTGGTCCACGACGATCTGCAGGACCGGGACACCGAGCGGCGCGGCCGGCCGGCCCTGTGGCACAGCTTCGGCGAAGCCGTGGCCATCTGCGCCGGCGATCTCTTTCTCTCCGCCGCCTATGCGGCACTGACGGATACCGGCGCGCGCGCTGCGCCCCTGATGGCGTGCGTGCACCGCCGCGTAGCCGAGGTGATCCGCGGCCAGGGTGAGGATCTTGCACTGCGCACGGCGATTCCGGACTCCCTGGAGACCTACGAACGGGTCGCCCGCGCCAAATCCGGTCCATTACTGATACTGCCGCTGGAACTTTCCCTGACCCTCGCCCATCGCGAAGCCTTCATTCCAGCCGCGACCGAGGCCTGTGCCTGCTTTGCCGTGGGGTATCAGGCAGCGGATGATCTGGTCGACGAGGCGCGCGACGCTCTCCATAAGGAACTCAACCTGGTGGCGGTATTTGCGGCGCGCGGCGTGGCGGAGCCTATCGCGGCCACGCGCGCCCTGGCTCTGGAGCGTTTCACGCAGGCCCGAGCAGCCGCCCTGCGCCTGCCCTCTGGCTGCGGTGACCTGCTGGCAGAACTGGCCGCTCAGTACGCCAACGACCTCGCCACAAGTGTGAGGGCCTGCGCATGAGCCGAGTCGTCGTCATCGGTGCGGGTTTCGGGGGCATAGCGGCCGCCCTGCGCGCTCGCGCCAAGGGTCACTCGGTGACTGTAATCGATCGCGCTCCGCGCCTGGGGGGCCGTGCCCAGGTGTATGAGCGGGATGGCTTTCGTCACGATGCCGGACCCACGGTCCTGACGGCGCCCTTCCTCTTCGACGAGCTTTTTGCACTCTTTGGCAAGTCCACAGCGGACTACGTCAAGATCGTGCCGCTGCCGCTGTGGTATCGCTTCCGCTTCCACGACGGTGATACCTTTGACTACGGCGGCGGCATCGAGCAAACGCTGGCGGAGATCGCCCGCATTCATCCGCCGGACGTAGACGGTTACCGCGCGCTGCTCGAGCAGTCGCGACGCATCTACGAGGTCGGCTTTACCCAGCTGGGCGACGTGCCGTTTCACCGCCTCAGCTTCATGTTGCAACAGGTACCTCACCTGGTGCAGCTAGGGGCCTGGCGCACTGTCTGGCAGATGGTCGCGCACTACGTGCAGCACGAGAAGATCCGTCAGGCCTTCTCCATCCAGCCACTGTTGGTGGGCGGCAATCCCTTTGACACCACCAGCATCTACGCACTCATCCATTTTCTTGAGCGCGCCCACGGCGTGCACTTTGCCATGGGCGGGACCGGCGCTCTCGTCGATGGTCTGGGGCGGCTGATGCTGGAGGAGGGTATCGAGCTGCGTCTCGGCACCACCGTCACCGCCATCGAAGTCGACGGAGATCGGGCGCGCGCCGTGCACACCGCCGATGGCACGCGCCTTGCGCTGGACTACCTGATCTCCAACGCCGACCCAGTGCACCTCTATGAGCAGCTCTTGCCACGTACCGTCAGCAAACTCTCGGCGCGACTCAAGGCCCGTCACTGCGAACAGTCCATGGGACTGTTCGTGCTCTACTTTGGAGCGGCACGCCAGTACCCGGAGGTCGCTCACCACACCATCTGGATGGGTCCGCGCTACCGCGCCTTGCTGGATGACATCTTTCACCGCAAGGTGCTGGCCGAGGATTTCTCCATTTACCTGCATCGGCCTACCGCAACGGATCCGAGTTTTGCTCCCGCCGGTTGCGACAGCTTCTATGCCTTGGTCCCAGTGCCCAACCTCTCGGCGGATATCGACTGGGCGGTGGAGGGTCCGCGCCTGCGCGACCGGATCGTGGCGGCTCTGGGCTCTACCATCCTGCCGGATCTGGCGGCAACGATCCGCGCCGACTTCTTCGTGACCCCCGAAGACTTCGCCGAGCGCTACCTGTCGCCCCTGGGCGCCGGCTTCTCCATCGCACCGCACTTTCGCCAGTCGGCCTGGTTCCGTTTCCACAACCGCGGCGAGGGCCCTCGCAATCTCTACCTGGTAGGGGCCGGCACCCACCCCGGTGCGGGACTGCCGGGCGTCCTGTGCTCGGCGAAGGTGGTGGATCGCCTACTACCGGAGGCACTGGGAGGGCGCATGAGAGCAGCGTTACCGGCCGTCGTATGAGCACGTTCATGAGCGCGCGGAACGCTGGTACGAGACCATCCGCCTCGGCCCGGGAGGTTTTGCGTCGCCACGGCCGGACCTTTTTTGCCGCCAGTCACTTGCTGGGTCCGGTACACGCCGAGCGCGCAGCGATCCTGTATGCCTTCTGCCGGTATGTGGATGATCTCGCCGATGGCGCCGGTGATCCCGAGTCGGCGCGCGCCAGACTGAGCGCCGTCGCGCGGACACTCGAGACCGGCGTCAGCGACGACCCCCATCTGGCGGCGTTGCTGGCCTTACAGGCGGATACGAGCATGCCCATTGAGCCGGCACTGGCGCTGATCGCCGGATTGGCCAGCGACCTCACGCCCGTGCGCATGCCCGACGAGGATGCTCTGATCCGCTACGCCTGGCAGGTGGCCGGCACCGTCGGTCTGATGATGTGCCGCGTTCTGGATGTCGACGATCCGCGTGCCGAGCCCTTTGCCATAGATCTTGGTATCGCCATGCAGCTCACCAACATCGCCCGCGATGTGGGCGAGGACGCTCGCATGAACCGGCGCTATCTGCCGGCAAGCTGGGTAGGCGAGATCGAACCGGCGGCGATCCTGCTGCCCAGCCCATCATTGGAAGCGACCTTGCGCGAGGGTACCCGGCGCCTGCTGATCTTGGCCGAACGCTACTATGCCAGCGGTGAGGAAGGGATGGGTTTTTTGCCACCGCGAGCGCGACTGGGGATCCTGACTGCGGCACGGATGTATCGGGCCATCGGCGCTCGCATCGCCGCCAGCGGCTACCGCAGCTGGGACCGCCGCGCGGTACTCGGACCACTCGCAAAGATCCATCGCGCCGCTGGCGCGGTACTGGCCTTCGTGACGGAACGACGCTTGCACCGCCGCGATGCTACCCACGACGCGCGCCTGCAGGAGGCGCTGCGAGGCTGCGTCACCGGCCTTGCAGCGCGGCGCAGAGCGGGGAACTCCGCATGAACAGGGTCGATGTCGATCTCGTCATCGTCGGCGGCGGCTTGGCCGGACTCTCCCTGGCGTCGCGTCTTGCCGCGCAGAACTTCGATGGCTCCGTGCTCCTTGTCGAGCCGCGTCTCGAGTACACCGACGACCGCAGTTGGTGTCTCTTCACTCCCGAGCAAAGCCCATGGGCTGTTGCCGCGACCCGCCGCTGGCAACGCTGGCGCATCGCCGCGCGTGCCGATGCCGGCCTGGAGTTGTCGGCGGCAGGCTGGTGCTACGCCTATCTGCGCAGCAGTGCGGTCTATGCCGCAGCACTGGCGAAGATTGCCGAGACGCCGCGGATCCAGCTCCTACGCGGCCATCGGGTCGATTCGATCCGCGCGCTGGATCCAGGCGTCGAGATCAGCAGCAGTGCGGGGACCGTGCGGGCGCGTTGGGCTGTAGACACACGTCCACCGTCGATACAAAGGATAGCCCAGGCAACGCTTCGACAGTCTTTCGCTGGTCGCGAGATCGTTCTGTCCGGCAGCTTCGTGGACGACGGTGTAGTGGAGCTCATGACGGACATGCACACCGACGCCCATGGCTTTGTCTTTACCTACGTCTTGCCGCTCTCTCCGGAGAGGGCTCTGGTAGAGGCGACGCGCTTCTCCACCACGACCCTCGACCCCGGCGTGCTCGAGGCCGACCTCGACGCCGTACTGGAAGCCCGCGGTTGGGCTAGCGCGCAGGTACTGCGACGGGAAAGCGCCACCCTTCCCATGGGGCTTCCTGTCGTGGACACGGTGAAAGCATCGCCCGCGGTGGTCTGCGCGGGAATCGGCGCCGGCGCTCTGCGCGCCGCTTCGGGCTACGGCTTTGCCCGGATCCAGGCCTGGGCGGATCGCTGCGCGCAGGCGCTGGCTCGGGGTGCCGCACCCTGTGGGCATCCCCGGGAGCCCCGCCTGCAGGCTTGGATGGACACCACCTTTCTGCGCGTCCTGGCGGCGGAACCGGAGCGTACCCCAGCCTTTTTCACGGCACTGGCGCGCGCCCTGCCGGGCACCGTTTTCGCACGCTTCATGGCCGACGCGGCCCGGCCTGCGGATCTCGCACGCATCGTCGCCGCCCTGCCGCCGGCGCCCTTCCTGCGTGCGCTGATGCATTCACGACCCCGACCGAGCGCAGCGGTGACCATGTGAACGCCCGGACCCACAGCACGGCCGCCAGCTCGTTCGCCACGGAGACCTGGGTTTTTCTTGCTCTGGGTTCGGGCGTAGTTGCTTGGTATACGCTGGTCATGCAGACCGGCACTGCGGACATTGGCACCTGGCTCGTGCTTTTCCTGGCCGTGGCCGTGGCTCTCTTTGGACTGCCGCATGGCGCCCTCGATCCATGGGTCGCGCGCAGGGCAGAGTTGTGGCGCACGCCCACAGGCTTCGTGGTCTTCCACCTGGCTTACGTCGTCCTGGTGCTGCTCGTGATATGGGCCTGGCGAGCGGCTCCGACTGCGGCACTGGTGGTTTTTCTTGGGGTCTCCGCCTGGCATTTCGGGAGCGACTGGCGCCCATCCCTGCCTTCCCTGCCCCGCTTCGGCGCCGGTATCGCCATGTTGGGGCTTCCGGCCTGGCGTTGGCCGGGCCAGATCGATGCGGCCTTCGGTATGCTGGCGGGCGCGGGAGGGCAGGCCCTCGCACATATCCTGACCGCAGCCGGTCCCTTTTTCCTCGTGGCACTGCTGACCGTGGCGCTTCTGGCGCTGGGACGTGGCCTGCGCACCGCTGCAGCCGAGCTTGGAGGCGTTACCGCGTTGGCGCTGCTGCTGCCACCCTTGTGGTTTTTCCTCGTCTACTTCTGCGCCTTGCACAGTCTGCGGCATCTACGCCTGGTCACCGAGGCCGTGCCCAGCGATCGTCGTCCGCGCCTGGCGGCCATGGCGCTGGGCTACACGGCGCTTACCGTGGTCGGCGCCGCGCTGGCCTGGCCCTGGCTGGCGGGGCTGCCTGTCCAGGCGGCGGGGAGCGAAGGCCTGCTGCGCGTGGTCTTCATTGGACTTGCGGCCGTCACCCTACCGCATGTGCTGGTGGTGGAGTACGCCGAAAACCACACGCCCGCGTGACGAAGACCGCAAGACAGGGACCCCATCGCTCGCAACTACCCCATGAGACGAGAATCCCATCGAGGCAGGCGCAACTGACAACCGCATCTCGCCACGCGCGCCGGCCTCGTTGCGGCGAATATCCGCTCAGTACAAAGGCCGGTCCAGCTCCGCCAGAATGGCATCCACGCGGGCGCGGACGTCGTCCCGCATGCGGATGGGTCGTCCCCACTCCCGCTGGGTCTCGCCCGGGAGCTTGTTGGTGGCGTCGAAGCCGATCTTGCCGCCGAGACCGGCCACCGGCGAAGCAAAATCGAGGTAGTCGATGGGGGTGTTGTCCACCAGCAGGGTGTCCCGCACCGGGTCCATGCGTGTGGTCATGGCCCAGATCACGTCCGGCCAGCTGCGCGCGTCGATGTCCTCATCCACGACGATGATGAACTTGGTGTACATGAATTGCCGCAGGAAACCCCACACCCCGAACATGACTCGCTTGGCGTGGCCCGGATAGCCCTTGCGGATGCGCACCACCGCCAGTCGGTAGGAACAACCTTCGGGAGGCAGGTAAAAGTCGAGGATCTCCGGATACTGTTTCTGTAGCAGCGGGACGAAGACCTCGTTCAAGGCCACCCCAAGGATGGCGGGTTCATCAGGCGGACGCCCGGTGTAGGTGCTGTGGTAGATGGGGTCGCGGCGGTGGGTCAGGCGCTCGATGGTGAGGACGGGAAAACGCTCCGTTTCGTTGTAGTAGCCGGTGTGATCACCGAAGGGGCCCTCTACGGCAAAATCGTCCGGGTAAATATGGCCCTCCAGGACCAGCTCGGCATGGGCCGGTACCTGCAAGGGCACCAGGGTGGCGTTGGCAAGATCGGTGCGGGCGCCGCGCAGGAGTCCTGCGAACTGGTGCTCGGAGATGGTATCGGGGATGGGGATCACCGCCGCGAGGATCGTCGCGGGATCTGCCCCGAAGGCCACAGCCACGGGGAAGGGCTCGCCCGGGTGCTGCTTTTGAAACTCGCGCAGGTCCTGCGCGCCGCCGCGATGGGCCAGCCAGCGCATGATGACGCGGCGCGGTCCTAGGAGCTGTTGACGGTAGATCCCCATGTTGGCGCGCTTTTTGTGGGGGCCGCGGGTGATGGTCAGACCCCAGGTCAAGAGCGGCCCCACGTCTTCCGGCCAGCAAGTCTGCACCGGCCAGCGGGTGAGGTCGATATCGTCGCCTTCCAACACCAGCTCTTGGCAGGGAGGATTGCGCAGGGTGTGGGGCGCCATGTGCAGCACCTTGCGTAAGGTCGGCAGTTTCTCCCAAAGCTCGCGCAGCCCCCTGGGCGGGTCTGGTTCCTTGAGATAGGCGAGAAGGCGACCGATTTCGCGCAGATCCGCCAGCGACTCACCGCCCATGCCCAAGGCCACCCGCTCCGGCGTACCGAAGAGATTACCGAGGACGGGAATATCGAAACCCGTCGGCTGCTCAAAAAGGATGGCTGGACCGCCGTGCCGCAGGCTGCGGTCGCAGATTTCCGTCATCTCCAATACCGGTGACACCGGGGTAGAGATTCGCCGCAATTGGCCGCGGCGCTCCAGGTCCGCCAGGAAAGCACGCAGGTCACGATAGCTCATCCGACGATTCTAACCATTTTCCGAGCCCGCTGTCTGCCGGCATCGCTCAAGTGTCCGGCGGGTCCTCCCGCGCCACGACGAATGCCGTATCGTCCACCGCCACAGACGAAGTTGCGCGGATGTCGATGGCCTCGTGACCGCTGATGTACTCCTCCGCGAGGACCGTGAGGCATTCCACCTCGCTGTCGGCGACGGGAGCAAAGCCACTGAAACCCAGGTCGGCCAGCAGTCGTCGCCCGCCCTCCTCTTCCGTCATGGCACAGAGCACGTGCACAAGCTCTTCGCGGCGCGGCAGGAGTCGCGGTCCGGCGCAAAAGGCATGAAAGGCAAAGGCGTCGTCGGAGCGGGCGATGACCCGTAGGCCCTTGCGCACCACGCTACTGGCCGCGTCAAAGACCTCATTGAAAACGAAGCCCAATTGCGCCTGCCCTTGCAGCAGGGCCTGCAGGACCGAGCGATAGCTACCGGTGAAATGGAAATCCAGGCGCGCACGATCCACCTCGGCGCGATCCAGCAGGAAGAGCCCAACCATGTGCACCAGGGTCTCCGGGCTCGCCGAAGCGATCCGCAGACGCTCCGGGAGGTCCGCCAAGCTGCGGATATCGCTGTCTTCACGCACGCAGAGGTAAACCTCATCGTAGTGCTCCCGCGGTTTCACCAAGGGCTCGAAGCCTGCCTTGTCACGATACTGGACCCAGTCGAAAGGATTGGCATAGACCAAGTCGTACTGCCCCCCGAGGATCGCTTTGCGACAGGCATAAAAATCCTCGAAAGGCGAAAAGCGCATGCGCAGGCCCAAATGTTTCTGCAGATAGGTATTGAACAGGAACCAGGCCGGAAGATTCTTGCCGGAATAATTGGGATCTACCGTCAGCGCCAGGATTTCCGCACTGGTGCCACCGACGGGATCGTTGCCCTCTCTCATACCGCGTCCTCAGATATCGAAATCCACCGGAATCTCGCCGAGGATATTCAGGTGGATATTGAAAGGAGTCATATACTTCATGGCCGTCATCATGGACCCTTTGAATTTCAGTTTACGGGTCATCAGGGCCGCCTTGCCGCTGAGCTCACCGCTCAGGATCTTTTTCCAGTTGTCGAGGGTCGTCCACATGATGAAATCCCGACGTCGACCGTCCGAAGGACCGGCATAGATGACTTTGCCCGCCTTACAGAACAGCATGACGTGGGGTATGTCGGGGCGATCCTCGATATAGTACTCCCAAGTCGCATTGAAATGCTTCAGGTCTTTCTGGATTTCGGGGTGGTTGTCCCACTGCTTTCCTACCTGCCGAATCCACTCGGTACTCATGAATTTCGCTGCCATTTTCGCCACCATTATTTTATAAGCAAATTCTACTTAATACGGACTCCTCCGACTCTTAGGCAGCATTTAGACGAACTACGAAAATCCGCCCGAACGCAAAGCATGTTGGAGGATCGCACTGCTCAGCCAGAGTCCGAAGAAGGCCGGCATGTAGGAGATGGTACCGTTGATGGTCTTGCCGCGCCCTCCAGGACCCGCCGTGGGCGCTTCGGCCGGTGCCGTCGGTCGCGGTGTCTCACGCGAGTACACCGTCCAGAGGTCCAGGCTACCGCCTGCTTTGCGCAGCAGGGCACGCACCTCCCGCGCCAGCGGACAGCCTTCGGTCTGATTCAGGCGCGCGAGGCGAATCTGAGCGGGATCCAGCCGATTGCCGGCACCCATGCTCGAGAATACGGATAGTCCCAGACTCTGCGCAGCGAGGATGAGCTCGACCTTGCAGGCGATGGCGTCGATACAGTCGGCGAGAATGTCGGCACCGATCTCGGCCAGCAGCGGGTAGACATTGCGGCCATCGAGAAAGACTTCGTGCACCTCCACCCGGCAGTTTGGCGCAATGTCTGCAATGCGCTCCCGCATCACGGCCACTTTCATACGTCCGATGGTCGAGTGCAGGGCCACCAATTGGCGGTTGAGATTGCTCACACCGACCCGATCGTGATCGATGAGGGTCAGCCGACCGACGCCGGCGCGCGCCAAGTTTTCGGCCACGTAACCACCGACACCCCCCAGACCCGCCACCACGACGTGACACTGGCCGAGATAGTCTAGCGCTTCGCTTCCCAAAAGAATTTCCGTACGGCTGAAGGGGCTTTCCATGGTTCAGGATTCCGACAGGGCAAAAAGGGATCGGGCGGTCGCCGCAGTGGCGGCGGCCAGGGAGTCTGGGTCCTCGGCGCGCAGCGCGGCCAGAGTAGAGAGCACCGAGACGATGCGGGCCGGCTCATTACGCCCTCCGAGCCCGTCGGCAGGTGCCTGCCAGGGGGCATCGGTCTCCAGGAGAAAGGTGCCCGCCGGTAGGCGTGCGGCCAGTTCCCGCAGGCGCTGGGCGCGTGGGTGCGTCAGTGCGCCGCCGAGACCGAGGTGCAGACCCAGATCCAGCGCTTTCTGAGCCTGCACCCAGCTTCCGGCAAAGCTGTGGATGACGCCGCGCAGGCCAGATCGATGCCGCAGGGTCTGCAGCAGGTCTTCGGTACTACGACGAGCATGGAAGATGACGGGCAGGTTCAGCTCCTCGGCAAGGTCCAGCTGTCGATTCAAAAAGTCCATCTGCACCTTCCACGGCGCTGCATCCGCCCCCCGGTCCAGGCCGACCTCGCCCAGAGCGACGGCGGCGCCCAGATAGCGACGAAGATCCCGCTCCCAGGATTGGACCATGGTCTCCGACAAGGCCTCGAGGTAGCAGGGGTGTGCCCCGAAGGCAGCAAACCAGGCCGAGTTGGTGGCTGCGACCTCCGCTAGCCGCTGCCACTGCCGCGGGTCGTAGGCCGGCAAAATGAGCGCGGTGACGCCAGCGGCCCGCGCTCTTGCCCAAACCGATGCGCGATCCAGCGCAAAGTCCGGAGCGTCGAGGTGGCAGTGGCTGTCGATGATTCCCTGGGCCATGGCCGCAGAGTACGGCAAGGCAGCTGGATCGACAACGATTCCCCTTGCCCTGATTCGGGCTTTGCTCTTAAATGGGACCATGAATCCTGCAACGGCTGAGCGGATGGAGAGCGCAGAAATCGCTGTGCTGGGTAACGGCCCGGTGGCGCAGAGCCTCGTCCTTGCTCTTGGCGAATACGGAGTGTCCTGTATTCTGGTGGACACCCGTCCGGCGACGGCCCATGCCCCCGATTCCAGCGTTGAGAGAACCGTCGCCCTCGCCTTGGGTTCACGCCGCCTGCTGGATGGCCTCGGGGTGCGACTTGGGGATCCGGGAGCAGGAGCCATCGGGCGGGTACAGATTTCCCAGGCGGGAGTGAGCCCCCGGGTAGAGCTTTCCCACCGCCTTCTGCAGGCTCCGGAAAAGCGCCTGGGGGAGGTCTGGCCACTACCCGTCCTCAGTGCTGCCATTGCCCAGACGCTGCAAGAGCGGGGGACGATCGCGGCACAACCGTGGGGACCACTGCAGGGTTTTTCCTGGCATCCGGATCACGTCCAGCTGCGCTGGCCGGGTAGGCAGGTCCGGGCGCGACTGGTCGTCCTCGCCGATGGCGGCCACGGTCATCTCGGTCCTCTGCTGGGTCTGCAACGCCGAGGCTGGGATCACAACCGCCATGCCCTCATCGCCCGGGTCCGAGTCGCCAGCGAACCCCAGGGGGAACGTTGTGCCTACGAGCACTTTCTCGCCAGCGGCCCCCTAGCCTTTCTGCCGGTGGAGGCGCCGCGGGAATTCTCGCTGGTGTGGAGCCTGTATCCCAGCCAGGCTGCCGCACTGCTTTACGCCAACGACTTCGTTTTTCTGCAGAAACTCAATGCCGTCCGACCCCAAGGCCTCGCTGCCGTCACCGAGGTGCGCAATCGCGGCTTCTATCCCCTGCACTTTCAGCAATATCTGGCCGCGCCCGAAACTCGCGTGGCTTTGCTGGGCAATGCCGCCCAGACCCTGCACCCCCTTGCGGGTCAAGGCTACAATCTCGGTCTGCGCGACAGTGTCACCCTTGCGGCCCTCCTGCGGGAAACTCTGGAGCGTGGGGAAGATCCCGGCGGGACTGGGGTACTGCAAGATTTTCAGCGCATCCGCCGGCGCGATCGTCTGGAAATCATAGCCTTCACCGAAGGGATGAATCGCCTTTTCGGGATCGACCTCACACCCTTGCACCTGCTCCGTGCAGCTGGGCTCGCGGCGCTGCAGTGGTCGCCTACCGTCAAGACCCGTCTCGCCGCACGCCTGGCAGGCCTGCGCCTGCCCGTGGACAGCAGTATTCCCGACCTCGACGTGGAGAACGCCGCCCATGCCCGATCCTGATTCCTATGACATAGCGGTGTCCGGCGCCGGGATGGTTGGCGCCGCCTTGGCTCTGGCCCTGGCTCGGGAAGGCTGGCGGGTGGTCGTTGCCGAAAGGCGCAGCGCGGCCGCCTGCGCCGCTTCGGATCCCTACCAGCGCATCAGTCTCGTCAATGCTGCCGCCGCGGAGTTTTTGACGGATCTTGGCATCGATGTCATCAGCCTCGGAACGCCGGTGGTGCGGATGCGGGTCTGGGACCAGGAATGGCCAGGCAGCATACAGCTGGATGCCGAAGACCAGGGATTGCAACGGCTGGGCTACATGGTGGAGAACCGACGGCTGGAGCAGGCCCTGCACGGTGCCCTCCGGCGCAGCGGGGCCGCCCTGCACTACGATACTCAGTGGCAGGCGGGTCCCCTTCAGGATAATTACCGACTCTTGTACGACGGGCGCGGTACGAGGATCGTTGCATCGCTGCTGGCCATCGCTGAGGGCCGAGAGTCATCGTTGCGGGACCAGTGCGCGCCCGCTCCCATTTGGCGAGAGGATTACCGACAGCAGGCCATCACCGCGACCATCTGGACGGAGCGGCCCCACGCCGGGGTAGCCTACCAGCGCTTCCTCCCCACAGGGCCGCTGGCCGTGCTGCCTTTCAGCGACGATGCCGAGGGACGGCCACGCGCAAGCATCGTCTGGAGTGCACGCAACCGCCTGGCGCGGCAGTTACTGGCTCTGCCCGACGCGCAGTTTCTATGCCGGCTGCAGGAAAGTTTTGGAGCCCAGCTGGGGCGTTTCACGGCCATCGGCAAGCGCGGCCACCACCGCTTGTCGGCGCTACATCTCAGCCGCTATCGGGGTGAGCGGGTGGTCGTCTTGGGCGACAGTGCCCACGGCGTTCACCCGCTGGCTGGGCTCGGCGTCAATCTGGGTTTTCGCGATGTCGCTGCCTTGCGTCTGGTGCTTCTGGAAGCGCAGCGGCAGCGTCGGGACTGGGGTTCGGCCCAGGTATTGGCACAGTACGAAGCCCGGCGTCGTCCCGACAATTTGATCACGGTACTCACTTGCGGTGCCCTCAACCACCTTTTCTCCAACCGCAGTACTGCCCTGGCCGGCCTGCGCGATATCGGTCTTCTGGGCAGCAATCTGATTCCACCCGTCAAGGCATTTTTCATTCGTCAGGCCACAGGCCTCTGAGGAGTCTGTCATGCAGAACCGTATTGCCGACAATCTTGCCGCCGCCCTCGGCGACACCCTCGCCCGCCTTGGTTCCGTCAAGGAAGACGTGGACCAGCAGTTGCGGGCCGCGGTGGCCAATGCTCTGGATCGTCTGGACATCGTTACCCGCGAGGATTTCGACATCCAACAGGATCTCGTAGCGCGACTCGGCGCCCGTCTGGCGGCACTGGAAGAGCGCGTCGCCCGCCTGGAGGGCGAGCATCCTTCGGACGAAGCTCCGGCCAGCGAACCGCCCGCAGCGGACTGATTCGTGCCCCTGGCAATCGTTCAGAGTCGGGCGGTTGCCGGTATTCAGGGAGCCGAAGTGGTGGTCGAGTGCGATCTCGGCCCGGGGTTGCCCACCTTTGCCATCGTCGGGCTCGCCGAGACGGCGGTGAAGGAGGCCCGCGACCGCGTACGCTCGGCCATCCAGAATAGCGGCTTGGATTTTCCGGCGCGACGCATCGTCGTCAACCTCGCCCCGGCAGATCTGCCCAAAGAGGGCGGTCGCTTCGATCTGCCCATCGCCTTGGGTATCCTTGCGGCCAGTGGTCAGATCCCGATGGCGGCCCTGGCTGCGACGGAATGCATCGGTGAACTCGCCTTGGATGGAAGCCTGCGTCCGGTTCCCGGTGCTTTGAGTGCTGCCTTGGCGGCCGGCGCCGCAGGCCGGGAGCTGCTCCTTCCCCACGGCAATGCCGAGGAAGCAGTCCTCGCCGATGGCCCCGTCATCCGCGCAGCCGGCAAGCTGGCCGAGGCCGTGGCCCACCTGCGTGGGCAGCAACCCTTGCCGGCATACGCTGCCAGCGCTGCAGAGGACCCCGAAGCATGGATTGAGGCGATGCCCGATATGGCCGATGTCCGAGGCCAGGAAATGGCCAAGCGGGCACTCGTCGTCGCCGCTGTGGGTGGGCATCATCTGCTTCTGTCGGGTCCGCCGGGCACCGGCAAAAGCATGCTGGCGACGCGCCTGCCTGGCCTGTTACCGCCCCTGCAGCGGGAAGAGGCCATGGAGGTCGCGGCGCTGTACAGCCTGCACGGCAGCTTTGAGGCCCGCCACTGGCGGCGGCGCCCCTTCCGCAGCCCACACCACAGCGCCTCGGCCGTGGCACTGGTGGGCGGCGGCTCCCGACCCAAGCCCGGCGAGATCAGTCTCGCCCACGCGGGCGTACTTTTTCTCGACGAACTGCCGGAGTTTCCGCGAGCCGTCCTGGAGGCCTTGCGGGAGCCTCTGGAAACCGGTGAAATACACATTTCCCGGGCCAACCGACATACACGTTACCCGGCACGCTTCCAGATGGTGGCGGCCATGAATCCGTGCCCGTGTGGTCACTTGGGAGACCCGCGCGAGGCCTGTAGATGTACGCCCGCGCAGATCCAGCAGTACCGCGGTCGCTTGTCGGGCCCGCTGCTGGACCGCATCGACATCCAGGTGGAGGTACCCGCTTTGCCCATCGAAGTACTCCAGCAGAAGGATTCCGGTACCGACTCGGCGGTGTGGCGTGCGCGTGTCGCGGCGGCCCGCGAGCGCCAGTTGGCCCGGCAGGCCTGTCTCAATGGCCAGCTGCAGGGCAGCGCCCTGGATCGGCACGCAATTCTGGCGCCCGCTGACCGGGCCTTCCTGGAGCGTGCGGCGCAGAGCCTTGCGCTCTCGGCCCGCGCCTACCATCGCGTGCTACGAGTAGCGCGCAGTGTGGCCGATCTGGAGGCGAGCGACACGATACGCCGGGAGGATCTGGCCGAGGCCATCCAGTACCGTCGCCTGGCTCTCAGCCTGCGGCACTGACGGAGCGCCACCCCCATGATGTTGCTGCGTCATTTACCCACTGCCCGCGAGCCGCGTCTGTACATGGCGCTGGAGCGTACCTACCTCGGCTATTTCAAGTTTCTTTTCATAGCCATTGGCACCGGGCTACTTTCTGCACGACTGGCGGTACTCTTTCACGCCCTCCACTACGCGCATCTCGCCCATTTTTTCACAGAGCTTTTTCGTCTTCTTACCTGGCCCGCCATCGTCCTCATATTTCTGGTAGGATTCTGGTTCATGGCCGATCTCGAACACATCGGTAAAGGAATCACTGTGGCAGCTAAAGAAATCATCGATCCGCGCATCTACATGGCGGCGGAGCGCACCTTCCTGGCTTGGGTACGCACCGGTATCGGTCTCATCGCCTTCGGCTTCGTCATCGAGAAATTTGACTTCTTCCTGGAACAGCTATCGGTCATGTTGCACACCAAGCTGACCATGGGCGAGAGTTTCTCGGGGATAGGCATCGTCTTCATCCTGCTGGGCGTCACCAATCTCGTCATCGGCGGGATCAATTTCATCCGCACCGTGCGCAAGGTGGATCGAGGCGAATACCACATCAACAAGTTTCTGTACGGACTCTATGGGGTGATCCTGCTGACCATCACCGGCGTGCTGGCGGTCATGATCATTCGCGTCTCGCCCTGAAATCGCGATAGCTCAGTGATGACCGTGGCGCCGTCGCAGAAGGCGGTGCTGGCGCATTTGCCAGAGGGTAAGCAAGGGACCACTCAGCGTGAAGAGTAGCGCCGCGCTGAAGAGCACCAGCGGTGGGTGCACGGCGATGAGGGCCAGAATCAGGACGAACCCGATAGCCAGGGCGAAAGGTACCCGGCCATGGGGATCGAAATCCTTGAAGCTGCGATAACGGATATTGCTGACCATGAGCAGGGCCAACAGGTAGACGAGCACCAGTGCCAGTATCTCGGCCACCCGCGTCAGCCAGGGATGACGCTCCCCTACGGCAACCCAGACCAGACTGGCGAGCACGGCCGCCGCCGTAGGAATGGGAAGACCCTGGAAGTAGCGCTTCGAGGCGCTGTGCACCTGACTGTTGAAACGTGCCAAGCGCAAGGCCCCGCAGGCGGTATAGACGAAGGCACCGAGCCAGCCGAGCTTGCCAAAATCCTGTAGTCCCCAGAGCAGGACCAGTAAAGCTGGGGCTACGCCGAAGGCGATGACGTCGGCCAGGGAGTCGTATTCAGCACCGAAGGCGCTCTGGGTCCCGGTCATGCGCGCCACCCGCCCGTCGAGACCGTCCAGAATCATCGCCACGAAAATGGCGATGGCTGCCATCCGGAAATGCCCGTGCACCGAAGCGACGATGGCGTAAAAGGCCGCAAAAAGGCTGGCCGTCGTAAACAGATTGGGCAGGAGATAGACGCCGCGGCGCGGATAGCGTGCCTTCACGCCTGGGTCTCGGGCAAAACGGCCAGCCATTGGGCACCCGAACGCACCCGATCCCCCAGACTCACCCGCAACTCGCTTCCGAGAGGGAGATAGGTATCTACCCGCGAGCCAAAACGAATGAAGCCGAGCCTTCCGCCCAACTCCGCCCGGTCGCCGGGACGCAGATAGCAGAGAATGCGGCGGGCCACGAGACCCGCCACCTGGACCACCGTCACATCCTGCCCATCACCGCTTTGCAGCCAGAGCGCGTTACGCTCGTTTTCGAGGGACGCCTTGGCCAAGGCCGCATTGAAGAAACGCCCCGGGAAATACCAGGCGCCCTGCACCACGCCGGCCACCGGCGTGCGATTGACGTGCACGTCAAAGACGTTCATGAAAATACTGACCTTGATGGCCGGTCGCTGCAGATAGGGATCCTCCACCTGCTCGATGGCGATGACCCGCCCGTCGGCGGGACAAAGCACACCGCCACGCGTGGCCGCCGGCAGTGGCCGACGCGGATCGCGGAAGAATTGCAGACTGAAGAGACTGAGCAGCAGCAGGGGCAGGCTCCACCAGAAGCCCGCCAGGGCCCAGACCAGCGCGGTGAAGGCGACAAAGATGACCACGAAGGGCCAGCCCTCTCGTGCGATGCCGAGGATCCTCGCCTGCGGATTCATGACTGGGCTGGCCGCGGCGGTCTGCCCTGCGGTGCAGGCCAGGACCATGCCCCATACCTGCCGCTCCGACGGAGCTGCCCGGCGCGCACCGCAAAACCGACCTGCATGGTGGGAATGTCCCTAGTTGCGGGACTTGTCCACGATCCGGTTCTGGCCGATCCAGGTCATCATGCTGCGCAATTTCTGTCCCACCACCTCGATGGGGTGCTCGGCACCCAAGCGCCGCATGGCCTGCATTTTTGGCGTACCCGCCTGATTTTCAAGAATGAACTCGCGCGCGAACTCGCCGGTCTGGATCTCCTTGAGAATCTTTGCCATCTCCGCCTTGGTGCGCTCGTCGATGACTCGCGGACCGCGGGTGAGGTCACCGTATTCGGCGGTGTTGGATATGGAGTAGCGCATGTTGGCGATACCCCCCTCATACATCAGGTCGACGATGAGCTTGAGCTCGTGCAGACACTCGAAATAAGCCATTTCCGGAGCGTATCCAGCCTCCACGAGGGTCTCGAAACCGGCCTGCACCAGGGCGCTGACGCCGCCACAGAGCACCGCCTGTTCGCCGAAAAGGTCCGTTTCCGTCTCTTCCCGGAAGCTGGTCTCGATGACCCCGGCACGGGTGCCACCGATGGCCTTGGCGTAGGCCAGCGCCAGGTTCTTGGCGTTGCCGCTGGCGTCCTGGTGGACGGCGATCAGGCAGGGTACCCCACCGCCCTGCGTGTAGGTGGAGCGGACCAGATGGCCCGGCCCCTTGGGTGCGACGAGAAAACAGTCGAGGTCCTTGCGCGGATGCACCTGTCCAAAATGGACATTGAAGCCGTGGGCAAAGAGCAATGCCGCACCTTGTCGGATGTGCGGAAGGATCTCCTCGCGGTAGAGTCGCGCCTGTCCCTCGTCGGGCGTCAGCACCATCACCAGATCGGCACCCGCTACCGCTTCTGGCACATTGCGCACCTCGAGACCGGCCTTGGCGGCCTTCTCCCGCGAGGATGAATCCGGGCGCAAACCCACCACCACATCGACGCCGGAATCCTTGAGGTTCAGGGCGTGCGCATGTCCCTGGGAACCGTAACCCAGGATGGCCACTTTCTTCTTCTGAATCAGGGCAAGATCGGCGTCGTTGTCGTAAAAAACTTTCATGAGGTCCTCAGTAGCTATGAGATGGAAAGGCAAAACCAGGAATCAGATGCTGCGAGAGCCGCGGGCAATGGCGCTGGCGCCGCTGCGTACCACCTCGATGACCATGCCCGGATCCAGGGCGCTCAGAAACGCGTCCAGCTTTTCGCCGGTGCCGGTGAGCTCGATGGTATAGGAGCGGTCGGTGACGTCGATGATGCGTCCACGGAAGATGTCGGCCAGACGCTTCACCTCCTCCCGATCGGGACCGACGGCGTGCACCTTGATGAGCATGAGTTCCCGCTCGATGTGGGGACCGTCGGTAAGATCGTGGACGCGGATCACCTCCACGAGCTTGTTCAGCTGCTTCAACACCTGCTCCATGATCTCCTCGGAGCCGCGGGTAACCACGGTCATGCGCGAGATGCTGGGGTCGTGAGTGGGGGCTACGGTCATGGCTTCGATGTTGTAGCCCCGGGCGGAGAACAGGCCGGCGACCCGCGACAGGGCGCCGGATTCGTTTTCCAGAAGGATCGAGATGATGTGACGAGGACTCTGCATGTCAGAGGAGAATCATATCCGAGAGAGCGGCACCGGCCGGCACCATGGGATAGACATTCTCCGTGGGATCCACCTGAAAGTCCATGAAGACCAGACGATCCTTGAGGCGCAGGGCTTCGCGGATCACCGGCTCGACATCGGCGGGCCGATCGGCACGCAGACCGACGTGCCCGTAGGCCTCCGCCAGCTTGACGAAGTCCGGCAAGGCATCGACATAGCTCATGGCGTAACGGCTCTCGTAGAAGAACTCCTGCCACTGCCGGACCATACCGAGATAATGGTTGTTGAGGCAGGCGACCTTGATGGGTAGACGATGCTGCAGGCAGGTGGACAGTTCCTGAATGTTCATCTGGATACTGCCCTCACCGGTGATGCAGATCACCGTGCGCTCCGGATCCGCCAGCTGTGCCCCCATGGCCGCCGGCAGACCGTAACCCATGGTGCCGAGGCCGCCGCTGTTGATCCAGCGGCGCGGGGCGTCGAAACCGTAGAACTGCGCCGCCCACATCTGGTGCTGGCCAACGTCGGAGGTGACGATGGCGTCGCCGCCCGTCAGCTCGTGCAGCTTCTGCACCACATACTGAGGCTTGATGATGCTGTCGCCCTGTTCGTAACGCAGACAGTCCCGTGCCCGCCAAGCCGCTATCTGCTCCCACCAGGCCTTGAGTGCTGCCGGATCGAGACGATAACCGCCCTCGCGCCAGGCTTGATCCATCTCTGCAAGCACCATGGCCAGATCGCCGACGATGGGAACATCCACCTTGACGTTCTTGGAGATGGACGAGGGATCGACGTCGACGTGGACGATGCGTGCGTGGGGCGCGAAGGCCTCCAGATTGCCCGTCACCCGATCGTCGAAGCGCGCACCCAGAGCGATGAGCACATCGCTGTGCTGCACCGCCATGTTGGCCTCAAAGGTGCCGTGCATGCCCAGCATGCCCAGAAACTGCGGGTCACTGGCCGGAAATCCGCCGAGACCCATGAGGGTATTGGTGATGGGCGCGCCAAGGTGGCGGACGAAGCCCGTCAATGCCTCGGCCGCGTTGCCGAGGATGATGCCGCCGCCGGTATAGAACATCGGCCGCTCGGCGCTGGCAATGAGCTGCACCGCCTTGCGCACCTGTCCCGCGTGCCCTTTCACCGTGGGCTTGTAAGAGCGCAGCTGCACCTTGTCGGGATAGCGGTAGGCACAGCGCTTGACGGTGATGTCCTTGGGGATATCCACCAGCACCGGCCCGGGCCGCCCCGAGGCCGCCAGGAAAAAGGCCGTCTTCAGGGTGTTGGCCAGATCGGCCACATCCTTCACCAGGAAATTGTGCTTGGTGCAGGGCCGGGTGATACCGACGGTGTCCACTTCCTGAAAGGCATCGTTGCCGATGAGCGCCACCGGCACCTGCCCGGTAATGATCACCAGGGGCACGGAATCCATGTAGGCCGTGGCGATTCCGGTAACGGCATTGGTAGCACCGGGGCCACTGGTGACCAGCGCCACACCGACCCGACCCGTGGCGCGAGCGTAGGCGTCGGCAGCATGCACGGCGGCCTGCTCATGGCGCACGAGGATGTGCTTCAGCTCCTCCTGTTTGGCCAGCTCGTCGTAGATGTAGAGCACTGCGCCACCGGGATAACCGAATACGAACTCGACTCCCTCGTCGCGCAGGGCGCGCACGACGATCTCTGCACCCGAGATCTCCTGCTCCAGTTCTGCACTGGAGCGATCCATGGTCGTTTGGAGGCCAGTCATGTTCTACTCCTTCAGGAATAAAAATACGAAAAACACGCTATGCATTTTTATCCATAAGGTCAAATAAAAAAGCTTTGGCGCGCGCCGAGCAGGGTCTATGCAGACCGACGGTGCCATCCGCGCTCTGTGGCCGGACGTCAGGACGCGGCGCTGTGCAATTGCTCGAGATAGGCGCGTGCCTGGGCGACCAAATCGGAAGGCAGGCCACGCTTTTCCGCGACCAGCAGCCCCAGGGATTGGCCAGCTATGCCGATTTGCAGCTCGTAGGTGGGCTCAAGACGCTGATGGTCGAAACGCATGGAGGCATTCTGCAGCCCCTCGTGCGCCTCGGCAAAGGCCTTGATGGGCGTCAGGTGGGTCGTGACCATCCCGCGCACGCCGCGGCGGGCCAGCTGATCCAGTACGGCCATGGCCAGCGCCGCGCCCTCCTCGGGATCGGTACCAGTCCCGAGTTCATCCAAAAGGATGAGGGTGTGATCGTCCGCCGCCTCCAGCAGGCGTTTGAGTACCTCCACATGACCGGAGAAGGTAGACAGGGCGAAGGCGACGCTCTGCGGGTCGCCCATGTCGACGAAGACCCGATGGAAATTGCCGACCACGGCCCGTCCCGAGACGGGCAGATGCAGGCCACAGTGGGCCATGACCGTGAGCAGCCCGACGGTCTTCAGGGACACACTCTTGCCGCCGGTGTTGGGGCCCGTGACCACGAGGATGGGGCATTCGGCATCGATACGGACGCTCAGGGGTCGCGGTTCCGGTCCATGTCCTTCGGCGTGGGCAAGGATCAACTGCGGATGGCGGGCGCCCTCCAGCACCAACACGGGCTCCTCCACCAGCTCCGCGGGCTGCGCCTGCAAGTGCATGGATAATTGCGCACCGGCCACCGCAAGGTCCAGCCAAGTGAGACTGTCGACGAGCTGCTGCAGGGACTCCAGACGACTGCGCACCTCGTCCGTCAACAACCGCAGCAGCGCCTGGTTGTGCTGCTCCACGCTCCCGGCCAGTTTCTCCAGACGATTGTTGCCGGCGACGAGCTCCATGGGTTCCACCAGAAACCCGTGTCCCCCCGGTCCCGTACCCCGGCGCACGCCACGAATCTCTTCCCGAAAGCCGTCCGGAAGGTGCAGACAGAGACGCTGACCTGCCCAGTGCGCCTTGGCGCCTTGGCGCAGGTGAGCACTCAGATCACGCTGCACCCCCTCGCGCGCCGTTTTCAACTCGCCGTGGAGTGTGCGCAGCTCCGGCGATGCATCTTCCCGAACCGCGCCGTTGGGCAGGAGATGGGCGTCAATGCGCTCGATGAGATCGGCCGCACCATCCAGCTGCGCGGCTCCGGCGGGCAGGAGCAGCGGGCGGCGCTCCACGAAGGGGCGCAACTCCCGGCCGACCCGCAGAACCCGGTGCAGATTGCGCAGCGCCGAGCCGGACAGGGCGGCGCCCGGCGTCGCCGCCTGTCGCAGCGCGGCACGGACGTCCGGCAGCTCCGGCAGTACCGGACCCTCGCCGCTCTCGATCCCAAACCGAGCCGCGCCAATGGCCTGCTGTAACTGTCGAGCCGCCGCCACGCTGGGGGCGGGTGCCAGATTGCGGGCGGCATCGGCGCCATAGGGCGTGGCGCACAACTTTTCCAACAGTCGTCGGATCCCCTCAAATTCCAGTTTCTTGAGATCGGCTTCCATACCCGGCCCTCACGGATTGAACACGGTCTGCCACCAGCGCCGTCTTCCCTCGGGAATGATCGGCGGCGCCGGCAGTGTCTCGGGCGGGAACCTGGACAGAACCCAGCCCGGCGGAATGTGCTTGCCACTGCTGCCGCAGGAAGCACCGAGATTGTTGGGATCGTAGATTTTGATGAGCTGCGGATGCTCGCGATCGTCGACGTAGACGATACCGAGATAGCGCTCGCGGTGATCGCGGCGCAACAGCAGGTCCATCTCCTTCAGGAAACGTTGAAACTCCGGCGCCGCCAGGGGCGTTTCAGGCAGCTCCATACCGACGAAGTAGGCGTACCAGCCCTCGCTCTGGGACATCAGACGCGCCAACAGTGTCTCCCAGTCCTTCCACTCCCGGATGGCCCAAAGCATGCCCTCATAGCTTTTCCTGAAATCCGACATCTTTCCCCCGAATGATCAGCGCTGTGCGCAACGGCCCGTGAAACCGACCCACAGATGCCGTTGCTGCGCCTGCTGTCGATGCTCGAAAAGATAGAGTCCCTGCCAGGTCCCGAGCTGCAGGCCGCCATCCCGCACGGGAATGCTCAGGCTGTTCTGGGTCAGGGTCGTGCGGATGTGCGCAGCCATGTCGTCCGGCCCCTCGTTCTGGTGGCGGTAGCGCGGGTCGCCGTCGGGCACGAGGCGATGAAAGAAGTCCAGCAAGTCACGCTGGACGTCCGGGTCGGCATTCTCCTGGAGGATGAGGCCCGCCGAGGTATGGGGCAGGAACACCTGCACCCAGCCGCTCGCCGCACCGACCTCGTGCAGCCAGGAGGCGAGACGGGAATCGAGGCGATACAGAGCCCGTCCGCTGGTGGCGATGCGCCACTGCGTATCCACCTGCTGGAGCACGGTACTCACGCGATCAGACCGTTCTTGCCGGCGCGCCGAGCGCGGAAGAACTCCTGCAGCAGCGCACGACTGTCGTCGCCGCAGGGGCCCTCGTGCCAGTGCGTGTAATGGAGCCGCGGCTCGGCGTCGAGCACCCCCAGACGGCTGACCACGGCACCTCCCTTGGGGTCCCGGGCCGCAAAGACGAGCCGCGCCACCCGCGCCAACAGTATGGCTCCGGCGCACATGGCGCAGGGCTCCAGGGTCACGTACAGGGTGGTTCCCATCAGACGGTAATTACCCAGGGCACGCGCGCCCTCGCGCAGGGCCAGGACCTCGGCGTGGGCGGAGGGATCCTGGGTAGCGATGGGACGGTTGTGGGTGCGGGCCAGAGGTACACCGTCGGCGCTCAGCAAGACCGCGCCGACGGGGACCTCGCCCAGCACGCTGGCGCGCTGTGCCTCCGCCAGGGCCAGACGCATCCAGCGCAGATCGTCCGCTTCTCTGGCCGCCTCAGGTTCCGCTGCCCTCGCCGCAGAGGGATCGCATTGCTCGATGATCATGCAAAGAGTGTAAGCGCAAAGACGGCGTACGGCCAAACCGCCAGCGCCGGCGTGCAAGGCTCAGGTTTACCTTGACAGGGCAGAGAATGCTGCTAATTTCCCTCACCGAGTTGCAAAAAACATACGTGCCCGAGATTCTCGGATCGCCGGATGGCGGCCCCGGAACGGGTGAATGAAGCTCAACCACAGCTTTGAAGGAAGATGACGTGCTGCGCTTGCCCAGTCCTCCGCTGCTCGGCCTGGATATATCTCCCGAGGCAGTCAAAATCGTCGAACTGTCGGCTTCCCGAGGACGCATCCGGGTCGAGAATGCCGATTCCGAAAGCCTCCCCGCCGGTGCCGTCAACGATCGTGAAGTGCTCGACGTGGACGTGGTGACGCACACCATCCGCAGCATTCTCGAACGCTCCCGGATCCGTACCAAGGCGGTGGCCACGGCTCTGCCCAGCAACGCCGTCATCGTCAAGGTCATTTCCTTGCCCGCCGACCTCAACGACGAGGGCATCGAGGAGCAGATCCGTTTCGAGGGCAGCCAGTACATTCCCTACAGCATCGATGCGGTCAACTTCGACTTCGCAGAGCTCGGACCGGACGAACAGCGCCGAGGTTACAAGCGCGTGCTGCTGGTGGCCTGCAAGAAAGAAACCGTGGAGGATCGCGCCGCCATCCTCGAAGCCAGCGGCCTCAAACCCAAGATCATCGACGTCCAGCAATTCACCCTCTGGGGCCTGTTCCAGCACCTCGAGGCGAGCCCGCAGGATCATCGGTCCGTGGCTCTCCTGGAGGTCGGCAGCCTCACCACGGCCCTGCACGTCTTTGAGGAAGGCCAACCCATCTACTCGCGGGAGCACAACTTCGGCGTCGCCCGGCTTGCTGAGGAAGTACAGCGACGCTACAGCCTCGAAGCTCAGGACGCCCAACGCATGCTGCGCTTCGGCGGCCTGCCGCAGGACTATCCCAAGGAGGTCCTGCAACCCTTCGTCCGCAACCTGGCACAGGAGATCTTTCGGGCTGTGGACTTCTTTCAGGCCAGCATGCCCGACGTACAGCTCGCGACGGTTCGACTCTTCGGTGCAGGCGCGACCTTGCCGCAGTTGGACGCGCAGCTGCAACAGCTGGTGCACATCCCGGTCCAGGCGCCGGACCCCTTCGCCGGCATGGATATGGCGGCGCAGGTCAGTCGCCGCTTTCTCGAGGCCGATCGCTCTTCCCTGGCCGTGGCCTGCGGCCTGGCCCTCAGGAGGCTGCCAGCATGATCCGGATCAATCTGCTGCCCTATCGCGAAGCCACGCGGGCGCGCCGCAGCCAGCTCTTTGTCCTCGGGCTGGTGGGCGTCCTGCTGCTGGCGGCACTCCTCTATTACGGCGTCTACAGCATATTTGCGGCGCGCGTCGCAAACGAACAAGAGAAGGTCGATTACCTGCAGGGCGTCACCAAAGAGCTCGACGCCAAGATCGCCTCCATCGCCGATCTGCGCAAGAAACGGGACGAGCTCCTCGCGCGGGAAGGCATCATTACCAAGCTTCAGGACCAACGCGATCTGGTCGTCCGTCTGTTCAACACCCTCGCCGCCATCACGCCCAAGGGGGTCTTTCTGACGCACCTGCAGCAGACGGGCAGCACCATCACCGTCAACGGCTACGCCCAGGCGAGCGATCAGGTGGCGGCTTTCATGCGCCACATCGAGGGCTCCGGCGTTCTTACCAAGCCGACCCTGGACATCATCAGCAAGGCGCAGTTGGCCGGCGATACCGTGGAGCAATTCACCCTGCAGATGCAGGTGGTATCCCCCACCGCTGCCACGGACAGCGCTGCCAAGGATGCAGGAGCTAAACCATGACCTTCGATGAACTGCGCCACCTCCAGGTGGAAGACATCATGCGCTGGCCGACCAAGACCAAGGCCATCGCCGCACTCGTGCTGATCGCGCTGCTGGGCATCGTCGCTTGGATCTGGTTCATTTCGCCTGAGAACGACCGCTATCACACTTTGCACGCCCAGGAAGAGTCGCTGAAGAATGCCGTGCGCGAAAAGCAGCTTCTGGCCGCCAATCTCCCGGCCTACCAGGCGCAGATCAAGGAAATGAATCTGCGCTTCGAACGCTTCTTGCAGCAGCTGCCCAACCGCAGCCAGATCCCTTCCCTGCTGGACGACGTCACTCTGGCGGGGCGTAGCCGTGGGCTGGAGTTCGAGCTCTTCCAGCCGCTGCCCGAGACCAACAAGGACTTCTACGCCGAGATTCCAGTGAAGATCAAGGTAGTGGGCAGTTACGACGAGATCGGTCGCTTTGCCGCGGCGGTGGCGGCCATGCCGCGCATCGTCACCATCAACGATATCGATATCAGCCGCGTCGCCAACACCGGCTCGCCCCTGGCCAAGGCGACGGCAACGCAGAAGCTGGTGATGCAGTGCACCGCCACCACCTACCGCTACCTGGCGGAGCAGAACCAGCAGACGGAGGGCAAGAAACCGTGAAAACTCGCCTAGCTAAGGTATGGCTGCTGAGCGGCGTGCTCCTGCTGGCGGGCTGTTCCCATGAGGACAACCTGGCCAAGCTGCGGGCCTTTGTTGCGGCTGAGCCGCCGACGCAGGGTCATGTGCCACCGCTGCCCAAGCTCACCCCCTACGTCGCCACCCAGTACGAGAACCCCCTGGGCCGGGATCCCTTCACGAGCTTCTCGGAACTCCAGCTGCGGGCCGAGGCGGCCAACGCCAGCACGAGCCCCCTGCCGCAGCACAAGGGCCCGCTGCAGCCGTTGGAGAAGTACGATCTCGGCAGCCTCACGCTGACGGGAATCGTACAGACCAGCAACGGCCAATTTTGGGGGGTATTTCGTACCCCCGATGGCAAGGTCTACCAGGCGACCCTGGGTAATGGCATCGGTGACAAGAATGGTCATATCGTCGCCATTGACGCCAAGAAGCGCCAAGTCGTCGTCGAACAGTTCCTGCCCAATGCCTTTGGTGGCTATCAAAAGCAGAAAACCGTAATGCAGATGCAGAGCAATGACTGAGCAGGCCCCAGTCCAGGACCAGGAAAGGATCACCCCATGATGAGCAGAGCAGCCCATATGCAGCAGCCCAAGACCCTCCCGACCCTCGCACGCCGGAACTTGCGACAGGCCTGCCTGCTGGCCCTGACCCTCGGTCTGGGACTGAGTGGCAGCGCCTTCGCCGAAAGCCTCATCCGCTCGGTGAAAGTGCAGCCGGACGCCACCGGTACCGCCATCTTCGTGGACAGCGACAGTCGGCCGGCCTACGACGTCAACAGTTACGATGGCGGCTACCGCATCCGCATCGACTTCGACGATGCCCACTTTCTGTCCTCCGTCGGCAATGTCAATGGCGAAGGCGCCATCCGCAATGTGCTGGTGGAGAACTCCGGCAAGAATGCCCACCTGGACCTGCTCCTGAATACGCCCCAAGCCGTCATGGTGGAGCCGGCACCCAGCGGCTACCGCATCGGCCTGGTCTCCCTCAAGGAGCCGGCCACGGCCGCTGGTACGGCGCCCGCGTCCACGGCAGTACCGCCGTCGACCGCTGCCGCGCCCCAGACGCCCATGCCTGCGCCCACGCCCGTGGCCAGCGGCACAGAAATCAACAACGTTTCTTTCGAGCGGGGCAAGAACGACGCCGGTGTTCTGAACCTCTCCATCGAGGGTCCGCAGCCGCAGATGAATGTCACGCGCGAACCCGGCCGGCTGGTGGTGGAGTTGCACGATACCGCGATCCCCGCAGCGTACACGCATCGCTTTGGCGTGACGCAGTTCGGCACTCCGGTGGACTACGTGGACGCCTATCCTTTGGGACACTCCACCCGCCTCGTCTTCGCCATACACGGACCCTTCGAGTATTCCGCCTATCAGCTGGGTCAGCGAACCATGATCGCCGTGCGCCCGCGAGCCGAGAACGCCGCAGCCAACAATCCCGAGAAGAGCGCGCGGCTCAGCATGGATTTCCAGAATATCAGCGTGCGCGATGCCTTGCAGGTCATTGCCGACTTTACCCACCAGAATATCGTCGTCTCCAACAGCGTCACCGGCACCATCTCCATCCGCCTGAAGAATGAACCCTGGGAGCAGGCCTTCCGCGTCATCCTCGAATCCCAGGGGTTGGCGGTGAAGCACATCGGCAACATCCTCTGGGTGGCGCCGGCCAGCCAGATCACCAGTCAGGAGGAGGCAGAGCTGAAGGCGGCGGCGAGCAAGCGCAAACTGGAGCCGCTGGTCACCGAACTCATCCCAATCAAGTACGCCCAGGCCAGTCAGATTGCCGACCTCCTGCGCGGCTTTTCCAAGGAAATGAACGAGCAGGAAGGGCTGAATCCGACCCAAAGCACAGCCCTGGCGACGGCCCTGGGCATTCCCAGCAGCAATCTCATCGGTAATTCTCTGCTAGGTCCGCGCGGTTCCGTGGCAGTGGTGACCCGCACCAATAGCCTCCTGGTCCGCGACACCCCGGAAGACATCGACAACATCAAAAAGCTCATCGCCAAGATCGACCGACCGGTGCCGCAGGTGCTCATCGAGGCACGGATCGTCCAGGTCACCACCAATGCGGCGCAGTCTCTGGGCATCCAGTGGGGTGGTACCTACACCTCCAATGGGGGCGGGGGCGTGATCAACCTGTCGGGCACCGGTGCGTCCCAATTTACCTCGGGACAGGGTGGTTCCTATCCCATCGGTGCCGGCAGCGGTGGCCAGGGTGCGACCACCACCGGCAGTGGGGTCGGCGTGCCGGCCGTCGTGAACCTGCCCGCCTATGCCCCGGCTGGCAGTGCGCTGACGGGCTTCAATCCGGCCTCGCTGGGTTTTGCCCTGGGCACGGCGGCGGGTAATCGCATCCTCAACCTCCAGTTGCAGGCGCTGCAGGCCAGCAACCAGGCCAAGATCATCTCCAGCCCCAAGGTGCTCACTCAGGACAACGAGAAGGCGGTCATCGAACAGGGTCAGGAGATCCCCTATCAGCAGGCCACAAGCAGCGGTGCCACCTCGGTCTCCTTCAAGAAGGCGGAACTAAGCTTGGATGTGACCCCGCACATCGCCCCCAACGGCAAGGTCACGCTGGATGTGGACGCCAAGAACAACCAACCCAACTACGCCCAGACCACGCCCTCGGGAGTGCCCATCAATACCCAGGAGGTCAAGACCAAGCTTCTGGTGAACAATGGCCAGACCGTGGTCATCGGCGGCATCTATACCGACAGCAAGAGCCACTACGATACCGGCGTACCGCTGTTGAAGGACATTCCGCTGCTGGGCTGGCTCTTCAAGAGCAAGACCTACAACGACTCCCAGTCCGAGCTTCTGGTCTTCCTGACGCCGAAGGTGGTGGGCGGCCAGAGTGAGGACGATCTGGCTGGGGAGGATACGGGTAGCGGCTCCTGACTATGGGGGATCGGATCGTCCTGATCGGTCCCATGGGCTGCGGAAAATCCACCATCGGGCGGCTTCTGGCCGCCCGTCTACGTTGCAGTTTCCTGGACTCCGACGCCATCATCGTGCGCCAGACCGGGGTGGACATCCCAACCATATTCGCCATCGAGGGAGAGTCCGGCTTTCGCGAGCGGGAACACAAGGTCCTGCAGGAGCTGTCCCAGAGGGAGGACAGCTTTGTCCTCGCCACCGGCGGCGGTGCCATCCTACGGCCGGACAATCGTCCCCTGCTGCGGAATATCGGTGAGGTCATCCACCTGGATATCAGTATCGATGAGCAGATGAAACGCATCCGCCACGACCGCAATCGGCCCCTGTTGCAGGTGGACGATCTGCCCGCTCGCCTTGCACAACTGGCCGAGGAGCGCGCACCCCTGTATCGGGAAGTGGCTCACTGGCGGATTTTCAGCGACGGCCTGCGCGCCGATCAGGTCCTGAGCCGAATCCTGCGCCACCGGCGCGAACGGGCGCGATCGCAGTCCTGATCTGCCGGACCTCCCCTGCCACGCCCGCCGCTACACTTGCCAGGGAAGCGTGGAAGCCTAACAATGTCCGGACATTTATCACGGTGAGTTTTCCATGCCCAGCCTGCACGTCGATCTCGGCCCGCGCTCCTATCCCATCCACATCGGTTCAGGACTTCTGGCGGATCCCGAGCTGTTTCTGCCCCACTGCAACTCGGGGCCCATCGCTATCCTGAGCGACGACCGGGTTGCCGGCTTGCACCTTCCGGCACTGCGCCAGACCTTGAAGGAGGCAGGCAAGCCCTTCACCGAGATCGTCGTGCCAGCGGGAGAAGAGAGTAAAAGCCTGCACAGGGTAGAAGAGGTCTGCGGTCGGCTGTTGGAAGCGGGCTATGGTCGGGATAGCACCCTCTTTGCTCTGGGGGGTGGGGTCATCGGCGATCTGGGCGGTTTCGTTGCCGCCATCTATCAGCGAGGCATCCCCTTCCTCCAGATTCCCACGACGCTGCTCGCCATGGTGGACTCTTCCGTCGGTGGCAAGACCGGTGTCAACCACGCCCTCGGCAAGAATATGATTGGCGCCTTCTATCAGCCGCGCGCCGTGGTTGCTGACCTCGACACCCTCGACACCCTGCCGGAGCGGGAATTTCGCTCGGGCCTGGCGGAGGTGATCAAGTACGGGCTCATCAGCGATCCCGGGTTCTTCGCCTGGCTCGAGGAACATCTGGACGCCGTACTGGCCGAAGATGCCGATGCCTTGAGCCATGTCATCGCCACCTCCTGCAAGGATAAGGCCGAGGTGGTTGCGCGCGACGAACAGGAGGCGGGGCGCCGTGCCATCCTCAACTTTGGACACACCTTTGGCCATGCCATCGAGGCTGCCAGTGGCTACGGCCACTACCTGCACGGCGAAGCGGTGGCCATCGGCATGATCATGGCCGCCGATCTCTCGCGACGGCTGGACCTGTTACGGGAAAGCGAGCAGCAGCGGGTTTACCAGATCATCGAGGGCGCCGGACTGCCGACTCTCTGCCCGCGCCTGCCCGTTGAGGAATATCTGCGCTATATGCGCGTGGACAAGAAAGCCAAGGGTGGGCAGATCCGCTTCATCCTCCTGCGCGGCATCGGCGCTGCCACCATCACCGGCGATGTGCCGCAGGCGGCCCTGATCCAGACCCTCACCGCTTTCATGGAGCCCTGACATGGCTGCCCGTAATCAAGCCACTGCCGAGATCGCCGCCGAGATGGACGAGCGCCTGCGCCTGCATCCCGAGGGCTGTCGCCGCATCGGCAACTTTGGTTTCATCGAACTGGAGGACAGCTGGGGCGATGAGGCCACCATCCTCAATACCGCCCGTATCAGCACCACCAACAATCGTCTGCACTCCGTGGCCGATTTCAGTGACCGCGATCGCCGCCTGCTTTTTCAGTTGCTGCGCGACCAGCACGGCACACCCTTCGAGACCGTGTATTTTCGTTTTCGATTCATCGCTCCCATTTTCGTGCTGCGGCAGTGGGTCAAACATCGCGTTTCCAGCTGGAACGAGTTTTCCATGCGTTACCGCAAACCTATCTCCGAGGCTTACGTACCGGACCTTGCGGCGCGCAGTGTGGACGGTTTTCCGGTACTGGATGGCACCGCCGTGGCCGAGTATACCGCTCTCATGGAGCAGCTCTTTCAATGGTACGAGGCGCAGTACGACAAGGCTTGCGCCCGCATCGAACTGGCCCGCGAAGAGGGACTCCTGCCGCCCAAAGTCGGCGGCCGGGACCCCTACCGCGGCCGCGCCCGGGAGCTTTTGCGTAATGTCCTGCCCGTGGCCACCTACTCCGACGTCTACTGGACCGTCAACTTCCGCAGCCTCATGAATTTTTTCCGCCTGCGCCGCAAACCCGACGCCCAATACGAGATCCGTCAGTATGCCGACGCCGCCTACGAACTCTTCGGCGCCCGCTATCCGCTCCTTCGCGAGACCATGGAGAGCGTCCTTCGGGAGCGTGAAAAACCCAGTGGAGATGCCCTCGCGTGACCTTGGACCCATCTACCGGGCCGCAGCGGGCAAGCTATGCGGCGCGGCCCCGGCCCCAGGGGGGACGACGTCATCCCGAAGCGCCCCCTACCGGCGGACGCAGCGACTACCAGCGGGATCGGGATCGCGTCATCCACTCCAGCGCCTTTCGTCGACTGGAATACAAGACTCAGGTCTTCGTCAATCACGAAGGGGACCTCTACCGCACGCGTCTTACCCATAGCCTGGAGGTGGGCCAGGTAGGTCGTTCCGTGGCGCGGCAACTGGGCCTGGACGAGGATCTCGTGGAAGCCATCGCCCTCGCCCACGATCTCGGCCATACGCCCTTCGGCCATGCCGGCCAGGACGCCCTCAACGCCTGTATGCGCGATTACGGCGGCTTCGAGCACAACATCCAGTCGCTGCGGGTGGTAGACGTGCTGGAGCGTCGTTACGGCGATTTCCCCGGCCTCAACCTGAGCTTCGAGACCCGCGAGGGAATACTCAAGCATTGCAGCAAGGCGCGGGCGGCGAAGCTTGGCGATGTCGGCCGTCGTTTCCTGGAAGGATCCCAGCCCAGTCTCGAGGCGCAGATCACCAATCTTGCCGACGAGATCGCCTACAACAACCACGACATCGACGACGGTCTGCGCGCGGGTCTCCTCGACCTGGAAGAGCTCTGCGCGGCCACCCTCTTTGGCGAGATCTTCCGCGAGGTTCAGACCCGCTACCCCGCGGCCGACGCCAAGATCCTGCGCCACGAAACGGGCCGGCGACTCATCAATACCTTCATCATGGACCTCGTCGACACGACCCGCGTGCGGGTAGCCGAGGCTGGAGTGGAAAGCATCGACGAGCTTCGTGCTCTCACGACGCCATTGGCCGCCCACAGCCCGGCCATGACAGAGTCCATCCGTCGGCTGAAAGCCTTCCTGATGGCCAGGCTCTATCGGCACCCCCAAGTCCATCGCCAGGCAGAGAAAGCCAAACGCCTGGTGCGCGAGCTCTTCGACGCCTTTTTCGCCGATCCGCGCCTCTTGCCTCTGGACCACCAAGCCCAGCTTCGGGAGGACGACAGCCCGCCGCGGCGGGCACGGGTCGTCGCGGACTACGTTGCCGGCATGACCGACCGCTACGCCATCGCCGAGCACGCCCGACTATTCGATCCGCGTCAGGGTACGTTCGCGCCCTGAGCGACGGACCATCTCCGGCGCCGAGAGGTTTTTAAGAGGAGGCGTCCTCGGAGGATCTTGCCGCTTCGTGCGAGACTCCTGACGGCTTGGGTTCCGATGGCAGCGAACCACCCAAAACACCTGGCTACCCCGCGCTTTACCCGGCCGACGATCCAAAGCCGCTGGCCGCGCAGGTCCAGAGAGCC